>Ga0247841_10002358_pt1 | contig 38167 bp, 44 predicted proteins | sample LaCruzMarch2015__2_FD_192410 | JGI IMG/M metagenome (GOLD analysis project Ga0247841, IMG submission 192410) | Freshwater microbial communities from meromictic Lake La Cruz, Castile-La Mancha, Spain - LaCruzMarch2015_18m | ecosystem: Environmental > Aquatic > Freshwater > Lake | place: Spain... | reverse complement strand
AAACATGGGTTTCTCCTCTCTTCTGTTCTTCCGTTGCACGGCGGAACGTGATTTGTTTTATTGTATAGCTGTAGTTAGTCAATACAATAAACGAGGAAATACCCTTTTAGATCACACTACACTCTGTTATAAATTGAGCGAAAAGATTTATCAAATCAAGTGATTTCTCAACGATAAGCATGCCCTCTCTGGAAAATACCTCGTATTATTATAATATGATGTTTCGTATCTATACTGTATACAATTCGGTAGCTACCAACACGATAACGATATTGTCCGTGCAACTCACCTTTGAGTTTCGTAATATTTGAACCAAAGAAAGGATTTTTGGCAAGAATATCAGTAGCATTATTTACTCGGCGTGTCATAGATTCATCCAGCATATTGTAATGTTGTTCTGCTTCATCAGTTTAATTCAACTTCATAATGCGATGTTTCAAACACTGCGCTTTATATCCTTCCACTTTTTTGTACGCCCATGACTAATATCTTCTTCGGATTGATGCAAGCTACTCATTACATTAGTATCCCTTGTTAATTCCCATGTTGCTTCCCATGCTTCTCGATCTTGCAGGTACGTAAGGAAATCAATCGCTGTCTGTAACTTGTCCTTTGGTAAATGATCAATCAAAATAACAGCCCGTTCCTTCAAATTCGTATTTCTTGTCATATCAATCACCTATTAAGATTAATTGTTGAATCCTACATATTCTCTACGATAGCAGAAGCGAACTGTGAAGTTGAAAGCTTTGCAGCGCCTTCCATTTGTCGTTCAAAGTCATAAGTCACACGTTTTTGGATGATAGTCTTTCCCATAGCATCTGTAATTAGCTTTGCCGATTCATTCCATCCCATGTATTCCAGCATCATCACTGCGGAAAGTATAAGCGAACCGGGGTTGACCATATCTTTCCCTGCATACTTTGGCGCTGTACCGTGTGTGGCTTCAAAGACTGCGACGCCATCACCGATATTTGCCCCCGGTGCGATACCTAAACCTCCAACCTGTGCGGCACATGCGTCAGATAGGTAATCGCCATTCAGATTTGGCGTAACTACTACATCATATTCGTCAGGGCGTATCAATACCTGTTGGAACATGCTGTCTGCAATCCTATCTTTTATAATGATTTTATCTGATGGCTGAGATTGTGAGCCAAGTTCTGTCTCCGTAATAACTTTGCTTGCAAATTCGTCTTTTGCGACTTCGTAACCCCAGTTTTTGAACGCACCTTCAGTATATTTCATAATGTTACCCTTGTGAACGAGAGTCACGCTAGAGCGATTATGAGCTATGGCATATTGGATAGCCATACGCATTAGCCTTTTGGTAGCAAAGGCGCTCATGGGTTTAATGCCTATCCCTGAATTCTCTCTTATATTGGAGCCAAACTTATCTTTCAGGAAGGTGATCACCATATTTGCCTCATCCGTTCCAGCCTTCCATTCTATACCAGCGTAAACGTCCTCAGTATTTTCACGGAAGATAACTACGTCAAGTTTTTCAGGTTCTTTGACAGGCGCCGGTACGCCCTTGATGTAGTTCACAGGACGGACACAGGCATAAAGATCAAGAATTTGCCTGATGGAAACATTGAAACTTCTGTGACCTTCGCCGATAGGTGTTGTGAGAGGACCTTTTATAGAGACATGGAAATATTCCATAGCCCTCAAAGTATCTTCAGGGAGCGAATTATTATAAATCGTTTCTGCTTTATCACCTGCGTATATCTCAAACCAGATTATTCTTCTTTTGCCACCATAAGCCTTTAATACAGAGGCTTCAACGACCATTTTCATGGCTTTTGTAACGTCGGGACCTACGCCGTCACCCTCTATGAATGGTATTATCGGAACATCTGGAACAGATATTTTCCCATTAAATTCGATCCGACTACCATCCGAAGGTAGCGTTAGTTTATCAAATTTCATTTTTGATCCTCCAACTTGAAGCCGCCATATTTAGCTATGTGTGCCGCAAGACCACCATCCATGAGTATTGTCGTCATAACAGATGGCAGAGGATTAAACGGAATCTCAGTGCCTTGCGTCTTATTTACGATCTTACCTGATGATAGATCAATTTCGAGTTCATCGCCTTGAGCGATCAAGTCGGTATCACATTCGATGGCAGGCAACCCTACATTGATAGCGTTGCGATAGAATATACGGGCAAATTTCTTGGCTAAAACAGCATCAACACCGGCAAGCTTGATTATTACCGGCGCATGCTCTCTGCTTGAACCGAGACCAAAATTACGCCCTCCGACAACGAAATCGCCTTTGCTCACTTTGCTTGCGAATTCTGGATCAGCATCCTCAAGAACGTGCTTTGCTAATTCAGGCATATTCGACCTGAGATGGTAGTACCTGCCGGGTGCAATCAGGTCAGTGCTAATGTTATCACCAAATTTCCATGCTTTTCCTTTTAACATCTTTAGAGTATTTTTCTCCTTCCTTAATGGTTTTATTTAGCTTGTTTTCTTCATATATATACTACTTCTTCAAGGATAATATCTTTTAGTCTAGGTTTCAAGGCGCCCACAGTAACGATGTCCACTTCTTTCTCTATGGCTTCTTCAAGAATATCTTTAATATCAAAGAATTCCCAACCAATTGGTTCGCTAAAATCTATGAGAATATCTACTTAGTGGGTAGGTTGGGTTAAACGAAGTGAAACCCAACATAAAGAACTGTTGTGTCTCGTTTCTCGATCCAACTGCCGACTGGTATTTTGGTTAATTTATTGCAAATCTTTTTGAAATACAAGAAAATATCCGTTAAAATGATGCTTCAGTTTTAACAATTTTAATGTGTCTAATTGTTTTTTTTCAAAAACTACTGACATTCTTTTTATAGCAATTTCTTTATCTTGATCTGTATAATAAGGAATTACAAAACTTATTGTATTATCAGCAATTTCAGGATATTTTTTAGGATTTAAAATATTCCCTTCTGCTTTTACTTCTGTCATTATCCTAAACCGTAGCTTTACTGAAGCTTTATCAACGGTTCGTACTTTACTAAAGTTTTCTTGTTCTGAAAACATCACTATTAGTAAATCCTTTATTTCATCATTAACTTTTAATCCGCTTTGTTGTAATCTCTCCTCTAAAACTTGCGAAAAGGATTGACTTATTAAATCACTCGTTTGAATGGTTTCAAAAAAACTACCATGAACCAATAAAACTTTTATATTTCCTTGTTTTTTACCCCTTATCAAATAATAAACATCTCTCACAGGTAAAGAATTAATGTCATCTCCAGCATCTTCCATTTGCTGTTTGATTATACTGTTTTCCCCTTTAATCAACTTTGATATTTCTTTTTTCCGTGTTGGAATAGTAGAATTGAAAGAAGAAACTGTGTAGGTATCGCTATCTTTCAATTCAATAAGTTCTCCACCTGTAAATAAATCATTCTTCGGACTAATCCTAATTGCCATATCAGGAAACTGTCCTTTATTTCTACAAGAAAGCAGATTATTATCATAGGGAAAATCTTCTAATTTTGAGATATTATTAAACTGCTCTTTATTTTCTACAAGTGTCTTAAAAAAGTGATAAATTGAATACATTAATCCTGTCTCTCTCAGTTCTTAAATATTAATTGTTGAATTGGTTTAATTATTGATTGAGTCTCACATTCATCTCCCCAAATCTCTGATAAACTTTCGGTACAACTATAATCTTTGTAATATTTTTGAATCAAATCATCTTCACGTATATCATCAAGTCGCTTTTTTATTAGATCAGCATTTGCTGGGTCAATCTCAATTCCGATTGAATTTCTTTGTAATTGATGCGCTACGCATAGAGTTGTGCCAGTGCCTGCAAAAGGGTCAAGTATCCAATCACCTATTTTTGAAGAGCTTAAAATTATCCTAATTAAAAGGGCTAATGGAGTTTGTTGTTTATGAAATCTTTCGCCATTTTCTGTTCTGAATGCCTCGTTACCTGCAAAATATCCTGATGTTAGTTCTCTTATATCATCCCAAACATCCGTTAAAAAAACTCCGTTTTCTCTTTGATATTTATAGTTTGGTGGTAATGGAGGCTCAATTCGCAATCTATTAAATGTTTTTGCTTTTTCTCCTTTTGTAGCATAAGCAATTATTTGATAATGTTTTCCGTATTTACCGACAATAGGAACAGCAGAAGTTTTTTTCTTCCAGATAATCAAATTCTGAAAAAACCAACCAGTTTTGCGGAGGCATGTCAAAACATATTCCGTATTTTTTTCTCTTTGCATAAAATATATTGACCCACCCTTATTTGTTAAATCAAAAATTGATCTACAAACATCAGTCATCATAGCCCAATAGTGTTCTTCACTAATATTGTCATTATAATAAGTATATTCTTTGTTTTGATTAAATGGCGGGTCTAAAAACGTCAGATCAATCTTATAATTAATTGACTTGTTTCGGAAAACGTCTAAGCAATCATTATTTAATATTTGATAAACCATGAACTCACCTTAAAATTAGTGCATAAATTGGGTTGACAAAATCAACATAATATTAGAATTGTTGGATCTCGTTCCTTAAACCACCCAAACTACTGACTGTAATTTTAGAATATAATTCTCCTAATTTGGTGTTGATATTCTTTAATATGGCATCTCTGAAACGATCTTTATTCAACTCTATATCTAAGCCTATTCTGCCTAAATTATGAGCAACAATGGCAGTTGTAAAGCTTCCAGCAAAAGGATCAAGAACAACTTCATTGGGATATGAGAAAAAGTTTATTGCCATCTCGGGTATATCCTCTGGAAATGGCGCTGTATGTCCTAATATATTTTCTCCTTTGCTGTTAATTTTTATAAAATGTATTCTATTCTATCATAAAATTCTTCCTTCAATATTTTTCACTTATAGAAAGTATAGTTTTTAGATAATTATTTTGGGAAGTCTTTATTTTTGCTGGAAAATTGACTTCGCAATTATCATCTTCATAGATATTTGTCTCATAAACCTCTAACATAAATTTTTCCATTTCTATCTTCATCAAGATTTCGCCAGTTTAGCACATTTCAGGATAGTGCCTTTTAGTCCCACCGCCCAGAGTGCATTATCCGAATTGCAGATGTCGAATATCCAATTGCTTGTACCGCTAGGTTGTGGAATCCATGTCTTTCCGCTGTCTTTGGTATAGATTATTACCCCATTAGCACCAACAATCCAGCCTTTATTCTCATTGTCGAAGTATATGCCCCAAAGTGCTGTTCCAGTATTATTCGGTTGACATTTCCATGTCTTTCCACCGTCATCTGTGCTTGCGATTGGTCCGAATCCAGCAGTCCAGCCATGATTGGCGTCAAGAAAATATACGGACAGGAATGGCTCATTTGCCCCGGATTCCTGATGTTCCCACTTATTTCCGCCGTCAGATGTATGAATAATTGTTCCATTATTGCCGACAGCCCAGCCCTCCTGATTATTTATAAAGTATAATCCAAGAAGAGGAACATCAGTTCCGCTACTTTGAGCCATCCAAGTCTTTCCTGCATCTGTGGTGTGAAATACGAGTCCGTAGTACCCAACGATCCAGCCTTCTTGATCGCTTACAAATTTTACATCATATAATGCGTTGTAGCCATCGAGGCATAATTTAAGATTATTGCCAAATGTTGCATGTGGATTCAGCATATTATTGGTCTGCGATTCCCACGTTTCACCACCGTCTGCTGTATGCAGTATAGTATACTGGTTTCCAACAGCCCAACCATTGAGTTTGTTAGCAAAGTAAACGCTGTATAACTCATTATTTGTTCCACTGATCTGTCTGTTCCATGTTTTTCCGTTATCGTCTGTATGTAATATTAGTCCATTAACCCCAACAGCCCAACCGTATTTATCCTCAACGAAATGAACGCCTTTAAGCGGGGCGTCATCCGCGCTGACTTGTGACTCCCATGTAAGTCCGCTATCATTTGTATGGAGAACAGTTCCTGTGCTTGCGACAACCCAGCCTTCCTGATCGTTTATAAAGTCCACACCGAGAATATCACTGGTTGTATTGCCCGCTTGTGACAGCCACAGATCACCGCCATCTTCAGTATGGATAGTCACACCTTCCCAGCCAGTCGCCCAGCCATTTTTGGAATCAACGAAATCCACAGCCCATAGATGCTGATCGGTGCTAGTCGGTTGTTTAACCCACGTTTTTCCGCCATCGGCAGTATGAAGCAAAGTGCCAAAAGTTCCAGCAACCCATCCATTATTACTGTCAACAAAACAAATTCCAAACAACGACTGACTCAATTCTGTGGGTTGTGTTTCCCATGTTTTTCCACCGTCATTTGTGTGCAGGATTGTTCCCCATAAGCCAGTTACCCATCCCTCTTTGGCATTAATGAAACGAACTTGATACAATTCATTCTTCGTACCGCTTTCCTGTGTCGTCCACGTTTTTCCGCCATCTCTGGTGTGGAGGATAGTTCCCCCTATTCCACCGCCAACAGTCCATCCTATTTTTGAGTCAACAAAGTATATGCCATTCAGGTCATCTTTCGTTCCGCTATTCTGGAGTTCCCAAATTTTCCCGCTATTTTTGGTGTGAATAATTGTCCCATTGCTTCCAACAGCCCAGCCTTCATTAACGCTGGTGAAATATGACCAATCGAGATTTTCTTTGGTGCAGGTCTTGAAATAAGTCCATGTTTTTCCGCCATCAATGGTATTTGCCATCAAGCCTGCCCATCCCGCAACCCAGCCAACGTCTTTATCTAAGAATTGGATACTACTAAAGTGAGTTTCGCTTTTGAATTGACGCACAACTGTCCAACTTTGCTTACCTGTGTCTTTGGAATAAACCGTTAAAGGAAGTAAGATTAACAAAGTAAATATAATCAATAACCGATATTTGCTCATAGCTCCCCTATAGCTTTATACAAACCTTATCGCCCGCAGAAATCTAAGATAATAGATTTAATATTATTATATCACTGTATGGTATAAAGGTCAAGCTTGACAGCTTATATCATATTGTGCTTTACTTTCAACATAAGAAACCCATGCAGTTAAGTTGCTCTTCTCAGACCTGATAAGACCAACGATCATCCAAGCGAGGGTAAACTTATGTCGTACATCGAGCCACTTTTTGTTGTGAAGATTGATCTATGACTTTTGTCAGTCAACCAGGTAGAATACGTTTGATAGTGCGTTTACTGAAAGATAATCCATATTCTTCTATCATCAATGCCACGATCTTTTTCAGGTTCTTCGGATATTTCTGAGTGTGTCCCACTTATGAAACATCATGACAATATTATTCACCGCAGAGGCACAGAGATCACAGAGAATTCGCAGAGGTTTTATTGATTTCCCGACTCGGCGGATCTGATAATTGATTTTCTCATCGTTTCCTCTGCGTTCTTTGCGTCTCTGCGGTAATTTTTTATGTTTCATATATGGGACACACTCATATTTCTTTGCCCAGCCATTTATCTGACGACATTGTTCATCATTGAGCTTTGGCTTTCTCCCTCTGCCTTTCTTGCTTTCTTTATATATCCTAGTCAATAGACTTATTTGGGAAATACAGAGACCTTTGACAAAACGCATTAAATCTTCCTCCTCCAACACTGATGTTCTTTAGACAATAGTAACTGGTGGAAAGGATAGCAGTAAATCTCATGAAAAACAAAAATTTATTTTTGTCCTATTACTTACCATAAGGTTATCAAAGATGGTTGTCGAATAGAAGAACGCCAGTTTGAGTATGCAGAAAACATACAGCGATATTTATCATTGGATATGGTGGTAGCATGGTGAGTGTTATATCTTACTATGTTATGTCGAGATATGCCGGAACTACCATGCACAGCCATTTTGGAAGCCCACGAATGGCAATCGCTTTATTGTTTCAATACATAAGACGAATAAACCACCAAACGGAACACCCTCTTTGAGTCAAGTTGTTCGAATGTTCATAAGCATGTTCTACTTCCGCCATTTTTGCTCGTTAACGATTACTCTGAGAGTTGGGAGACAATATTTCTACATGCTTCATAAAATATTCCAACATCAACGGAGATTGCGATGTATTTTACCCCGGCATCCATCCAGCGTTTTGCGGATGATATATCATCTGCAAATGTTCCCACGAGTTTCCCCGCAGATTTTGCCTTTCTTATAACTTCCTCCATCTGTTTCAATACCAAAGGATGTGTCACCTCACCGGGAACGCCAACTGATTGTGAAAGATCATAAGGACCGATGAAGAGTACATCTACACCATCTACAGCCATTATCTCATCCAAATTCTTTACAGCCTCAACACCTTCCAGATGAGCTATGGTGACAATTCTCTCGTTAGACGTCTGGAAGTGTTTATGACGTTCAATTGATGAATAACCGGCGGCTCTTACAAAGCGACAGACGCCTCTATCTCCCTTTGGGTGAAATTTAGCGGAAGAAGCCATTAATTCTGCATCTACTGCATTTCTAATCTGAGGCACTTCAACCCCTTCTGCACCTATATCCAGACAGCGAAGTATATCCTCCGGTTCGTTTTTAGTAACACGAATAATTGGTGAAATGCCAGCGAGTTCAGCGGCACGTATCGAGTTCTGAGCGGTTTCGACAGTTATAGGACCATGCTCCATATCTATGATCGCAAAGTCGAAGCCTGCAAAACCCATGATCTCCACAACTGCCGGATCTATAATCTTCACAAACGAACCTATAACAGGTTTTCCACTATTAAGTTTTTCTTTAAGACTAATCTTCATAGCTAATACCTCAATTTTGAGTTTATGTTTTTATTAGCCATGGAAACACACGGAATAACACGGAAAAATAATTCAAGATTGAAAATTGAAGATTTAAGATTCAAGAAACCGTTCTATAATCTTGTCACTTGCATTTTTGTCTTTTCATTTTTCCGTGTTATTCCGTGTGTTTCCGTGGCTAGTTTTTTTCTTGTTTTAAATAAGACTTTGCCGATTCGCACATGGCAACAACGTTCTCGCCTTTAATGGTATCAACTCTGTGGTGCGAGTTTGCAACAATGTATCCGCCGCAGTTCTCAAACGCTTTGATATTTGCATGTACTCTAGCTTTGACATCATCAATTGTTCCATAAGAAAGAAGCTGTTGCACATCAATTCCACCGTAGAAAGCAAGCCTGCCACCGAACTCAGCCGATATGGATTCTGCATCCATCCCTCTAGCGGAAGTTTGAAACACAAGCAAAGCATTAACGCCAATCTCAATCAGATCGTTTAATATTGGACGAACAGCACCGCATGAATGATAGAGAACATAGAGATCATGCTCACGAACCAACTGCACTTGCTCTGCCAGATAGGGTTTAATATGTTTGCGCCAGAGATCAGGATTCATTAAAGTGGCTTCTTGACTGGAAAAGTCATCGCCTAACCAGCATATATCGCATATCCCCTGAGCCGCTTTTACTCCGCGCCTTAAAATATCCATGTAGAATTCGTGTTGTCTTTTAACAAACGCCTCGAAAATCTTTGGCTCGGAGATCATTTTAATAAGAGCGCCTTCCATTCCAAAAGCGTCACAAGCACCCCAGAACAATGGCATCCAGCCGGGCAAAAATACAAGTGCATGATTCTGCCATTTACGACGTGCTTCCGCAAAATCTCCCGGTTGCCAACATGCGGGATCAGGCATTTTATATGCTTCAACTTCTGCGATAGTTCTGGCATCCGCTAAAGGACCATGTGCTACGGGTCTCGAATATACTATATTCGGTTTTTCATCCGTAACTTTCGTTTCAACTGTCTGTGTTACTTGTTCCGTCAAAGATTTAGGTGACTGATATGTTATCCATACCCATCGGAAATCTGTATCCAGAAAATCAAGTATCTGGTTACTGTCATCAATACCATGTTCTTTTTTGAAGTAATCTGATAGTTCTTGCCAAACGTATCCTTCCATTAAATCATACGGAATGCGATCTGTCTGTTGGAATTGAAAAGTTCTCAAAACCCGTTCTCGATGTGTCATTAATTTAGCTCCTCTTTAGCAACTTTAATAAATGATGTTAAATTTTTAGGAATAGAACGCGGATGACGCGGATCGAAAGAAATAAAGAAAAATCCGTTTAATCCGCGTCATCCGCGTTCTATTTCCTAAAGTTTTAAGTCGCTTTATTCTTTTTTAATTTTTAACCTCAATATTAACCGGTCCAATAAGCCCCGATTCAAGTGACCCACGATAACGAGTTGGAATAGTCAGATAGTGATTCGCAAGTGTATTGTAAACCAAAATCTCAATGAGATTTTCCTCTTGTTTAACCAAATCTGAAATATCAAATTTCCAAGGCGGGGCAACTTTGATACCTGCAATACTGCCATTTATATGCACTTCTGCTGTTGATACGACATTCCCAAGATTTAGAATTACCTTACCTTCAGTTTGGTGTGATGAAAGCTCAAAATTCTTGCGATACCATGCACCGCCTGAATAGCATGATAAACCATCAATCTTTGACCAATCATCAAGCTCGATTAATCCTTTAACACAGTCCAGCATAATAGGCTCAGGCAATACTGAGCCGCCATAGTAACCAGATTCTTGCTCAATACGAATTGCCACTTTAGATGGCGCAGAAGCAGGTTTTTTCAGTATTGCTTTATATACCGATACACCATCATCACGCCTACTTTCCAGCGTAATGTCCATCTCATTTCCGTCAGCATAAGCCTTTATCTTGCCATAACAGGCAACTGTCATTGATCTAAGACCCGGTGGAGAGGTAAAGCGATACCAACCAGCGTGCTTATTTTCCTGTGGTAATATATCGAATTTGATTACATTCGGATTATTATACCATGTCATCGCCAAAGGATAAGTCTGTTTCCAATCTGTCGGTGCTTCAGCAGATGCTAATATGAAATGCGTACGGCATGGCTGATCGTATCTTAAAAGCAATGGATTTGATCCTGAATTAAGTTTGGATTTTTCTGCATTACTTTCCATTTCAACGCCATTCAACCAAAATTTTGTAGGTTTAACTTCACCGTTTACGACTCTTGCTTGAATTTCGTTTTCTGCTAATACTGACGTCCAGAGATAATAGATCGAGCCGTCATCTTCTTTTTCATAGACAGAACCGCCATGAGTTAATTTTATCTTGCCCAATGCAATGAAGTCATCAGTAACTTTTCCTTTGAGACCATGATAACCTTGATGACCGGGGTCGCCTTCTATTCCTAATCGCAAGGAAAAATCATAAGGTTTCCAGTAATAGCTTTTTCCATTGATCTCAACGGAACTTGCAGAATCTATGTGTTTTAGAGTAGCAAGTTGCATATCAATCACTGAAAGATCAGTATCATCAGGCAATGGACCAAGTTTCCAGAAATATGGTCCAAAAGAGTAAGTAACCTGCTTCCATTCTGAATCATCAAGTTTTTGGTCTTGCCAATTTTGATTAGATGATAATTCATACATATACTTGAATATACGGGCTTCTGCTCCAATCATACCATCAAAAGCAGGTAAGCGATAATCACCCCAAGTATTATCCATCGTGGGTTTGAGTTCAAATTCCCATTGACTATCAATTGAGATAATTTCTGATTTTTCAGATACATCACTTATTGTCATAATATTTTTGTTAATTGCAGTTTGATCATCGGAATCGAATACGATCAACTGTGCTTCATACTGCTCAAGCGGCATGGACACCTTTGTTCCATCTGATATTTCGATAACTTTATCCAGTGTTTGAGTCGTGCCTGTCCAAACATCCCATAATTCCACCTTTCCACTAGAACGGAAGAAACATTCAGAACCTTTAGGCACGCCATAAACCATGTAAATGTCACGTTTACCAATACGGCGATGTAAAACGTATGTTTTAGATTTCTCAGGTAGATCAGATAGACAGACAAAATCACGAGGGAAGGCGTCATTAATAATCTTTGCAGTCTGATCCCACGTATGCGTAAGTATTCCCATACCACCAGAATTATTTTTGTGGATTTTCATTTCTTTTATCGCATCTTTGGCTGTGATACCGAAAACTTGCTTTACCATATCATTAAGTTCAGGATCGTCACAACCGACTCGATCACTAGCTTCGGGCAGACAATCCATAGCAATGATGATCCCGCCTGCTTGATGAAACTCAAGCACTTTCTGGATGGTTGAGTGTCTAACAGCTTTCATCGCCGGGAGGATCAAGACACGGTATTTTTCATCAGATACGTGCAGTTCTTTTTCTTTAACCTCTGCACGAGCCAGCGATTCCGAATCCATGAAATCAAAGTCAATGCCCTGATTATAAAGATAGTTAGCGATATTAAACGCCGCCTGAACTGCTTTATTGCCATCCATACCTGCCTGCACCGGTTCAACTGGATACATCACAGCAACGTCACAGCAATGTACTCCCTGACTGAACAAATAACTCAATCGCTCTGAGCATTTGAGAAGTCCATCTATATGTTCCCAATAGGGCATGCGAAAATGATTGCACGGAGGCGCCCATTCCCACCATCCACCGTGAGTTGAGTAATAAAGACCATGCAGGGATAGCATGTTGTGACCCATGACGAAATTCCGAAACGTTGCATCAGCTACTTGGGCAGAACTGGTTCCCCATCCACTGCTGTGATAGCCTTCAAGCCACGTACGGGGGCGCTGATAAAGGTGCGTTATAGAACTAGCAACTTTGTTTTTAATGACGTCTGAGCTGAGATTGGGAGAATCGTTTCCCGGACATGGCATCCAGCGTTGAGTTCGGTAGTAGTCACCGAATTCAACCACATCTGTACCACGCCCACCGTGATCGCATCCATATAACATTCCACGTTTCTCATGCCACTCGTATATTGGACGGAAAAAATACTCCTCTTCCAATTGAACCTGAACGTCCCAATAATCAAGCCTTACTTTCGGAGTTATTGCCCCGGTGTCTACAAACAATGCTGAAAGCATAGGGATAATATCGTAACCCTTGCGCTTGATAAACTCATCCGCAAAGCTATCATTCCAAAGAGTTCCGACTACACCGAACTGAAGTTCATCAGAAAAGAAGAAATTTAGCCCTTTTCCACTTTCACCGGGATTACGATCTTCAAAACGCTGAAAGAATGTCTCAATTACCTTTGCACCTGAAAGCGGGTTCATGGGATCAATAGACAGTGGATCAACCTTATTGAATACAACAGTAATTCGCCACTTGCCTTCGGGTACATTCCATCGCAATGTCTTGTTGATGATCTTATTCCGTAAATCTATGGCAGAATCTGGTATTATTGCCCCATCTTTTAATTTATATGCCACAGCACTCAATATATTTTCGGGTAATTCCAGAGAATAATTACTATTTCCTTCTATATCCTCAACCTTATGCTCAAGAGTCTCTCCACATATTGCGGGATTTTTATTTATGATCTCGTCAATGTACCATCCCTGCCCGGCTACACCGAGAGTATAGTCGCTCAGACTGACAGACATGCCTCGCTTTTTTGCTTGCTTCAAGAACCAGCAAAACAAATCCCACCAATTTTCTGAAAACAATGGCGGTTCGCTAGGATAAGTTAATCCATAAGTTCTACCACCCTTGTCGCTGTGTGCATAGTTTACCTGAAGCCCACAAACGCCTTTGTCTTTGAGTCTATCCAGTTGCCATTCGATGCGATCTTTTCTCAACGGATCACCCATCCACCAATAGAAAGCGACTTCACCGTATCCTTGCGGGGGATTAACAAATCCCTGTAATACATCTAAATTTTTATCTCTGCTTGGGTATCCAACACCCTCAACAGAAGGTTTATTATACATTGTCTTAACTCCTTTCCATACTAATACGTGTTTTTCAGTTATAGAAATAAAAGGAAGTTAAACACGGAGAGTTGTTAGAAAGTATGACTATTCCTCAACTAACTGAAAAAGTTGTATAAGTATAACTTTTGTTAATGTAATCCCAATACTTATATACTCCACAGTGGTATAGATACAATAGGTATTATCATCACTGACTCCTTTGGTTCAATATTTTTGATAACTGATAGTAATATTGTATCAAATCCTTAGTAAAGTGTCACCTCTTTTCTGCATAACTGAAAAACTCGTATTAGTGAAGAATATTTCTTCTTTACCATTTGATGTGCTTTTGTTAAACTATAACAGGAATTTGAGACTTTTGACCCTTGACGAGAAGAAGGTGCTACAAAAATGTATAACGTTCCAAAAATAACTCTTGGCAAAACGGGTTTAGTGGTTACAAGACTTGGTATTGGTGGCGCATATTGTGATTCGGTGGACGGATATCGAACTGCGTTAGATTGTGGCGTAAACTATATAGATACTGCGCGTATTTATAGAGAAGGTGAGGACGAAAAGGTTATTGGTGAAGCAATTCAAGGTCAACGAGAACAACTTATTTTGGCAACAAAAACTACACAGCGTGATGCAGATTCCGCTCGTAAAGACCTTGAAACGTCATTACGATTGCTCAAAACAGAATACATAGATATTTACCAACTTCATCACCTCAATACTCAAGCTGATCGTGAGAAATCGCTTGGTCCCGGAGGTGCAATTGAGACAGTTCTAAAGGCAAAAGAAGAAGGTCTTATACGCTTCATTGGTGTGACTGGACATGATTGGGTTCAGATGAAAGAGGCTGTTATAACAGGACTTTTTGATACTGTCCTATGCTGGTATAATTGTGCAATTAGAGAGCCTGAAGATACGGTTTTACCTGAAGCTCTTGCTCGTAACATGGGTGTAGTCATCATGAACGCTACTCGGAATGATAAATTACTTAATGATCCAGAAGCATTGCCTCCTGAACAATTTTATCGGTACGTGCTCAGTCAAGAAGCTGTGCATATCACAATAATGGGGTTGAGAAATGTAGAGCAATTTTGTCAAGTCGTATCTGCATTGTCACAACGAGCTGCGCTTACAATGGAGGAAAAAGCTCAAGTTGAGGCTTATGGGAAAAAGATGCGCTCTCTTGGGAAATTGGATTAGCAATCTTTATGACATCTTTGTTCATAAAGCATCTCCTGTGATGTGTTATAGTTTTGTATTACTATATTTTATCACGGAGGTTATTTTTGTCCGAACTAATGCCCTAAGCCCAGTGCTTTTGGGTTGACAGAATAAACAAATAACGATATAATCTATCATGGTTGTGATGTTTTTTCAGGAGGGAAGTCATCATGTCTAAGAAAAAAGGTAAATCAAACAGCAAATCGAGTAGTACATCAAAGACAAAAATTAAAGTTTCTTCATCTAAAGCTAAGAATCCTAATATGTGGAAACATCAGGGCAGATAAAAAACTAATACACATTACAATCTTATCTATAATAAGTGATTGAAGCTAGTGGTATATTGTGTCATTTTGTAGCATTAAGCAGTTTACTTAGGAGGTTTTTATGGCAAATAGCAAAAGAGGGCAAAAAAGACGAAGAGGTCAGATAAGACAAAGGCAGAAACGACGTATAGAAGCATTGAAAACAAGGGTGAAAGTACTAAAATCAGCCGCAAAATCAGTAGCAAAGACAGCAGTAGCAGAAGCCTGATTCAGTAGCAAAGACAGCAGTAGCAGAAGCCTGATATTGAATATTAACTGTACCTTACAAAAATCCGGAAACTATGCACGGTGAAATAGCAGGAGATTTGGTTTGCGCGAAAACTTAGAAGCGAAAGATACTGATCTGGAATCTATCGAGTTCCTGAAGAAAGCCAGACAGGCACTTACACAAGAAATAGGTCAGGTTATAATCGGGCAACAAGATGTAATAGAACAACTTCTAGTAGCTTTATTTTCAAAGGGACATTGCCTGCTTATCGGAGTTCCCGGACTTGCGAAAACACTGCTGATTAGTACGCTTGCGAGAATTCTTGACCTAAAGTTTAACAGGATTCAGTTTACTCCCGATTTAATGCCTTCTGATATTATTGGTACAGATATAATACAAGAAGATCGTAATACCAGCGAGCGTAACTTTAAATTTCTGCCGGGTCCCGTTTTTGCTAATGTGGTGCTTGCCGATGAGATAAACAGAACTCCACCCAAGACGCAAGCCGCTCTTCTTCAAGCAATGCAAGAATATAAGGTATCAGTCGGTGGAAAAACTTATGATCTCGATCTGCCATTCTTTGTTTTGGCAACGCAAAACCCAATTGAGTTTGAAGGTACGTACCCACTCCCAGAAGCCCAACTAGACAGATTCATGTTTAACATACAGGTTGATTATCCCAAACCCGAAGAGGAGATCGAGATAGTTCTATCTACTACATCTGCTCGTGAACCTGTATTAAAAACTGTTATGTCTGGAGCCGACGTCCTCAAGATTCAGGATATTGTAAGAAAAGTGCCAGCCGCTGAACATATCGTCAGGTATGCAGTAGAATTAGTAAGAAGCACACGTCCCAACGACGATAGTTGCCCCGACTCTATAAAAAAATGGGTAAGCTGGGGCGCCGGACCAAGGGCATCTCAATATCTTGTGCTTGGTGCAAAAGCTAGAGCAGTCATGCAAGGTCGCTATCACATATCATGCGAAGATATAAAAGCTGTTGCAAAACCAGTGCTGCGCCATAGAGTTTTGACAAGCTTTACAGCAGAAGCAGACGGTATCAATAGCCTGTATATAATAGACGAACTTCTCAAGCTCGTTAAAATTCCAGAACCATCTTAAAAAATCCACCCATTGGGGTGTTAATCTTACATATTTCCTATGGGACAATCTAATAACATATTAGACGAAATCAGAAAAGGTAAAATATTACCTGTCTACCTCCTTAACGGAGAAGAAACCTACCTGATCGAAAATACCATAACAGAATTAATTGAAGCGCTTGTACCAAAAATCGCCCGTGACTTCAATCTGGACGTCTTCTCTACCACTGACGTATCAGTTGACGAAGTAATAGCTATAGCTGACACTTACCCTGTCATGACAGAACGACGGGTGATCGTAGTCAAGAATCCAGGTTTTTTGGGCGCCAAGAAAGAAACAGATCCATTTAATGTATTCATTGAAAGCAGAGAACTTCATCGAATCGGGAATTTGTCAAAATCAGCCGGACTTCTGGCAAAAGCTTTAAGTCTTACACCAGACGAATTTGCTGAGGGAGGCAGTGAGTTTACAAAAGCGTTAGCGGATTTTAAGGCAAAACATGAAGATAAATTATCACCTGACGATCTTGAATTCCTTGAAGATAATGCCCGAAGTTTAACAGCACAAGTTGACGTATTTTCTACACCATCCGGTATGAGTGGTCGAGATCGCCTTCTGGAGTGGCTAAAAGAGCAAACATCACCTAATAGCGTGCTTATAATAGCAGTCAATTCAACTCTGAATATAAATGACTCATTAGTAAAGGTCGTTTCGCAGATTGGGAGAGTTTTAAGTTTCAGTCGTTTACGTCAAGCGTCTGACGTAAAATATGATCCTATGTATAAGCTCGTTTGCGATAAGCTGAAAAGTTATGGCAAAACAATATCACCTCAGGCTTTTGCTGAATTGAGTACCAAAACAGGAAACGACATGGGGCAGATATTTGACGAGTTGAATAAGATCGTCACTTTTATTGGAACAAGACAGCAGATTGAGAAAAGCGATGTTGAGGACCTGGTAACAAAAAGCGACTTCGAGGATATCTTTGATCTAACCAGAGCAGTCAGCCAAAGATCACTTCCACTAGCATTGTCAACGCTGAAAAGTATAATGAAAAAAGTTGGCAAAAACGACAAGGATGGCAATCCTCCAATAAAGATTCATTTTATGTTGGCAAGGCAAATAAGGCTTCTGTTACAAGCAAAACTTTTAATAGAAAAGGGTTATCTAAAACCAGAATCTTCTTTATCTAATTACGATAGTTTTCAACAACAAGTGTTAAAGAAACTATCACCGCAATTGATTGATATGCTTCCCGAATCGAAACAGTCAAACTTATTGAAACAATCACCTTACCCGATGTATATCACCATCCAACAAGCAAAGAATTTTACGGTTAATGAGCTTATCAGAGCTATGGAGCGCCTTCTGGAAGCCGACATACAGCTTAAATCAGGGTCACTTACGCCTGAACTTGTGGTTGAGATGCTCGTTATAGACCTATGCTCACCATCCAAATAAATTTAGGGAAATTCATTTTTTTTTATTGACAAATGAAAAAAGTTCTGGTATAATTACTACTAAATAGAGTAAATTGGTAGTGATTATTAATTACGTCCGAAAATTAGATACAAAAAAGGTTTTATTATGAAACTCTCTACAAGAAGCAGGTACGGTGTAAGACTTATGTTTGAGTTGGCACTTAATTATGGGAAAGAACCTGTTTTATTAAGAAATATAGCCAAGAATCAGGATATTTCAGAAAAATATTTAAGCAAAATCATCATCCCTCTGAAAGCGGCTGGATTTGTCAACTCATTAAGAGGCGCTCATGGTGGTTATATTTTGGCAAAGGACCCTGTTAAAATATCTGTTAAAGAGATCGTTGAAGTATTAGAGGGTGATATTTCCCCTGTTGAATGTGTAAAAAATTCTTCGCTTTGTAAGCGAGTATCAGTTTGTCCTACTAGAGATGTTTGGTGTAAACTAAACAATCAAATTTCTGAAACATTAAAGAATATATCTCTGGAAGAAATTGTTAATAATTCTAAATTAAAAGAAGATGAATATTCTTTAACTTACTGTATATAAGCGACTTTAAGAAACCTTTTTAAACTTTAGGAATAGAACGCGGATAAACTCGGATCAGGCGGATTTGCGCGGATCAAAAGAAATAAAGAAAAATCAGTGAAAATCCGTTTAATCCGCGTCATCCGCGTTCTATTCCTAAAAATTTAACATCATTTATAATGTTGCTTAAAATCATAAGTGGATAGAAAGAAAGGAGAATGGGAATGGGAAGGATATTTGATGATATAACAAAGACCATAGGCAATACGCCACTCGTTAAGCTTAACCGTATAGCACAAGGCACAGAGGCAACCGTGTTAGCAAAACTGGAATCTTTTAACCCTATCGGGTGCGTGAAGGAACGGATAGGCGTCAGTATGATAGAGGATGCTGAATTACACAGTCTTATAAATAAAGATACAGTTATTATTGAGCCAACAAGCGGGAATACCGGGATTGGTCTGGCGTTTGTATGTGCTGTTAAAGGTTATAGGCTTATACTAACTATGCCTGAAACTATGAGCATAGAGCGAAGGAAACTCATTGCGATATTCGGTGCTGAAATAGTTTTGACGCCGGGTCCGGAAGGCATGTCAGGGGCAATTAAGAAAGCAGAGGAACTAGCAAGCCAAACACCAAACTCTTTCATCCCACAGCAATTTACTAATCCGTCAAATCCTGAGATCCATAGGAGAACCACAGCCGAAGAAATATGGCGTGATACTGATGGCAAGATTGATATACTCGTTGCAGGAGTCGGAACGGGTGGAACGATAACAGGCGTCGCTGAAGTTATCAAATCAAGGAAGCCATCTTTTCAGGCGATAGCTGTTGAGCCTACCGCATCACCAGTATTGTCGGGTGGTAAACCGGGACCGCATAAAATTCAGGGAATTGGCGCCGGGTTTATTCCAAATGTTCTAAATAAAGAAATCATAAGCGAGATTGTTCAAGTTAGCAATGATGATGCAATATTAACAGCGCGCCGTCTTGCTAGAGAAGATGGCATACTAGCTGGCATATCATCAGGTGCGGCGACATTTGCGGCAATTGATGTTGCCAAAAGACCAGAAAACAAAGGCAAGCTTATCGTTGTAATCCTTCCCGATACAGGTGAAAGATATTTAAGTACAGCGATGTTTGAAGGTATAGGATGAATGAATTATTTAAATAATTTAGCGGAGATAATGTGTTATATGTACATGCGTTGCCCTCTCGGTGTCGGGTGATTGTAGCATCGCTATACTATGCTATAAACCCCCACTACCGAAGCTAATCTTTACCCACAAGTCTATAAACCATTGTGGATAGAGGATTTATAACCCCCTTTTAGCTAAAAGGGGGAAGGGGGAATTTGATTAAATAAGTCATATATCTGAATGAATTTACCAAAGGTATTTTGGTATATCATCAATAACGCCATTGATATTTTTGAGTATCTATTGATCCGAAAACCTTAATCAAATCCCCCTTTTTCCCCCTTTAGCTAAAGGGGGATAAGTCAACTTTCACATAACCCCCTTTGATTTGTGGGTAAAGATTAGACTACCGAAGAGGGATTTTTACGGTTAGTGGGTTTTTTGTTTTTAAAGATCAGGATTTAATTTCAATTATCAAGGAGATATGCAATGCCTAAGACTTATGCAGAGATCAATGAAAAGATTAGAAAAGGCGAGGTTGTTGTTGCTACCGCAGAAGAGATGATAGACATCGTTGATCAAGAAGGTCCTAAAAAAGCGGCTGAAAAGGTTGATGTTGTCACTACGGGAACATTTGCGCCAATGTGTTCCAGTGGCGCATTTCTAAACTTTGGTCATTCCAAACCAAGAATCAAGGTACAGAAAGCATGGCTTAATAATATCAGTGCTTATGGTGGATTGGCGGCTGTAGACCTATACATTGGCGTTACTGAAATGCCAGAAGATGATCCATTGAATAAAGTATTTCCGGGTGATTTTAAATATGGCGGTGGGCACCTCATCGAGGATCTGGTTGCTGGGAAGGATGTTCATCTGAAAGTTATCGCTTATGGAACAGATTGCTATCCCCGAAAAGAACTAGATACCTTTATACGATTGGAGGACTTGAACGAAGCCATATTAACAAACCCACGTAATGCTTATCAAAACTATAATTGTGCTGTTAATGTCTCTAACAAGACTATATATACATACATGGGTACATTAAAGCCAAAAATTGGTAATGCGACTTATTGCAGTGCAAGTCAGTTATCTCCTCTTATGAATGACCCTTATTATAGAACTATCGGTATAGGAACGAGGATATTTCTCGGTGGTGGAGTGGGATACGTGACATGGCAGGGAACACAGCATAATCCTACTGTACCAAGAACTGAGGGTGGTATTCCAAAAGGTGGCTCTGGTACTCTAATGGTTACAGGCGATCTCAAGCAAATGAGCGCAGAATGGCTTAGAGGAGTATCTTTTACTGGTTATGGTTCAACCCTTAATATCGGATTGGGTATTCCTATACCTATATTGGATGAGGAAATGGCTAAGTTTACTGCCGTTAAAGATGAGGATATTTACACCCAGATAATTGATTACAGCAATAATTACCCAAATATGGAACCGGGTAATCTGGGAACAGTGAATTATAAACAATTGAGATCAGGTGAGATAGAAGTACAGGGAAAGAAAGTGTCAACTTCACCACTTTCAAGCTATATCAAAGCAAGAGAGATTGCGAATATACTAAAAGAAAGTATACTGAAAGGGCAATTTTTCTTGACAGAGCCTGTACAGCTTCTCCCATCATCAGATTCAGGATTAACGTTTAAGAGTCTTAAAGAGAGACCAATAAATCAGTGATCAGTGATGAGTGATCAGTATAAAGAAAAGGAATTAAAAAATGAGTTCAAATAGATTTGTCATACATTTTCCGGGTCAATTGGTTAAACAGCCTATTATTTATCGTCTGGCAAAGGAGTATAACTTAGCCTTCAATATAATAATGGCAAGGATTATGCCAAACGAAGAGGGTTTGATGGTAGCGGAGTTAAGTGGCGAGGACGACGATTATGATGCTGGTATCAAATATCTTCAGGAGCAAGGAGTTGATATTCAGCTTCTTAGTAAGGACGTTAACAGGAATGAAAAACGATGTACCCAATGCGGGGCATGTATAACGATTTGCCCGACAGGTGCATTATCCATTCCCGATCGAAATTCTATGGAAGTCACTTTTGATGTTGAAAAGTGCATTGCGTGTAGCCTTTGTGTTCCAGTATGTCCGCCACGTGCAATGAATGTCATATTGAATGGACTAGAAGGCATCAATTTAAAAGAACTAACCCGGTGAATATAAACACAAATTTCAAATATGGAGAAATTAAAATGTCAGACGAAATTAAAGCGACTTTAGGATTAGAAACATTAGCGTTACATGCTGGACAAAGTCCAGTATAAGCAACTTTAAAAAATGATGTTAAATTTTTAGGAATAGAACGCGGATGACGCGGATTAAACGGATTTTCGCGGATTTTTATTTATTTATTTTGATCTGCGCAAATCCGCCTGATCTGTTCTTCCGTCACTCGGCGGAACGAGACCGCGTTTATCCGCGTTCTATTTCCTAATTAATGAAAAGAAGATGAATTTATGGACAATAGTGTTGGAATAGTCGAAACAAAGTATTATACTTTTGCATATCCACCTGATGAACTTATACTTGAAAATGATGAGAAACTCGGTCCCATCACATTAGCTTATGAAACCTACGGAACGCTTAATAAAGATAAATCCAATGCTATCCTTATACCTCATGCGCTATCTGGTGATGCTCATGCGGCAGGATGGCATGAAGGTGCAAGGAAACCGGGTTGGTGGGATGAGGCTATTGGTCCGGGAAAAGCGTTTGATACTGATCAGTACTATGTCATAAGCTCAAACGTCATTGGCGGTTGTATGGGATCAACAGGACCTTCTTCTATCAATCCAAAAACAGAAAAACCTTATGGTATTGATTTTCCCATAATATCAATTAAAGATATGGTGAAAGCACAAAAGCATTTGATTGATTATCTGGGCATAGACAAGCTTCTGTGTGTAGCTGGCGGTTCGATGGGGGGAATGCAGGTATTAGAGTGGCTAACGACTTATCCCGAAAGGTTGAGGAGCGCCATACCTATTGCTACTTCCGCAAATCATTCACCACAACAAATAGCATTCAATGAGGTAGGTCGTCAGGCGATTATGTCTGATCCGAACTGGAACAACGGGAATTACTATGGATCAGCGTTACCTGCAAAGGGACTTGCTCTCTCAAGAATGATCGGGCATATTACATTTATGAGCGATAAATCAATGGAAGAGAAGTTCGGCAGACAAAAAAAGGATGAAAAACAATCATTCAAATTTACTGCCGAATTTGAGGTTGAGGGATATTTGCATTATCATGGCGATAACTTCGTTAAAAGGTTTGACGCCAATTCTTACCTATACATCACTAAAGCGATGGACTGTCTCGATATTTCTAAAGGTAAACCTCTATACGAAGTGTTTAAAGGCGTCGAAGCCAAAGTCCTTGTAATGGCATTTAAGTCAGACTGGTTATATCCTCCCTATCAATCTCAAGAGATCGTTAAAGCGTTTAAGTTAGCAGGAGTTGATGCTACTTATTGCGAGATAAACTCCACTTATGGACATGACGCATTTCTTTTGGAGATGGTAAGTGAAACACATTTGATTAAGCATTTCCTGAAGAAAGTGTTTAATGGTTATGAGGTAACAGATGAATACGAAATCTAATTCTATTCGACTGGATCATGAGGTAATTATCAAAATAATTCCACAAGGTTCCTCTGTGCTTGATCTTGGCTGTGGAGAAGGCGATCTTTTATCTATGCTTGTAAAAGAAAAAAAAGTTAAAGCACAATGTATAGACATAGATGAGCAGGCAATATACAAATGCGTTGAGAAAGGGTTAAGTGTTTTTCATGGTGACATAGATTCTGGATTAGCGGATTATCCTGATAAATCATTCGATTATGTAATACTAAACCAGAGTTTACAACAGGTTAAACATCTTGAGAGTGTCCTTAAAGATGCTTTAAGGGTAGGCGGAAAGGTTATAGTTGGTTTTCCTAACTTTGTTCATTACAAAGCACGTTTTCAGTTATTCTTTAACGGGAAAACACCGGTAACTCCTTCTTTGCCTTATGAATGGTATGATACACCAAACCTTCATTTTTTGAGTATATCGGATTTTTTTGAATATTGCCATAAGAGAAATATTAAAATTGAGAAAACTTATTTTATCAACAAGAAAAGAATAATAAAGATATATCCAAATCTGTTTGCACAAATAGGGATATTTCTTATATCATCAATGTAAGGAAAAGATTTATAATGATTGAGCTATCCGAAATACAACGAAACAGGTATAGCAGGCATCTTATGCTGTCAGAGATAGGCGAAACTGGTCAAAAAAAGATTCTGGAAGCAAAGGTACTTGTTGTTGGTCTGGGAGGACTAGGTTCGCCAATCAGCTATTATCTTGCAGCGGCTGGAGTTGGAACACTCGGATTGATAGACTCAGATGTTGTTGACATAAGCAATCTGCAAAGACAAATCTTACATTCCACAAACACAATAGGCTTAACCAAAACCGTTTCTGCCAAAGACACTATCTCAAAACTAAATCCTGACGTTAAAGTCATCACTTATCACAAAAGAATAACCTCTGATAATGCAATGGATATAATCTGTGATTATGACATGGTTGTTGATGGCTGTGATAATTTACCAACGAGATATGTAGTGAATGATGCCTGTATGACGTCAGGTAAGCCTTACGTTCATGGTAGTATATTCCAGTTTGAAGGCAGAGTAACTGTATTCCTTCCAGATAGGGGTCCATGTTATAGGTGCTTGTATCCAGAATTGCCTCCAGCGGAACTATTACCGGGACCAAAAGATATAGGTTTGTTGGGTGTTTTACCGGGAGTTATCGGTACTATAGAAGCAACAGAAACTATGAAGCTCATACTTGGGATTGGTGAAATCCTTAATAAGCGTTTATTGTTATATGATGCTCTGAATATGGAATTTCAGGAGATTGAGGTACAGATAGACCCTGAATGTGCTATATGTAAGAAGAAAATTGGATTATGTACATAACCCCTCACACTTGCCATTAAACCCGCATGACTACTATGTTTCATCCTTTCTAAGTTCTCTCCGTGCCTCTGTGGTTTTATTATATCTTACTTTGTTAAGTGTAAAAGTCGTATCACTAATACGACTTTAAAGAAGTTATGCTTGGTTGTTAAGAAAATATCTTTACGCAACGAACAAAAACAGTTATACTAATCAGCAACCAATTGTATTGCGAAATTTTCGCATTGTGGAAAAGGAAAGATAGACCCCGGGAACAAAAAAATAACAAAAATGGAAGGAGATAAACATGGCTGGAAAGAACAAGAAGATCGGTGGAGGCGGATTTCACCACGTTTTTTTGAAAGTTAGCGACCTAAACAGATCAATTAAGTTTTACACAGAGGCACTCGGTTTTGTTGAGAAGGTGTCTTGGGGAGAAGGCGCTCAAAGACTGGTTCTGCTTGATACTGGTGATGGTAATTACTTTGAATTGGGTCAAACCTCGGATAAGATAAGTGATGGCGGTTCTTACCCGCATGTCGCATTTAGAACTGATAACTGTGATGCCGCTCTCGAATCTGCACGTTCTGCTGGCGCTGTAGTTACGATGGAACCCAAAGACATAGATTTACCAGCTAATCCACCATTCAAGGTACGCATCGCATTTTGCAAAGGACCTGATGGAGAAATACTTGAGTTTTTCCAGAATGAATTAACTTAAATCAACTAACAACCATATACTTGGATACGAGTTTTTCACTTATAGAAATAAAAAGAAAATAACCACGGAGACACGGAGAACACGGAGAGAAAATAAGAAAAAAATTCCTCTCCGTGCTCTTTGTGTTCTCCGTGGTGAAAAAAATCAAGAAACTAAATGTTATATGAAAATAACCACGGTTCAACTCAAATTCACTACATTGGAGGATGTTAATGTTACCAAGAGATAGAGTCATTAAAGTCATAAATCACGAAAAACCTGATCGAGTACCTGTGTATGGTTGGGTTCGTGCTAATCTTGAGCCAGAGATTGCAAAAGCATTCGGTTCAGTAGAGGCATTTGAAGATAAATATGAGTTTGATTTTGCCCATATATTCGGTGGACCGGGTTCATATTCGGGTGATATGCTTAATGAATTACGCAAAGACTGTGGCGGTGTAATTGAGCCAAATAGATTGTTAGAAATACCCTTAACTGATCCAAATAAAATTGACGACTATAAGTCAATCGGTGATCAGGTTAAGTATCACAAAGAGAGTAAGGGAAGGTTCGTTTACGTGCAAACACCGGGCATATTTGAGTGCCTGAATGGTGTATTTGGCATTGAGAATCATCTTGCTTATCTTCTTTTGTATGAAGATGAGCTTCACGAAGTCTACCGGCGTCAGGCTGAGTGGAATAAAGCCTTTGCGAATAATTGCATTGACGTTGGTGTTGATATGGTTCACGTTTCTGATGATTGGGGTTCTCAAAAGGAATTGCTGTTTAGTCCTAAAGTATGGTGGAATCTTATGTATCCTTACCACAAAATTACCTGTGATGAGGTCAAGCGGAGAGGTGTTTACTTGAGCCTTCACTGTGACGGTAACTTTTCTCAGGTGATTGATGGTATCATCAAGTTGGGATATGACGTAGTTCATCCGTATCAAGAATCAGCCGGGATGGATTTATACGAATATAAGAATAAGTATATCAACTCATTTGTCGTTATGGGAGGACTTGACGTTCAAACTACAATAGGCTTCGGTAAGCTAGATTTCTTGAAGAATGAGATAGAGAGAGTTCTCAGCCTTTTTGCTGATGGAGGACTTCTATATTGTACTTCTCACTTCATTCAGAACCACTGCACTATCGAGGAATTGACATTCGCTTATGACACCATATATAAATTCACCCGATGAGAGCTAATTACCCTTTCATTTTACGGAAACAAGCGGAAGTGTATATACTGGTCAGAAAATGTTCCCTGATCTTAAAATTTTTCAAACGTCCTTCATCTTCCACAACAAGATAGGGAAATTTTTCCAGAACTGCTCCTCCAAAGAATCCGCTACCTATTTCCATTACCATGTTACTCTCTGCAGATGGATATATTTTTACGTCCTTGATCCCACATGATGGTGAGCGTGATTTCAATATGAATCCATCAGCTTCACTGATAGAATCAAGAAATGAGTTAGCGAAATTTCTTATAGTATCAGTGAAATCAAGCCCGGTTGTGGGTTGAATAAGCCTAAGATTTCCATTAGTATTTACGACTCGCACAGGTTCACGAGGAATTCCAAGATCAATCTCAACTTCAGCACAAACAGGCTTGAATTCCACGAAATCTCTGAGTTTTTCGACAAATTCATCGTTGATTATCGCTCCGTTATATCTGCAATGTGCAAATCCAAGACACCTGCTTACTATTATTATTGGCTTAACGAATTCTCTCATCTGGTTTACCTCTATTACTCAAGCGTTAATTCAGTAGTTACTCTCTGAACGCTTTCGATCTTCATTAATTCTGCAATCAGTGAATCTATATCAACGTTTCCGGGGATACGCAAAGATGATTCTACAAAGCACTTACTATCAACAGATATTTTCATATCCCATACAGGTATTTTCATTTTGCTAAATGACTCCTGTAATTTTTTTGCAAAATCTCCTTTACTTACACCGGTTATCATTAACATTCTTCCACTTTTAAATGTCAAATGATTTTCCAGTAATTTGAGAAACCTGAGACTAAACAATACGAGAATCAGTGATGCCCCTGCCGCATAATAAAATCCCCCACCGATAGCCATACCAATACCTGCTGTCACCCAGAGCGTTGCGGCAGTAGTCAATCCTATTACGTGGGAACGGGTCTGAATTATAGTACCAGCCCCTAGAAAACCTATGCCAGTTACGACCTGAGCCGCCATACGAAGATTATCTGATGTTCCCGGATTTATCTCATGATAAAATGACTCGAATAATACTATAAGAGCGGCGCCAAGACAAACCAGAAGATTAGTTCTCAGTCCAGCGGGTCTATGCGCACTTTCCCGTTCGTATCCTATCACACCACCAAATAGCATAGCAAGAAACAATCTGAATAGAACTTCCCAATTTATGTCCATAATTTATACTCCAGGATGCAGTTTCGGTTCATCACATTACTAAGACTCAATATACCATAGAATGTGATCCATATCAATATATTTTGCATTAATACGAGTTTTTCAATTTTACGTTTTCAACATAAGAAACCCATGCAGTTAAGTTGCTCTTCTCAGACCTGATGAGACCAACGATCATCCAAGCGAGGGTAAACGCATGTCGTACATCGAGCCACTTTTTGTGTTGACTTAGAATTTTGATTATTGTATTATATAGTCGAGATTTAATCATATATACCCTCCCATGTTTCTTTGGTTCATTAATACTACAGGGAGGTTATATCATAATTTTGCTCTTATGTGAAGATTGATCTATGACTTTTGTCAGTCAACCAGGAATAACACGATTTTTTCAGTTAGTTAAGGAATAGTCATAATTCATGAAAAAACACGGAGACACTGAGGCACGGAGAGAACTTAGAAAGTATGAAGGATGAGATTAATCAAATTCAGTGTCTCCGTGTTTAGCTTCTTTTTATTTCTATAAGTGAAAAACTCGTAGGATAACATGATATTACAAAAGTTTAAATAATTTATTTACACTTACTTAAAGATATGAAATTATCATTATTCGACTACGAATTACCCGAAGAACTTATTGCTCAATTTCCATTACCAAATCGTGACGAATCACGGTTATTGGTGCTTAATAGAAAAACAGAGGACATTCAGCATTGTGTGTTTTCCCAATTATCGGAATTTTTAAATAAAGGCGATCTTCTAGTCCTAAATAACACGAAAGTGATCCAGGCCAGATTGATAGGCAAGAAAGCTCAGAGCAGTGGTAATGTTGAAATTTTACTACTATCAATGCGACCTGATGGTCTATGGGAAGCACTCGTCAAGCACAGCAGTAGAATAAAGCCCGGCGCTAAGGTGATATTCGGCAATGGCAAATTGATTGCAAGAATTCTTGATAAGACTGAATCACAGGGGCGACTAATCAAATTTGAAAGCGATGGAGATATAAGAAAGTTGATCGAGGAATTTGGCAGACTACCTCTTCCACCATATATTAAACGAGACCCTCAATCGGATGATAAAGAGAGATACCAGACGGTATATGCTAAGGAAGAGGGCGCAGTAGCGGCTCCAACTGCGGGATTACATTTCACTGATTCCCTTTTTGAAAAACTCAAAATTAAAGGGATAAATACTGTTGAATTGACTCTTCATGTTGGATTGGGAACTTTTCAGCCCGTGAAAGCAACAAATATAGAAGAACATGTTATGCACTCTGAAAGCTTCAACTTGTCAAAAGAAGTCGCTGAACAAGTAAATGATACAAAATCTAGTGGAGGAAAAATTATTGCTGTTGGAACGACATCTGTAAGGACATTGGAATCGTCAGCGAATGATGGAAAAGTTATTCCTCGCTCCGGTTCCACTAATATCTTCATATATCCCGGATACAAGTTTCAAATAGTTGATGGGATGATTACTAATTTCCATCTGCCAAAGTCCACATTATTGATGTTGGTGTGTGCTTTTGCTGGAATGGATTTTGTCATGAAAGCGTATCACGAAGCTGTAAAAGAGAAATATCGTTTTTTCAGTTATGGTGATGCTATGCTGATCTTGTGAGTTTTTTAACCTGCATTTTGTCGGTTAGCTCATATTGAATTAAACTCGGAGGTACAAAAATGGATTTTATTACAGGGATAATCCCTATAATTCTTATTATTGGTGTGTTTTATTTCCTAATGATTATGCCGCAACAGAAGAAGATAAAAAAACACCAGAATATGTTGAAAAATCTTTCAAAGGGAGATGAAGTTGTGACTGAGGGTGGTATCTATGGAACCATCGTCGGTTTGAAAGACAACGTAGTGGTACTGAAGATCGCTGAAGTGAAAGATGAAGACGTCAAGATCGAGGTATCCAGAGCCAGAGTAGCTTTTCTAGTCCGTAGCGGTGAACTTGTTGAGGGTACAGATAAATAAGGATGAAAGATGAAGGATAAGGGATGAAAATGGATTGTTTTTCATCCTTCCGCCTTCATATTTCATCCTTTAGAAGTGGAGGTGGTTACAATTTCGCTGACTGATATATTTACACAATACCCGGATAGGCGTTATATAATGTTTGGAGGAAAGGGTGGTCTTGGTAAAACGACTTTTTCCGCCGCAACCGCTTATTACCTAGCGGAACAAGGGAAAAAGGTGCTTGTCTTTTCGGTAGACCCGCAGGCATCTCTGTCTGACATTTTCGAGAGAGATATATTCGGCAAAGGGGCAGTCGAAATAATGCCCAACCTTTATGCCCAAGAGATAGATGCTGACAGGCGCATTAAAGATTATCAGGAGGAGATAAAGCAGAAGATACTTGATATGTATGGATTGGATAAAGTTCCAGACGAAATTGAGGATTATATCCAAGCGGCGGCGGCAGAACCAGCTATGGAAGAAAGCGCAATATTTGACGCTGTCGTTGATATAGTCGTCGAGGGTAGCTACGACTATTATATCTACGATCTCGTTCCTCTTGGTCATGCCCTGTATTATCTTAGCATGGCAAGCATATATGACGCATGGATTGATAAGGTGACGAAACTTCGTGAAGAGATGAGCCAATATGATCAAGCCGCCGCAGTCATGCGCAAAAATGAGGAAAGTGAAGAAGATCATATCCTGAAAGAGCTACAATACATAAGACACCGTATACATACGTCTTCCAGCATATTGACAGATAAGAAGAAAACAGCGTTTTTCTTTGTCCTGATACCTGAAAAGATGGCGATTGTGGACACAGAGAAGGCTGGTGAGTTATTCGCAAAGTTTCAGGTGCCGTTGTCGGGTTACATCGTCAACCGTGTTTTGCCACCAGAGCTTGAAAGCCAAAATATTCCAGAATATTTGAAAAACCGCTTCATCATGCAGAAAGAACAGACCCAACAGATAAAAACTAAGTTCAGTTCTGATGTGCTTGCATGGGTGCCTGAGTTTGAGCGAGACATAACTGGTCTGCCTATGATCAAGCGTGTGGCGGATGCGATGTTTCGATCATAATGTGAAAGGATTTTAGATATGCTAACAGTTTCTCTTGAGAAGGCATTTGCAGAAGCATCAAAACTCAATGTAGATGAACAGGATGCTCTTGCCGTCTGGATATTGAAAGAAATCGAATCCGAACAACTCTGGGATAAAGCGTTTTTAGATTCTTCTGATAAACTTACACAATTATCAGAGGAAGCTCTTGCAGAACACCATCAAGGTCGAACATGCTTGCTTGATCCAGAGAGATTACTTTCTCACTTACAATAAACCCGAATTTGTGCCACAAGTTGTTGGACAATTAGGTAAAAAAGATTTAAAGCATGAATTTCCTGAGATAAAAGGATTCTCAAGGCGCAATCTTTATCGCATAAGAATATTCTATTTGACTTGTCGTAATTAAGAAGAATTTGTCCAACAGCTTGTTGGACAATTAGGCAAAATGACTTTTCTGCTCATTTATGGAGTTAGTTATGGTTAATGGTTCAATCATTCTGACAGGTTATGAGGATTTTTTGAACGATCTCAAAACGAAAATCCGATCTGCACAGATCAAAGCCGCTCTATCTGTAAATCGTGAACTAATTGCATTTTACTGGGAAATCGGCAAAACTATTATTGAAAAGCCAGAAAAGTATGGTTGGGGTTTTGCTGTGGTTGATCAACTTGCAGAAGATTTAAAGCATGAATTTCCGGAGATAAAAGGATTCTCAAGGCGTAATCTTTATCTCATAAGAATATTCTATTTGTCTTATCGTGATGAATCAGAATTTGTGCAACAAGTTGTTGCACAATTAGGTAAAGTGAATTTGTCTACTCATTTACGGAGTTAGTCATGGTTAGCGAACAGACACTTGTTGAAGTTGCAAAACGTCTGGTGAATGGTTTTCATACTTACAAAATCATTCTATTCGGTTCTCAGGCACGGGGAACGGCTGATGAGCATAGCGATATTGATATATTAGTTATAAGCGCAGTTGAGGGTGATCGCTTTGCTCTAATACTCGATATGTACGATTCTTTACAAGGCATGAATCTGGCTAAAGACATTATAGTTCTTACACCAGATGAGTTTGAACGAGATCGTCAGATACCGGGAACGATTGCACGTCCAGCATGGAAGGAAGGAAAGATACTATATGATACGAGTTTTTCACTTATAAAAATAAAAAGAAGTTAAACATCGAGACACAGAGGCACGGAGAAAAAGATGAAGGATGAGTGATGATGGATGAAAAAGAAGAAACGAGTATTACAATTTCATCCTTCATCACTCATCCTTCATACTTTCTAAGTTCTCTCCGTGCCTCAGTGTCTCCGTGTTTTTTCATGAATTATGATTATTCATCAACTAACTGAAAAACTCGTATATATGAGCAATCTTAATAAACATAAAGGAAAGGGGCGATATGAAAACTTTCACGTCTGAACATCCGAATCTTAAATATGCGTTTTTTGGTGGCAAGGGCGGTGTTGGTAAAACCGTCATGGCTGGCGCTACTGCGCTTTGGTACGCAAATCAAGGAAAGAAAACCTTGTTGACCAGCACTAACCCTGTTCACAGTCTCTCATCACTTCTTGATCAGAACGTCTATGGCAAGCCAACGCTTGTAAATGGCACAACTAATCTTCTTGCTTATGAGATTGACACTGCCCAGACGATAGAACGATCAAAAAATGAAATTCGTGAGAAGATTAACTGGTTCTTGAAATTCGCTGACATTCCTACAAAAGCTGATGAATTCGTTGAATCTGCCACAATGAACCCGGCGTTTGAGGAATCCGCCATGTTCGAGAATATGATTGATCTCATGTTTCAGGACGAGTACGATATGTACATCTTTGATACTGCCCCAACAGCTAATGCTAGAAGATTATTGGGCATGTCAAAAGTTTACTCCCTCTGGGTCAACAAGATGATGAAAAGCAGAGAGGAAGCCAAATCTCTACGTGAACTACTCTCGTATAGCAAAAAGAAGGAAAAAGACCCATTGATGGATTACCTTACGTCATTCAGGGGACGTATGGAAAACGCTAGAAAGCTTTTGACTGACGAAAAGCAATGCGCATTCTTCTTTGTCACACTTCCTGAAGCCCTGCCAATAGCAGTCGTAAAGCGTTTCAGAATGTGGTTCGTAGAATTCGGCATTCCTGTTGGTGGAGTGATTGTAAATGGTGTTATAGAAAAAAACGAAGCGCAAAAAGGTATTGATTTCGTGAACAATCGTGTTGCCATGCAACAGGAATACATGAAGGATATAGATAGCTCATTTGAGGGTATGGTTCGTGGCGTTATACCTCTGTTTGAATCAGACATAAGGGGAGTTGATAAATTAGATCGAGTTGCTTCTTTATTGTTTTAGTAAATTTTTTCACTTGCCATATTAAACATAATCTGATATGCTATTTGTCATGTGGGTATTGTCTTTTGTTAGATAATACTGTAATTACCTGATGCCTTTTGTGAATTAGCACAGGGAGTAAAGTTATGAGTAATGAAGATGTAATCAAGATGCTAAATGCCGATATTACAGGTGAAATTGAAGCAATTTTAACGTATCTCAGACATCAGTTCGTATGCGGGGTATGCGAGATTAGCCGTACAATGGAAGAAACAGCCCGTGATGAGATGCGGCACGTGGAATGGCTGTCTGAAACAGTTGCCGATCTGGGAGGTATCCCCACCATTGAGCATGCTCAATTGCATCTGGAGGGCGAAGGTCTTCCCGCAATGCTCAAGCGTGACGTAGGTTTGGAAGAGATGGCTATTAATCAATATCAAGATCATATTGACGCCATCACTGACCCAAAAATTCGACACCTGCTGAGAAAGATCATGAATGAGGAAATTGAACACAGGGACGAATTTGCGGATAAGCTTCATGGATTATCCATCGAAACGCAATCTCAAAAATCGGTGGAAAAACCAGAATTAACAATTGGAAGCCTTAAAGAAGGAGAGGAATAATAATGCTAGAATATCTTGCTCGTAATACTTCTCCCCTTAGCGCCGAGGATTGGACAGCCATTGACAATGTGGTTGTGAGTTCTGCCAGTAAAAGACTCGTTGGACGAAAATTTATTGAGATCAACGGTCCTCTCGGTGCTGGAGTGCAGACTGTTCAGATACCAAAACTGGCAGTTGTTGACGATAGGTTTGAGGTCAAGGAAAAGTTAAGCCAGAACCTGTCTATAATATATAAGGATTACAAGCTTTCATGGCGTGATATTGAGTCTGCAAGGCAGTATAATATGCCTTTGGAACTTGGTCCTGTTGCGGCGGCTTCTGCTGTCTGTGCATATAAAGAAGATGAGCTTATCTTTGATGGAAATAAAGAATTTAATTCTCAGGGGTTGATGAATACCAAAGGAAGCATAACAGTAGACCCGATGGACTGGAAGACGAATGGGAACGGATTCCATAATATTGTTATTGCTCTTGAAAAATTGACAGATACAGGCTTTTATGGTCCTTTTGCCCTGATTATGAGTACCTCTCTATACGCTTTGATGCACAGAGTATATGATTCAACAGGTGTGCTTGAAATTGATATGATCCGTGATTTAATTACGGATGGTGTGTTTCAAACACCAATACTAAAGGGTGATAGAGCCTTAATTATTGCTACAGGGCAAGAAAATATTGACCTTGTCATAGCTCAGGATTTAATCACTGCTTATCTTGGTCCTGAAGGAATGGATCACTTATTCAGAGTGTTTGAGAGTATTATATTAAGAGTAAAACGTCCTGAATCTATTTGTGTTTTTTAGATAATATTTCAATATTTATTGAAGAGGAGCTAGTTCTATGAAAGTTAAAGTTGATCGTGATGCTTGCACCGGATGCGAGCTTTGCATTGATACCTGCCCTGATTTATTTGAGATGGACGACGATCTCGCTAAAGAAAAAATGAGCGTAGTACCAGAGGATCTGGAAGATTGTGCCAAAGAGGCGGCTGAGGGCTGTCCTGTTGAGGCTATAATCTTAAAATAAGCAGGAAATAATCCTATAATTATTAAGATTGTCTGATGGATGAACTTGACTCTTTAAATATAAGCATTGAAGATAAAAAGGAGATTGTCAATACCATTGAGGAACTTAGGCAATATCCTTATGTCAATGCTGTTATTCTGTTCGGCTCTTATGCGAAAGGCAGGATAAAGCCTTTATCTGATATTGACATAAGTGTCATAGCAGAGAGAAATGTCAATAACCCACGACTAAAGCTCGTGGGCTTGTGGTGAAAATTAGACACAAGCCCTTGTTGACTAGCCTAAGTCTCAACTGAGACTACGTTAGGGGCAAATATATAGGCACTTCGGGATATTCAGTCTAGTTCCGAACTCTGCGGTAGATGGTTAAAAGTTCTGAGGGCAAGGAACGGTGCTGTCTACACACAAACTGTCCTATAACATTGGCGAAGACTGCTAACCTGTTTTGGTAGTTTCAGGGCAAGCTTTATTTTAGCTTGCGTCAAAACTACCACCTATTTATCATCAGATAAACTTGACATATCAATATTTTGGGATCTTCCACCAGCGATCCAGTTTAGCTTGTTTTCAACACCTGTTGAAATCCTATTTACAGGAATGTGATTTCTAATACGAGTTTTCACTTATTTTCTTAGATTTTTTTTCACCACGGAGAACACGGAGAGGAATTTTTTTCTTATTTTCTCTCTGTGTTCTCCGTGGTTATTTCCTTTTTGTTTCTATAAGTGAAAAACTGGTTTAGAGTTTTTAAAGAAGGGAAAGTGCTTTTTAATAGAGATTGGCTAACCTTACATAGAGTCAGAATTAAAACTGTAAAAGAATATCTTGATTTCTTACCTATTATAGAAAGACGAATAAAAAGGATGTTTCCAAATTATAATCCTGAATATGATCTTGAGAGAATAAATAAGATAATATTAGATATAGAAAGGTTTTTCACGGATCTAGATGAAATTAAAATTAAATCTGTTGACGATCTAAAGAATAAAAAAAATTTTATGCGGTTTCCATGATAATATTTGTAATAATTAACAGAGCAGTTGATTTGGGTGATGAAATTGTAGCATCATTAAATATTGGTGCGCCATCCAAATATAGCGATGTTTTCTATCTACTTAGAAGGAATGGTTACATTTCCAGAGAATTGACTCAAAACCTAACCTGGCTTGTTGATGCTAGAAACTTGCTTTTTCATGAGTATCAAGATTTTGATGAGAAAGACATATTCGATATTATGGGAAAAGTCCAGTCCATAAAAGAGTTTGTCGAGAATATGAGGAATCTTATTAATAAATAAACCTAGTTATTATCTGAAAGTCAGGATATTAGTTGCATAGGTTTTGATAAGTCATCATTAATAATAATTGGGGGAGATGTTTCATCTCTCTTTTTTATGTTAGGGGTTCTATTATGGAGAATAAAGTCAAGATTGGAGTCATAGGAGCCGGTTCGTTTGCTTCCAGAAGACATATACCCATTGTCGTCAAGTCACCAAATGCAGAACTCGTGGCTTTGTGCCGTAGAGACAAAGAGATGCTCAATAAGGTGGCTATACATTTCGGATGCAATAATACTTTTACCGATTATAAAGAGATGCTCGATTCGGTAGAAATGGACGGTGTAATAATTGCTACCCCTCATGCGCTACACTACGAAAATGCCAAACTTGCACTTGAGAAAGGCTTGCACGTCCTGATAGAAAAACCGATGGCTATTAAATCTGACGAAGCACGAGAACTTGCGAAACTAGCAAAGGATAAAGGACTTGTCATTGTTGTGGCTATGAATCCGCCATACTGGCAACATACAACGTATATTCGTGAACTTATCAAATCAGGTGAGATCGGTGAAATTGAGGAAGTAAGTATAAGCTGGGTAGGAAACGCTGAACACGTCTTTGGGCTTGCACCAATGCCAGAAAATATGCCAGGTATTGTGCCTCCAACGATATTCAGAGGTGACCCAAAACTTGGTGGTGGTGGACATTTCGTTGACTCAGGTACTCATCTGGTCTCTGAACTTCTCTGGACTACTGGATTGAACGTCCACGAAGTATTTGCGTTTATGGATAATCCCGAATTCGACATGCGAACTACTATGAGTATTACACTGGAAAACAAGACAGTATGTAATATAACCAATGTCGGCAACAGCAAAATATCAAGACGTTTACACAACGTTTATTTTGGATCAAAAGGAACTATATTTGTTGAAGGTATGCCGTTCAAAGTCACAGTCGCAAAACCAGATAAAGAGTCATTTACAGTAACGGAAGCAGACATGCCTCCAGTCAAGCAACCTGTCGAAAACTTCATTGACACTATTTTGGGAAATGCAGAATCATTTTGCTCTGCTGCTGATGGCGTAAAAGTTGTAGAAGCAATCGAATCCGCTTATAACTCAGCCAAAACTGGAAGAAAAATTATTTTATCGTGTTAAGCAAGCGATTTACAGAAATAAAAGGAAGCTAAACACGGAGACACTGAGGCACGGGGAAGAAAAAGGATAAAGGCGGAAAGATGATGGATGAAAAAGAAGAAACGAGTATTATAGTTTCATCCTTCATACATTCTAAGTTCTCTCCGTGCCTCTGTGTCTCCGTGTTTTTTTCATGAATTATGACTATTACTTAACTAACTGAACAAAAATTGATATAACATTGTATTAATCCAAATTTTTACAGAGTGATCTCAGAAAGTGGGTGACGGAGAGACAAGAAAATGACATGATGAATAGAATCTGATGTTTCAAAGAGAAATAATGAAAAGTCTCAATAAATGACAGCATAGAAACCAGACTTATCCTTGAGATAGTCATTTGCCCAGTCAGAGGGAGAAGATATACCACAGAGAGTCATGGCAACAAAGGTTCTCATCATATCTTCAGGAGCAAAGGCAGGTCTACCGTAGTTTTTAGAGTATATAGGTAGAGCAAGCAATCTATAGGTAGAGCAAGCAATCTATAGGTAGAGCAAGCAATCTATAGGTAGAGCAAGCAATCTATAGGTAGAGCAAGCAATCTATAGGTAGAGCAAGCAATCTATAGGTAGAGCAAGCAATCTATAGGTAGAGCAAGCAATCTAATGGGAGTCAGGTCTAAGAGCTTTAGGTATAGTATCATCATTGAGGTTTTGTTTAACGAATTTAGGCAAATTAGACACAGACCTGAAAAAAGCTCTGATAGCGTTCTTGAGATCAGCGATACTCTCAAAGAACTCATTATGGGTGACAACTCGACGAAACCATTTGAACAATCGCTCAATAGGATTA
>Ga0247841_10002354_pt1 | contig 38244 bp, 27 predicted proteins | sample LaCruzMarch2015__2_FD_192410 | JGI IMG/M metagenome (GOLD analysis project Ga0247841, IMG submission 192410) | Freshwater microbial communities from meromictic Lake La Cruz, Castile-La Mancha, Spain - LaCruzMarch2015_18m | ecosystem: Environmental > Aquatic > Freshwater > Lake | place: Spain... | reverse complement strand
CCCTTTTTATACCCTAAACTTTTTAGAGCGAAAGTCCGGCAAAGGTAATCCATTTTAATGATTCACCAAAATCTTTCCCCCAATTTTATTTGACCCTGCAAAATTCTCAATATTTAAACAAATCCTAGCCCCTAATACGTTATTCCGCCATATTATACTAAACCAAAATTTCGTGGTGCAAATGTAAACGGATTTTAAACAAAAAATCAATTAAAATGAAAAAAATGAAAAAAAAATTAAATGATGCATAATAACCTGTATGACTTTACTTTAAAAGACTAAATAAAAACAAAAATAAAGATATTGCATAGCGTACTGTAAGTTTCTGCCAATCATTGCATCGTAAAAACATCTGAACCGGATTAGAATATATAAAAATCCGAAAGGTATGATACCAGTTTTCCAGTTAAAAATCAGAAAAATAGTTTCAAATTGAATAAAAACTAAATTTATTTATCAAATATGCTATTTTTACATCTCCTTATAAATACTAAATAAAGTGCCCGATAGAATAGTAATTATTCCTACTTACAACGAAAAAGAGAATATCGCCCAGATAATCCATAAGGTATTCTCGCTCGCAGGAGATTTCAATATCCTGATTATAGATGACAATTCTCCTGATGGAACCGCTCTAATAATAAAGCAATTGGTAAGTATTTATGAGAACAGGCTGTTTCTGATTGAAAGGACCGGAAAATTAGGTCTGGGTACTGCCTATCTCACAGGGTTCAGGTGGGCACTCAGACATAACTATGAATACATCTTCGAGATGGATGCCGATTTTTCGCACAATCCAGATGATCTTATACGTTTATATGATGCCTGCCATAATCAGGGAGCTGATCTTGCAATAGGATCACGCTATATATCAGGTATTAACGTTATAAACTGGCCATTAAGGCGTGTTCTGATGTCCTATTTTGCATCAGTTTATGTGCGTAAGATTACCGGCATGAAAATAATGGATACTACAGCAGGATTCAAATGTTACCGTCATACCGTTCTTAGAACCATAGATATTGACAAGATACGAATGAAAGGTTACGGATTTCAGATAGAGATGAAATTTAAAACCTGGAAATATGGATTCAAAATCATCGAAATCCCTATTATTTTTACAGATAGAAGTGCAGGCACATCAAAAATGAGCGGAGGGATTTTCGGAGAGGCTTTCAAAGGTGTAATTAAAATGAAAATACAGAGCTTTTTTAAAACATATAAAAACAAAACAATTTTTAATTAATTATGAGAGATATCGTCATCAAGGATGCCAAAGTAATAAATGAAGGTAAAATTCTGAGAGACACAAGTATTCTTATTCGTAACGGCATCATTGAGAAAATATTCAGGGATGAGGTTCCTGTCAACATCCTTAGTCAGGCTGATGTAATTGATGCATCCGGCAAATTTCTTCTGCCAGGAGTCATCGACGACCAGGTCCACTTCAGAGAGCCGGGACTCACCCATAAGGGAAATATTGAAACTGAATCAAAAGCAGCTATTGCCGGGGGAACTACTTCATTCATGGAGATGCCAAATACAATTCCGCAAGCTGTTACACAAGAATTACTGGAACAAAAATTTCTTCGCGCCTCTGAAGTATCACTCGCCAATTACTCCTTCTATATTGGGGCGACTAATGAAAATCTTGAAGAGTTGCTAAAAACCGACCCATCGAATGTTTGCGGTATAAAAGTATTTATGGGGTCCTCTACTGGTAATATGCTGGTAGATAACCCGGAAATGCTTTCAGCATTATTTTCATCATCAAAAATGCTTATTGCAACCCATTGCGAGGATGAACAAATTATTCAGGTAAACATCGCTCTTGCCCGGGAAAAGTATGGTGAAAATGTTCCAATGAATGAGCACTCCAGGATAAGGGATACAAATGCATGTTTTAAATCTACATCAAGAGCTGTCGAGTTAGCCAAAAAATATGGCACCAGATTACACGTTTTACACCTTTCTACAGCAGGAGAAATCGCTTTATTTGAAGCAGCACCCGTAAAAAATAAAAAAATCACGAGCGAAGTCTGCGTACATCATTTGTGGTTCTCGGAATCAGATTACGAAAAACTTGGCGCCCATATCAAATGGAATCCATCAATAAAATCAGCTAACGACCGTCTCGCCTTAATTAAAGGGATTGTTGATAACAGAATTGATGTAATTGCCACTGATCATGCCCCCCATACACTGGAAGAAAAAGATCAGACCTACTTTAAATCACCTTCCGGAGGACCACTTGTGCAGCACTCGCTTGTTGCAATGCTTGAAATGAGCCGTATCGGTAAAATCTCTATGGAAAAAGTTGTAGAGAAGATGTGTCATGCCCCTGCAGATTTGTTCGGGATCGAAAAACGGGGATATATCCGAAAAGGTTACAAAGCAGACCTCGTTTTAGTCGACTCAGTACGCTGGATAGTTTCCAAAGAGAACATCCTTTCAAAATGCGGATGGTCCCCATTTGAAGGGGAATCATTTTATTATTTTGTAAACCAGACATTTGTAAATGGCAATCTCGTATATCTAAACGAAAATCCAAATTCCACGGGAACTTTTTATGATGCAATTAAAGGTGAAAGACTTACTTTTAACCGGAACTAGTCCTAAGCAATATATATTTTTTGTATTTGTAATCATTGCAGTGGCTTGTCACCATCCTGATAAGGTTAATACGATACCGAAGGAGTCGGTCGGAAAAATTATTTATGATACCTATATAATTAACCGCGATTCAACGGATTCATGGGGAGATGAATGTTTATCAAAATTTAACCGGAAAGCACTTATTGATATTCTGTTTAAAGAAGTATATGATAGGAAAATAATTCCGCTGGACTATTTTTCCGGCGAAAAATTATCACCGGATCAAATCAGAAAAATGGAAACGGATGGCGTCTTCTCTCGTCAACATATCAGCAAGATTCAGTTTGAGGAGCAATGGATATGGGATAGTGAAAAGGTTGGAATGCAAAAACAGGTTATCTCAATGACTATTGCTTACGAAGTTTATGATAACCAGGGAAGGTCGCGGGGTCAAAAACCTATTTTTAAGCTGGTATTCAGAAAATGAACATTGAAGTCAGAAAACCGCTCTGTTTATTTCAGTGATAAATGTGTGATATAACTGATAACAAAACTGAGTTCCGGTTCATTTCGAAAAACCCAGAAATTAAATATGTATCTTTGTTGGGACTTAAATGACAATTTTACAGATATATAACTATAATACAATTTATTACATGGCATTCATCAATGAAAACTATCTGAAACTGAAGACCGGGTATTTATTCCCTGAAATTGGTCGGAGGTTTAAGGATTTTGCTGCTGCAAACCCGGATAAGGAAATCATCAGAATGGGCATTGGCGATGTAACGCAACCTTTAACACCGGCTGTTCTTAAAGCTTTTCATGAAGGCGTAGAGGAGATGGGTGAAAAAACTACCTTCAAAGGATACGGCCCTGATCAGGGATACGATTTTCTGAGAGAGGCCATCGCAGAAAATGATTACAAATTACATGGAGCAGAAATATCTGCAGGTGAAATTTTTATTTCTGACGGATCGAAATGTGACACCGGGAATATTCAGGAAATATTTGGCGATAAAAATATCATTGCAATTTGTGATCCGGTTTATCCTGTTTACTCCGATACTACCGTTATGTCGGGAAAGACCGGTCATTGCCTGCCGAACGGCTACTTCGAAAATATCGTATATTTGCCGTGTAACGAATCTAATGGTTTTATTCCGGAATTACCTGCTACAAGACCCGATCTTATCTTCCTCTGTTTTCCAAACAATCCGACAGGAACAGTTGCCACAAAAGGAGTGTTGAAACAGTGGGTCGATTATGCGATCGCAAACCGGAGCATTATCCTGTATGATGCCGCTTACGAAGCTTATATTACGGAGGATGAAATTCCACATTCAATTTTCGAAATTGAAGGGGCAAAAAATGTGGCCATCGAATTCAGGAGTTTTTCAAAAACGGCTGGTTTTACCGGCACCCGTTGCGCTTTTACTGTGATTCCCAATGAACTGGTGGCTTACGACCACAACGGAAATCCGGTAGCTGTAAAACCACTCTGGATGCGCCGGCAAACCACAAAATTTAACGGGGTATCGTATCCCGTTCAGAAAGCAGCTGCTGCTGTTTATTCAGAACCGGGTAAAAAAGAGGTGAAGGCACTTATTTCCTATTACCTTGAAAACGCCCGTATAATAAAAGAAAGTCTTTCGTCATCCGGATATACTGTTTTTGGCGGTGTTAATGCCCCATATGTGTGGGTGAAAACAAGAAATGATCTTACTTCCTGGGAATTTTTTGATAAACTGCTCAGCGATGCAAACGTGGTTGGCACTCCCGGATCAGGTTTTGGTCCTTCCGGCGAGGGCTATTTTCGTTTTTCGGCTTTTGCGGATCGTGAAAATGTTATAAAAGCCATGGGTCGAATCAAAAATCTGTCATTTTAAAAAAAGTCATTTTCCGCACAATAAAATTTAAATCAAAGTCCTTTCAGATGTTCTCCAAATACTTCAGGATTCTCATAATCATAATACTTTTTACTGTTCGATCACAGACAAGTGCATATTGCCAGTTGTACTTCAATGAAGACATGGTAAATGTAAAAGGACAAGTGATTGATGCGATAACCAAGGAGGGGGTTGGGTATGCCCAGGTACTGAATATGCGTGTAAGGGGAGGGACAATGACTGATGCCATGGGAAATTTTTCAATTCAGGCCGATCCCTCCGATACCCTTACTTTCAAATCACTTAACTACAAGGACAAAAGAGTTCCGGTAAGTGAAATTTTCAGTACGGAGAACGGAAAGGCGAAAATAGCGTTGTCGCCGGTAAGGATACTGCTTGGACAAATTGAAATTGCAGGTACAGCGCCAAAGGTTAACATGAATGGGATTCCGGTTGGCAGGTCTGTGTCTGTTCCGGTTGAATTAAGAAGTGATTATTTTGCCTCCAGGCCAACGGCCCTGACTGCCATATTCAAACCTATGTCTTTTTTATCGTACCACCTTAGTAAGAGTGAAAAAGAAAAACGTGCCACGCTTACGGCAATTCACTCAGAACGCGACTGGCAAATTCTTTCCCTGGTTTACAATAAGGATGTCATTAAAAGAATATCCGGGTTAACCGGTGACGCTCTGGAAGATTTTATGCTGTTCTGTAATGCCTATAATAAACTGCCGGTTAATGCATCCAGCTATGACGCCGAGAAAAGGATTCGCGAACTACTTGTGGAATATCGGCTTAAAATATCAAAAGAGAAAAAAACAATGAAATGAAAATTCCTGTTTTTGAAGACGTCATTGATGCACACCGGCTTATTCAAAGATTTATTCATAATACACCAATTCTGACATGTACGGCTATAAATCGCATGGTCGGATCAGAGGTTTTTTTCAAATGTGAAAATCTTCAGAAAACCGGGGCATTTAAATATCGTGGGGCATGCAATGCGGTATTTTCACTGACTGATGAACAGGCTTCCCGGGGAGTTGGCACTCATTCCTCAGGAAATCATGCTGCTGCACTGTCCCTGGCAGCATTTATCAAAGGCATTCATGCACATATTGTTATGCCTTCAAATTCTGCCGAAATTAAGAAAAAGGCGGTTTCTGAATACGGGGGAATAATAACATATTGTGAACCTACGCTTCAATCCAGGGAAGGGACTCTGCTTAAAATTGCAGATAATCTGGGAATAGAAATAATACATCCATACAATAATTGTAAGGTAATTGCCGGTCAGGGAACTGCCGCCAAAGAGCTATTGGAGGCTGTGCCCCATCTTGATCTTGTAATGTGTCCTGTAGGGGGAGGAGGATTACTTTCAGGGACAGCATTATCGGTGAAAGCATATTCTTCCAAATGCAGGGTAATAGCAGCAGAACCGTCACAGGCAGATGATGCTTACCGCTCGTTTAAAGCAGGTTATATCATTCCTTCGTTTCATCCTGAAACAATAGCTGATGGTTTGCTCACATCGCTGGGAGAGATAAATTTTGCAATTATCAGTAAAGAAGTTGATGACATTATTACTGTTTCCGAAGAATCAATTATTAAAGCAATGCGAATTGTTTGGGAAAGGATGAAGACAATTATCGAACCATCATCCGCTGTTCCTTTGGCGGCTTTATTTGAGAATAAAGAGACTTTCAGGAATCTGAGGATTGGAATAATCCTGTCGGGTGGTAACGTTGACCTTGGAAATCTCCCTTTCTGAGTTACCATATTTTTGCAGGTTAATGAAATATCCGGTTCGTTGTGCATATTAAGTGGAACCAGTATTAAATTAAATTAAAATTGAAAAAAACAGAAATTGGAAATTAATAAAACTATACTTGGGATTGATCCCGGGTCCAATATTATGGGTTATGGGGTGCTTAAAATCACTAAAGGCAAAGCTGAGATTGTTGCTCTTGGAGTAATCAAAACGGCTTGTTTTTCGGGTCATTACCAGAAGCTTAGTCATATTTTTAACAGGACGCTCCATCTGGTTGATGAGTACAGGCCTGACGAAACAGCTCTTGAAGCTCCATTTTTCGGTAAAAATGTTCAATCGATGCTGAAACTTGGCAGGGCCCAGGGAGTAGCGATGGCCGCATCATTATACAGAGGTATCCCTATCTTTGAATATGCCCCTTTGCGAATTAAGCAGTCAATAACGGGTAACGGTTCTGCCACTAAGGAGCAGGTTGCCTATTTTCTGAAACATATGTTTAATCTTGAGATAATGCCTTCCGATCTAGATGCTACAGATGGTTTGGCAACAGCAGTATGTCACTTCCTTCAGTTAAAAAATCCTGCAGTGAATAACTCTGTTAAAAATTGGGAAGAGTTTATCAGGAAGAACCCGGGAAGGGTGAAGTAGTTTAGAATCAAACGAATTCACCGGATATTCTGCCAGAGAGCATCACAAATTCCTCAGATGTAAGTCTTAATTTTGGTTTCGAAAAATTAATATCACTTTCGCTGTTCAGAGGAACAAGGTGTATATGGGCATGAGGGACTTCAAGGCCCAGAACAGCAATCCCAACTTTTCTGCATGGAACAACTTTTTTAATCGCTGCGGCAACACGTTTAGTAAAAAGCATTAACCCTGCAAGATCCTGGTCATCAAGATCAAACAAATAGTCGATTTCAATTTTAGGAATCACCAGCACATGGCCAGCAGCCAGTGGATAAATATCTAAAAAAGCCAGATAATGGTCATCCTCGGCAACTTTATAACATGGAATTTCGCCATTAACAATTTTAGTGAAAATACCAGCCATACCCAATCAAATTTGTTAAACTACATTCCAAGTTCAATATTAATAATTTCAAATGGTATTACACCGGAAGGAACTTTAATATCAACGACATCTCCGATTCTTTTACCCAGAAGTCCCTGTGCGATTGGTGTATTAACACTTATCTTGCCCTGCTTCAGATCTGCTTCATGTTCCGAAACGATCGTATATGCCATGGTCGAATTATTCTTTACATTCCTGATGGTAATTTTATTCATTATCTGAACAACATCCGTCTCGACCTTTGATTGGTCAATTATCCTGGCGCTCGCCAACTGGTTTTGCAATAATGCAATTTTTGCTTCCAGCATTCCTTGTGCATCTTTAGCTGCGTCATACTCCGCATTTTCTGATATATCCCCTTTCTCAATTGCTTCCCCTATATTTTTGGATATAGCCGGCCTCTCGACATTAACCATGTGATCCAGGTCTGCTTTAAGCTTTTTTAGTCCTTCGGCAGAAACATAAGTAATTTTGCCCATCTGGTAAATATTTTGCTGATATTACATAAAAAACAAGAAGAACTCCGGTATACCGGAACTCTTCCAGATATGTTCAAATACAAATTTAAAAATATTCTTTATTAAAAATGAAGTACAAATGTAAATATATTCTTTATACAAATACAAATTTACAACAGAAAAAATCTGATTTAAGAAATATATAATCTCTGATGCATCCTTACTGAAAAATCAGGGAAATGACGTTCATTATACTTATCTTAGCGGCTCATAAATGCGCATAAAAATGTTCAGGTTAAAACGGGCTATATATTCAAAAATTGCGATATCCATTGTAATGATACTGCTCGCCTCAGATTGTTCCAAAGATCAAAACACTTTTCTGCCCTATACAAGAGTGAACTTGCGTATTTCATTGGTGAACTTCAACCACTTAAAAATACCCGGCAATTCTATACTGTTTAAGAATGAAGGTGTGAAAGGCATTATAGTTGTTTGTGTAAATCCTGATCTGAATCAGTATTTTGCTTATGATGCATGCTGTCCTAACGAGAAAGATTACTCCGGAGTTGTCGAAATTCAACCAGTTAAAAATCTCACTTCTCCGCCGACAATGATATTCAGCAGCGATTTTTTTGGCATTTGCAATAAATGTGGATCTCAGTTTAACTTAATGGGCAATGGTCAGCCCGTAAAAGGACCTGCAATTCATTATCTTCAAAGTTACAATATTAGTACCGGATTTGAAATCATAACTGTAATAAACTAAAGCAACTAATGATCTTTTCTGGTATATTGAATATTTGAGGTGCTTGCGATCCAACTGGTTGTATACATTGTTATACCCACACCAGATTTCAATCCGGAGGTGCAGGAATTCCGCTTACATTTCAAAAGCAACAGGAAAATGACCGATAAAAAAAATTTCCCTGTATTTATGCCATATCCTAATACCTGTAATGTTCAGGCTTGTACGGGCCATTCGGTGATATGCCAAGGTAATCGGCCTGTCCTTCAGAAAGAACGGTGAGTTTAACCCCAAGCTGGGCCAGGTGAAGCCTGGCAACCTCCTCATCGAGATGTTTTGGTAACCGGTAAACACCAATTTCATATTGTTTGTTCCACAACTCAAGCTGAGCCAGCGTCTGATTTGTAAATGAGTTACTCATTACAAAAGAAGGGTGCCCGGTAGCACAGCCCAAATTAACAAGCCTCCCTTCAGCAAGCAGGAAAATTGCATGACCGTCTGGATATATATATTTGTCAACCTGTGGTTTAATATTTATTTTTTTTATTCCGGCCCACTTTTCAAGACGGGAAACCTGAATTTCATTATCAAAATGACCAATATTACACACAATCGACTGATCTTTCATAACGGCCATATGCTCACCTGTAATGATATCCAGATTTCCGGTTGCAGTGACAAAAATATTGCCTTCAGTGGCTGCTTCGTCCATAGTCTTTACTTCAAAACCTTCCATTGCAGCCTGTAATGCACAAATCGGATCAATTTCGGTAACAATTATGCGGGCTCCATATCCGCGCATTGATCGTGCACATCCTTTACCTACATCCCCATATCCTGCAACAACAACTACTTTCCCTGCGATCATGACATCTGTTGCACGTTTGATTCCATCTGCCAACGATTCGCGACAACCGTAAAGATTATCAAACTTCGATTTAGTAACAGAATCATTCACGTTGAAAGCCGGAAATAACAGTTTACCTTGCTCAACCATCTGATACAGCCTGTGTACACCCGTTGTTGTTTCTTCAGATACACCTCTGATCTCACGGGCCTGTCTGTGCCAGCGATTCGCGTCAGATGATTGAATCCTGCTTAAGGTTTTGTTTAATTCAATTTCATCTTCCGCATTTACATGTCGTTCAAGAATATCAGCATGATTCTCGGCTTCATATCCGCGATGGATCATCATAGTAGCATCACCACCGTCATCAACAATTAAATTCGGGCCATGACCACCTCCAAAATCCAGGGCACGTTCGGTACACCACCAGTATTCTGCCAATGTTTCGCCTTTCCAGGCAAATACAGGGATACCCGCTTCGGCCATTGCGGCAGCAGCATGATCCTGTGTTGAAAAAATATTACAACTGCACCACCTCACTTCTGCGCCAAGTTCCACTAAAGTCTCAATTAACACAGCAGTTTGAACTGTCATATGCAACGACCCCATAATTCTGGATCCTTTTAATGGTTTAAGTTCACCATATTTTTTACGAAGAGACATCAAGCCCGGCATTTCTTTCTCTGCGATTTCGATCTCTTTTCGGCCATAAAAGGCCAGAGAGATATCTTTAACTTTAAAATCTTCTATATCAGACTTCATCATTTATATATTAAATTATTTTTCAAAAAACTATTTAAAATATCAAATACAATTCTACCAAAAATTTCCCTTTGAAAGTATATTCAGGGAAGAACTCCGGTCTTTAATAAGTTGTTCCTTCAACTGCTCAATATCTGCAAATTTTTGTTCATCACGGATCTTATCAACAAAGAATAAAGTAATAACGGTATTGTAAATATCCTTATCAAAATCAAATATATGCACTTCGATACTTCTGTGGTCTGCATTTGAAGTAATCGTTGGCCGAAAACCTATATTCAGCATCCCCTTATATCTCTTTCCGTCAGTTTCGGCCATTACAGCATAGACACCATCACCCGGAACCATTTTATAACGATCTGAAACCTCAATATTTGCGGTACAAAACCCAATTTTACGCCCGATTTGATTTCCTTCTATAACTTTGCCCGTAAGTGAATAATGATATCCCAGAAATTGGTTTGCCCTTGAAATATTCCCTTCACCGAGTGCCAATCGTATTTTTGTGGAGCTGACAACCTTACTATCAACAAGTAGACCTGAAAGATGTTCTATCTTAAATCCGAGAGATTTGGATAGCATCTCAAGTGAATTAAAATCACCCTTGCGCCCTTTCCCAAACCGATGATCGTATCCGACAACAAGTGATGAAATTTTCATGCTTCCGACAAGAATTTTGGCAACAAATTCATCGTATGACAAATTGGAGAAGGCCTTTGTGAAAGGATAAATCACAAGATGGTCGATACCAGTTTTCTCAATAAGGTCTATTTTTTCATTTTTGGTAGATAGTAGTCTAAGGGAGTCTTCATCAGGTGCAATAATTGTCCTGGGATGAGGTTCAAAGGTTAAAATTACCGATTCCCCGCCTAAAAGTGTACTGAGACGCTTAAGTTCAGAAATGACTTCACGATGTCCCAAATGCACCCCATCGAAAGTTCCGATGGCTACCACCGGATTTAAAGCTTTGAAATTATCTAAATCGTAATGAATATGCACAAAACAAATTTTTCAGGGTGTAAAAATAGTCAAAAAAAATTTGCAGGAAAACCCCAGGCTTCCTGCAATCAATTTAGCCATAGCAAAACTTTGTCATTTGGTTGGTTTTACAGAAGAATTTATACTTTTGCTCCTGTAAAATTATGCTGCAGGAATAATCACGGGTTTACGGCATTATGTGACATACTATCAAAACACAATTTGAATCAGGAATAAAATCTAAACTTCAATGAAAAACGCATTCTATTTTTTGATTATTCTGTCCGTCATGTCCGCATGCGGCAGAAAAACAAATTTTTCCATTTCGGGCCAGTTGGATGGTGGTGCCGGGAAAACAATATTTTTCAATAAACTTTTGATTAGTAATAACCTATTAACTGATTCAACTATTATTGATAAAGAAGGAAAATTCAAATTCAGGGGACACACTTCGACACCCGCCTTTTATCTTTTAAAACTTTCCAGGAACAGTTTTGTCACCTTACTGGTTGATTCGGCAGAAAATGTTTTAGTCACAGGATCCTATAAAAATTTCACACGTGATTACAAAGTTACCGGTTCCACCGGGTCTGAAATTTTAAGCGACCTTGATAACCGGTTTTTTAAATGTAACTTACAGTTAGATTCTTTGCGTAAACTTTACAATTCTCATAGCAATGATCCGGTTTATGCTTCAAAAAAAGATGGATGGAACGCCCTCTATAATGGAATAACGACAGATCATTCCAACTATGTAACATCATTTATTAAAAAAAATCCCTTTTCGCTGGCGTCAATATATGCACTTTACCAGAAATGGGATGAGAACACCTTCGTGGTAAACGACTTACAAACCATGAAAACAGCCGCCTCGGCACTTTTTTCAGTTTATCCAAAAAATGAACAGGTGATAGCCCTTTACAATAATACGCTTCAATTCATCAAAGAAGAAAACAGCAAAAAATTGGCTGATGCTTTAAAAAAGAATGAAGTAAACAGCCCGAATATTATACTTCCCGATGCCGATGGCCATGAACGAAGTCTGTGGTCATTGCACGGCAAGTATGTTTTGCTGCATTTCTGGTCGGCAAAAGATCGTCCTTCGCGAATAGTGAATCCTGTGCTTGCAGAAATTTATAGTAAATTCAAAAACCGGGGATTCGAGATATTTATGGTAAGCGTTGATGATGACCGAGTTGCATGGATGGAGGCAATTGCAAGTGACAATCTGAGCTGCATTAATGTCGGTGATATGAAGGGTAGTATAAAAGCTACGAACAACTTCAATGTCCGTGAGTTGCCATGTAATTACCTTCTTGATAGGGAGGGTAATATTCTTGGAAGAAATCTGAAGGGTCCGATATTGAACCAGACTTTGAGTAAAATATTCAAATAATTCATATTCAGTATATTACTATTCTTTTCAATTCCCTTACGGAAGTCTGTACCGTTTTATTTTTTGAAAATAGTATACAAACAAAGCAGAATCTTGAAAAATTGCTTTTTAGGTTTATCTTTGCCGGTACTTTAAAAAAACGATTATCAATAAGTTTATAATTAAATTTGAATCAGTCAAAAAAAATATATTTTGCGTCTGATGTTCATCTTGGAGCACTTGCATTAAAGAACAATCACGAACGGGAATTGCTATTTGTGAGTTGGTTGCACCAGATCAGACAGGATGCCTCAATGATTTTTCTCCTTGGCGATATTTTCGATTTCTGGTTTGAATACCGTAAAGTTGCACCTCAGGGATTTGTCCGCGTATTGGGGGCGATCGCCGGGATTTGCGACAGTGGAATCCCTGTACATTTTTTCACCGGGAACCATGATATCTGGGTTTTTGATTACCTCCCGCGTGAAACAGGAATGATTATTCACCATGAACCAATGGAAACAGAGCTTTTCGGGAAAAAATTTTTTCTCGGCCACGGGGATGATCCTGGAAAGACAGATAAAAAATATCAGTTATTAAAGAGATTTTTCCACAATAAGATTGCCCAGTGGGCATTCGCCAAATTTCATCCCGATTTATCATTCCGGCTGGCTCATTATTGTTCGAAAAACAGCAGGCTATCTAATGGCACCATCGACGTAGGCTTTTTAGGCGAGGATCGTGAACACCAGATAATATTTGCCCGCAAAGTATTGAAAGAAAGACATTTTGATTATTTCGTTTTAGGACACCGGCATATAAGCCTTGATTTTAAATTAGCTGAAAACAGCAGGCTGATTATCCTGGGCAACTGGTTTAAAGAGTGTACTTATGGAGTTTATGACGGGGACACATTCAGGTTGGAAAAAATTATTAATAAAACGCTTACGAGCAGTAAATAGTTAATATGGATAAAAAAATTTATACCGTTATCGTTGGTACAGGTTCTTATGTACCAACAAGGATTATCACAAACGATTATTTTCTTGATGCGGAGTTCTACGATCCGGCAGACAATAAAAGATTTGAAACACCAAATTCGGAAATAATCCGCAAATTTTTTGAAATTACGAATATTGAGGAGCGAAGATACGCTGATTCAGATCAGGTCACAAGTGATTTGGCAACACTAGCTGCCCGTGATGCCATTGATACTTCCGGAATTGATCCTGAAACCTTTGAGTTTATTCTTGTCGCACATAATTTCGGTGACATGGTTACCGGAATTATGCAAACCGACCTCACACCTTCATTGGCAAACCGTGTAAAAACTAAACTTGGAATTAGTAATCCTGCGATTTTAACCAACGACATTACTTCAGGCTGCCCGGGCTGGACTACCGCAATGATTATTGCCAATGCATACATAAAAAGCGGAACATTTAAATGTGGATTGGTAATTGGTGCCGATGTTCTTTCAAGGGTTGCAGATCCATATGACCGAGACCGGATGATTTTTTCGGATGGAGCAGGTGCAGTGATTGTTGAAGCTGTTGAAAGCGAAGTACCGATCGGGATTTTATCTCATTCGGGACGTTCAGATAATGACCATAACATGCTTAATATGGGTTTCTCACTGAACCCGGATATTCCAAGAGACCATCAGTATCTCAGGATGCTGGGGGCGAAAGTTTATGCTTACGCATTAAGTACAGTTCCCGGGGTTGTGAAAGATAGTCTCGATAAAGCCGGCCTGCATCTCGACAATGTTAGTAAGGTGTTGATCCATCAGGCCAATGAAAAAATGGATGAAGCGATCCTGAGTCGTGTGTTCAGGCTTTATGGAAAACGCGAATATGATAAAAATGTGATGCCAATGACTATACAACGGTTTGGAAACTCATCTACTGCTACTGTTCCAACGTTACTTGACCTGATCCTTAAAGACAAAATGGAAGATCATCAGATTTCTAAAGGTGATGTGATCATTCTTACTTCAGTTGGTGCAGGGATGAACGTCACTTCTATTGTTTATAAAATGCCTGAATAAAAAATCTGATTTATCCTGCTTTTAATCTGATTGCACTTAATTTATCGATCTTTTCCGATGCAAATTCAGGTGTGATTACGATTTCATTAATAGATCCTGAAGGCATTTCAAACATCACGTCCATTATAACCGTTTCACAAATTGCGCGTAAGCCCCGGGCACCAAGTTTAAATTCAATAGCTTTATCTACAATAAGATAAAGTGTTTCCTCAAGGAATGTGATTTTGATCCCATCCATTTTAAACAATTTTTGATATTGCTTAATGATTGAGTTCTTTGGTTCCGTAAGGATCCTCCTTAAGGCTTCCCTTTCAAGAGGAACAAGATAAGTAAGTATTGGCAGGCGCCCAACAATCTCCGGAATAAGTCCAAATGAACGGAGATCCTGCGGAGAGACATATTGCAGGAGATTATTGCGGTCAAATCTGCCATTATCAAGACTGGCTTTATACCCAACAACCTTGGTATTAAGGCGCAGGCCGATTTTCCGGTCAATACCTTCAAACGCCCCACCGCAAATGAATAAAATATCTTTTGTATCAACAGGAATCATTTTCTGTTCAGGATGCTTCCGTCCACCCTGAGGCGGAACATTGACGACTGATCCTTCAAGAAGTTTGAGCAAACCTTGCTGAACACCCTCACCGGAAACATCACGCGTAATAGATGGATTATCTCCTTTACGGGCAATTTTATCAATCTCGTCAATAAAAACTATACCACGTTGTGCTGCCTCAACATTATAGTCAGCAACCTGAAGGAGTCGCGTAAGCAGGCTCTCAATATCTTCACCAACGTAACCCGCTTCTGTTAACACTGTAGCATCAACGATGGTAAACGGAACATGTAACATTTTTGCTATAGTCTTTGCCAACAGCGTCTTACCCGTTCCGGTTGGTCCAACAAGTATGATATTTGATTTTTCTATCTCTGTTCCTTCATCGTCAGAATGTTGATTCAATCGTTTATAGTGATTGTAAACAGCTACTGATAAAACTTTTTTGGCATCGTCCTGACCTATCACGTACTGATCAAGAAAGGCTTTGATTTCTTTGGGTTTCTTCAGCTCGACGCCTGAAAGGTCAAAATTTTTATTTTTTTTAAATTCCTCTTCGATTATTGCATGGGCTTGCTCAATACAGTTCTCACAGATGTGACCTTCCATACCGGCGACCAGGATATGAACATCCTTCTTTTCCCTGCCACAAAACGAACATTTATCTAATTTTTTCATTATTAATAAGGGTTATTAAACAGGAAGAACGTTCCCCGATCACTTTTTCACACGGGTAAGGATATCATCAATCATTCCATAATCCAATGCTTCCTGCGATGTCATCCAGTAATCACGGTCTGAATCCTGTTCAACTTTTTCAATAGTTTGCCCGGAATGATTCGCAATAATCTGGTATAATTCAGTCTTCAATTTTGCAATCTCTTTTGCAACAATCTGTATATCTGAAGCTTGTCCCTGCGCACCACCCATTGGCTGATGAATCATAATACGGGAGTGTTTCAGTGCTGATCGTTTTCCCTTTGTTCCGGCTGTCATCAAAACAGCTGCCATGGAAGCAGCCATCCCTGTGCAGATCGTTGACACATCACAATTAATGTATTGCATTGTGTCATAAATCCCAAGGCCGGCATGTACCGACCCTCCAGGTGAATTAAAATATATCTGTATATCTTTCCCCGGGTCTGAAGATTCAAGAAACAGAAGTTGTGCCTGAATAATGTTGGCTACATAATCATCAATCGGTATACCCAAAAAAATTATCCGGTCCATCATAAGGCGGGAGAAGACATCCATCTGAGCTACATTTAGTTGTCGTTCCTCTATGATCGTTGGGGAGATATAACTGTTAGCGTGTATGGAATAATATTTATGCAGACTCAGGCTGCTTATACCCAAATGCTTGTTTGCATATTTGCTGAATTCGTCGTTTTTCTCGTTCATGATACAATTCTTTTTTTAAATGAAAAACTTTGCCAGAACAGTCCGGTCATTCAGCATATTCAACCTACTGAAAATCGAATTGTCATGCAAAGTTAAAAAAATACTGAGATTAGTATATTCATAGATTATTTTTCAAATAAATCGTCAAACTCTTTTTGTGTAACCTGCTTTAAATCAATTCCTGCTTTCTCCCTGACAAGATCAAGAACTTTATCTTCAGCTTTCTTCTCAGCCATCTTCCTTTTTTGTTCCTTATCCATAAGTAACGTATTCGCCTGTGATTCGATATATTCATCAGGAACATTTGACATGCCATACTGCCGAAACTGCATTCTGGCCATTGCACGTGCCATAGAAACAATATCCGATTCTTCAACACTTAATTCATGTTCCTTTACCAGTTTACGTTTTATCAATGACCATTCGAGATCTTTGCGGAAATGGTAGAATTCTTCACCAATTTGTTCAGCTGTTACCTTATCATTACTTTCAACAAGCCACCTTTTCAGAAATTCTTCAGGTAATTTCATAGCTACCTGACTGGTCAGAATCTCCTTAACATCTGTCAGAAATCTATAATTACTCGAATATAAAAGATTAGATTTTAATTCAGTGTGTACTTTTTCACGTAAATCATCAATAGTTTTGACCTCAGTATTGTCGCCATAAATTTTACTGATCAGGGACCCGTCTATTTCAGCCGGGACAAATGTATTGACCTTGTGAATCTTAAAACTAAAATCACCGTCAACAGATTCGATCTCTTCATCCTTAATTTTCAATAAATGAGCCACTTCGTGATCATTTGATAGTGCAGCTCTCAGATTGAATTTCAGGACATCACCAATTTTAGCACCAATTAAACTCATTTTAACAGCCTCGTCATGGATCAACCGGACAGATAAATTTACGTTATGTGAACTGATACCTCCTTCGGTCACAACTCCTTCAGAATTAAGTTGGGCAAGGTCTCCAATCATTGTTGTTTTTTCCCCGACAATCTCTTCAGCTACATTTTCCCCAAATCGATTGGCGTAAGCTTCTATCTGGTTGTCAATCAGCTGAGAATCAACAATTATCTCATAATAAGGCATTTTACCAATTTTCTCAAAATCAACATTGATTTCAGGAGACAGACCAAGATCAAAAACGAATTCAAAATCAGCCTCACTATTGAAATCGATTGGAGCCTGCATCGTTGCTGATGGAAGTGGTTCCCCAAGAATATTTAGGTTTTCGTCAACTATATATTTGGTAAGTTCCCGGCTTAACAATTTGTTTACTTCATCAGCTAATGCCGCTTTCCCATACATTTTCCTGATCAGCGCCGGTGGTACCATTCCTTTCCGGAATCCCGGTATGTTTGCCTTCTTGCGGTAATCTTTCAAAGTTTCATTAACCGTTGCCTGGTAGTCTTGCTTTTCTATTGCAATTTTGACAATGAGATTTAAATCATCAATATTTGTCTTCGAAATTTTCATATTTATCTTTATTATTATATTATTCCAAAAGCTTTTGGTCTATTGTAAGCGTCCACTGAATATCAATTAAAAAAAACCGCTCAATTTCCATTAATGGAAAAAAGCGGTTTAATGGTAATTTGTGCGGACGAAGGGACTCGAACCCCCACGCCTCCCGGCACCAGATCCTAAGTCTGGCGCGGCTACCAATTACGCCACGTCCGCATTTTAAAGCACTGCAAATATAGCTATTATTTTAAATTTGGAATCCTGGACAGGAATATATCATGAATTATTCGGAGGAGAGATTATCCTGTTGCACCTGCTTCATAACTACAGGTCGCCTAAGTTCAAAATTCTGCCCAAGGTATAGACGACGAACCTCTTCATTTTCAGAAAGTTCTTCTGCTGTACCGCTATTCAGAATACGCCCGTCATATAATAAATAGGAACGGTCAGTAATCGAAAGGGTCTCGTGTACGTTATGATCAGTAATTAAAATGCCAATATTTTTATCTTTAAGCCTGTATACAATTTGTTGAATATCTTCGACCGCCAATGGGTCCACACCTGCAAATGGTTCATCAAGAAGGATGAATGCAGGATTAATTGCCAGACAACGGGCAATCTCTGTCCTCCTCCGCTCACCTCCCGACAACAGGATACCCAGGTTTTTACGCACGCGCTGAAGACCAAATTCGTCAAGCAGGGATTCGAGTTTATCGTGTTGATATTCTTTTGAGAAATTTGTCATTTCAAGGATTGAAAGGATATTATCTTCCACACTCATTTGCCTGAACACCGAGGCTTCCTGGGAAAGATAACCAATACCCAACTGAGCCCTTTTATAAACAGGGAAAGAGGTGATATCGGTATCGTCAATAAATATCTGACCACCGTTAGCCTTTATTAGCCCGACAATCATATAAAATGAAGTTGTTTTTCCCGCTCCGTTCGGGCCTAATAAGCCCACTATTTCGCCTTGATTTAATTCAAGTGAAACCCCTTTTACGACTGTTCTGCTCCGGTACTTTTTTACAATGTTTTCAGCTCTAAGCTTCATATGCCCATAAAATTAAAATCGTTAAGCTTCAAGAAGTACTTCGTTATCACGCTTTCTTTCGATCCGTTTTGAAAGGATAACTCCTAATTCATATAAAGAAATCAAAGGACCCGATACAACTAACATACTAAAAACATCAGGCGGGGTGATTATTGCCGCCAGCAAAAGCAAAAGTACATAGGCATGCTTTCGGTAGCTGATCAAAAATCCTGAGGTTATCAGTCCGACTTTGCTCAAAAAATAGATGATTATCGGGAGTTCAAAAACGACTCCACTTCCCAGAATAATAGTTGTGACTGAGCTTATATATGAATTAAGGTTAATCTGATTGACTACCTCAGTGCTTACACGATATGACCCAAAAAAATGTGTCGATAACGGAACTATAAGATAATAACCAAAAAACACCCCCGACATAAATAACAAAGTGCTGTAAAAGACGGCACCAGTAGCGTGTTTGCGTTCCTTATCGTAAAGGGCCGGCCGGATAAAACGCCAAAACTCCCAGAAAATATATGGAATTGCAATAATGATTCCACCAATCAGGGCAATGCTCAGGTTGGTCGTAAACTGACCGGCCATATCGTAATTAATAATATTAAAAGGTTGTGTATTAATGGCCAGATCAGGAGAATTAAATTCACGTGCCACCCATGCAAATATCCTGTTTGTAAAAAAATCGGGCTTTTTGGGTGCAAATAGTATATTATCCATTATATATTCAGCCTTAATAAAAACAAAGATGGCACCTGCCACAATAGCTGCTGATGCCCGGACGAGATGCCAGCGCAATTCCTCAAGATGTTCGAGAAAAGACATCTCCTCGTTGTTCTTTTCTAATTTTATTTTTTTCCTTTTCCCTGTAAAGATTCCCATGTTGGATATTTACCGAAATGTTAAATTTAAGATAAACAGAATTAAAGAAATAATTCCGGGGCAAATATACGATTCTTTGACCCATTTACTTCAGTAAAAAACTTTCCTGAAACCTTCCAATGTTAAATTTTTATTGATATTTTATTTAGGGCTTGCACGGGGCAATATAATTAATAACTTAGTGGAAGTAAATCAAACCTGATTGGAATATATTTGACGGATGATTATGAGGGATAGAAATTCACTAAATACCCAGCTTCAAAAGTACTTTGGCTTTGATCGGTTTAAGGGACAGCAGGAAGAGGTAATTAACAGTATATTAGACAGAAAAGATACTTTTGTTCTTATGCCCACGGGGGGGGGCAAGTCGCTTTGTTATCAGTTGCCTGCCCTGATGCAGGAGGGTACAGCGATTGTAATATCACCACTTATTGCATTAATGAAAAATCAGGTAGATGCCATCCGAAGTTTCAGTACTGAAGACGGTGTAGCACATTTTCTCAATTCCTCACTTACCAAAACAGCAATACAAAAAGTAAAAGAGGACATCTCCAGAGGCCATACCAAACTTCTGTATGTTGCACCTGAATCTCTGACAAAAATGGAGAATATCGATTTTTTGAAGGGAATTCCAATTTCATTCTATGCAATAGATGAAGCTCATTGCATCTCAGAATGGGGGCATGATTTCCGCCCGGAGTACAGGAGAATCCGGCCAATTGTCAATGAAATAGGGCAGGCCCCGATCATGGCATTAACTGCTACTGCAACACCAAAGGTTCAGCATGATATACAGAAAAATCTGGGTATGCAGAACGCACAGGTCTTCAAGTCATCATTTAACAGGCCCAATCTCTACTACGAAATACGTCCAAAAAATAAAGCTAAAGATCAAATAATCAGAATGATAAAAAGTAATCCCGGCAAATCAGGGATTATATATTGCCTTAGTCGCAAGAAAGTAGAAGAGATAGCCGAATTATTACAGGTCAATGGGATAAAAGCTCTGGCATACCATGCCGGTATGGATTCTGCCACCCGTTCCGCTAACCAGGATAAATTTCTCATGGAGGAATCGGATGTAATTGTTGCAACAATTGCATTTGGAATGGGAATTGACAAACCGGATGTCCGGTTCGTTATTCATTATGATATCCCAAAGTCGCTCGAGGGCTATTATCAGGAAACAGGCCGGGCAGGCCGCGATGGAGGTGAAGGAAAATGTATAACATTTTATAGTTATAAGGACATTCAGAAACTCGAGAAATTTATGCAGGGGAAGCCTGTTGCCGAACAGGAGATCGGTCAACAACTTCTGCTGGATACAGTTGCCTTTGCAGAATCATCAATTTGTCGCCGCACAATTTTGTTACACTATTTTGGAGAAAAGTACGAAACAGATAATTGCGGATTTTGCGATAATTGTTTGAACCCCAAGGAGCAGATTGAAGGCAAAGACCTTGTTGTCACAGCTCTGAAAGCGGTAATAGAAGTTAAGGAACAATGTAAAGGAGAACATCTTGTAAATATTTTACTTGGAACAGAGAACGCTACGGTTAAGTCATTTTCGCATAATACCCTCGATATTTTTGGTGCCGGTGATGAGTATGATGACAAAATCTGGAATGCGGTTTTCCGCCAGAGTATTATTGCGGGATTTCTCCATAAGGACATCGAAAACTACGGCGTTTTAAAACTTAACGAGGCAGGAAAAGAGTTTTTAGCTAATCCGGTATCTTTCATGATTGTTAAAAACCACAACTATGAGTCGGAAGAGGAAAGTGAAGATATTCCGCAAGGCGGTGCTGCAGCAGGTGATCCTGAACTATTTGCAATTCTGAAGGATCTTCGTAAAAAAGTCGCTGTCAAGCAAAACCTTCCGCCATTTGTTATATTTCAGGATCCTTCCCTTTCTGATATGTCGATCCAATACCCTACAACCCTGGAAGAACTTCAGAACATTATTGGGGTTGGACAGGGGAAAGCCCAGCGATATGGGAAGTCGTTTGTTGAAGTTATTAAAAGGTACGTTGAAGAAAAAGGGATTGAACGTGCGCAGGATATGGTGGTACGTTCGGTTGCAAACAAATCAAAAAACAAAGTATATATTATTCAGAATATAGACCGTAAACTGGCACTTAACGAAATTGCAGAAGCTAAAGGAATGAGCCTCGATGAATTACTCACTGAGGTTGAAGCGATTGTTAATTCAGGGACAAAGATCAATATCGATTATTACATTGATGAGGTAATGGATGAGGATCAGGTCGAAGATATCTTCAGGTATTTCAGGGAAGACGCCAAGTCGGATGCCATGGAAGAAGCAATCGCCGAATTTGGTGACGATTATGAAGTTGAAGATATAAGGATGGTGAGAATAAAATTTCTGGCTGAGATGGGAAATTGAATTTCTGAAAAATGCATAATTAATTCAAACCTGCTAAGGGTATTTTTATGAAAAATGTGGTTTCTACATCACGTGTTGATTGAAACCATATTTCTCCCTTATAGTTTTCGATAATTCTTCTGGCAATTGCCAATCCTAATCCCATACCACTTGATTTTGTTGTAAAGCTTGGTTCAAATAGTTTGTCCTGCAACTCAGCAGGAATCCCGCCTCCGTTATCGGTTACGGAAATATAAGCCCAATATTCATCCTTGTACAGCATCAATCCCAATATCCCCTTCCTGTCTTTCGGGATTGCTTGTATTCCATTCTTAATCAGATTAATAATTACTCTTCCCAACTGATCTTTATCGGCCGTAACCATCACTTTTTCCGTGCCCAGGACAGTAAATGAAATAGTCAGATTATTGATATTTTCGAAAAGAAAAACCACCTCACCTATTTTCTCATTTAAATCGATCAATTCGTTATGAATCACAGGCATTTTGGCAAAGTCAGAAAATGAGGAGGCAATTAACGATAATGCATCAATCTGCTCAACTAATGTCCGGCTCACACGGTAAAAATAATCATCAAAGTTTTCAGAGTTCTGTTCCTTTATCCGCTGCAGGTATTGAATACTCAATTTCATGGGTGTGAGAGGGTTGTTAATTTCATGAGCAACCTGGCGTGCCATTTCCTGCCATGCCGATTCCCGTTCCGACCGGGCAAGCAATTCGGCACTTTCGGCAAGTTCATCAACTTTTTTATTATATTCTTTTGCAAGTCTTCCAATCTCATCCTCGCCCGAATACTCAATCTTTACATTTGTCTTTCCAAGATGTATTCCTTTCAGGTAATTCTCTATTTCAAGCAGTGGGGCAGTTAATTTGTTACTTATAATCAAGGCGACCATTAAACTGATCATAATCAACAAAATATATAAATTTGAGAATGCAACAATAAAATCGGAAACCTGTTTTTTAAAATCGTCCTGCCTTGTAAAATATGGCAGATTAAGGTACCCGGTCAGCCGGTTATTCTGATTATAAATTGGCGAATAGGCTGAAAAGAAGTTCATTTCCCCAAGTTTTTCATCATGAAGGAAAAGGGGTTTATTCTCAACTGAGATAGCTTTAAAAGCAACAGGATTTATGCGGCGGGATAAAAGTCCGCGATCATAAATTTCACTGCGAGATGTTGCAAACAATCTCCCTTTGAGATCATAAAGGTTGATATCAGCCCTTATAATATCAGACAAAGTGATAAGTTGATCATTCATGAAATCGAGCATAGGAGCATTTAGTTCATTCTCCTGCCCAATTCTCATACTCAGCTCTGTTGAAACAGATATTAATTTCTCGTTAAGATTATCTTTAACTGAATTCAGTAGTTTATTGGAATTGTAAAGCATCAGGCTAAACCCAATGATAATTAATATACCTAATAATGATAATATTAGCGTAAGTTGAATTTTTTCCCTGAAATCGAGTTTCTTTCCTGTAATTTTTATGTTCTTCTCATTAAATATCAGGACTATAGAGCCTACCAGATAAAATAGTAAAAACAAATATGGGAAGGTACTGATCCTGTCAAAGATCGGCATTTCCGGGTAGCTTACTATCACATAATTATTGCCGTTCCGATTATAGGCACAATGACGATATCCGTTTTTCGAAAAGTGTATATATTCCTGTTTAACTAATACTTCGATTGGCAAATTCATGCTGTACTGATAATCGCCACCCCGATCAACAAGTTCACCATCGAAATATTTTGCATAACTATAATCAAAATCCTGGCTTTCTCTCGATGCGTGCTCATCCAGTAATAACTCAGGATATCCTTTCCCTTCAGGTATAACCTTAGAATTCAAATCAATAAATACCTTAACCGGTACATTGACTGAGTTAACAAAATCAAGCTGTCCCAAATAGGATATTCGTCCGTTAAGGCGATCCATGAAATAAAAATTGCTGCCTGAAACCAAAACTCCCTTTGTCTTCCTCAGGTTATCAAAGAACCTGAAACATGGATAATATCTGTTCTCGCCCTTTATAAAAACACTGTCATCAGGACTGCATACCGTAATCTGCATATTATAATTCCGCCAGAATCCGGTAAAATAATTATTCTGGAAATATGATTCGAGCGATTTGTACGGAGGCAATAAATGAGATTGAATGATTGTATCGAGGCGAAGCTTGCTATCAAGTTCAGAAAGAAAGATTTCTGCTCCCGAATCCCGTTCTGAACTCAATTTTACTGCCAATAGATCTAAAACCTTGTTCTTTTTACTTAGAATTAACTCCTGGGCATACAAATTTATATAGCCTGCACCAAGAATCGACATGATTAATAGGAAAGTAAACTTAAATCTCCTGATTTTCACAACATCAAACCATGCAACTATAGATATTACCAATGTATAATAAATAAATGGAGTCCAACCGATCTTAAAACAGAGTATTGAGACGGTTGCCCCGGAAACAGCACCTGACATTAAAAGCGCCAGAACAAATTTATTCAGGCCCAGTTCCTTATAGTAATTATACCGGAGATGTAACACGGCGATAATAAAACCAGTAACATGAAGCGAAATACCGAAAAATGCAACCAGATTTATTGCTGAAAATTTCAGGTCACTGAAAAATTCGAGTGAAATATTGGAATTTAGTAACAGAATTTCCAACAATACGACAGAAAAAGAGAAGAAGAAACCCGCAAACAGGAATGAAAAAATCATCCGGAATTGCTTGCCCTTCTGCCCCTTCTCAAATGCATTTAATGTAAATAAAGTTTGGGCGCAGTGAAACATTAGAATTGAGAGGAGAACAAATTCGCCTAATGAGGCAAGCAGACTGCTATATGCGAAATCACGCGGAGAGAACAGATTAGTCTGAAACAATGAAGCGGGAACCTTTAATCCGCATATTATCATATACACGAAAACACAGGCTCCAAAGGAAACAATTAGCCTGAGATTTAACGGAAACCGTTTGTTTCGTTTAAGCCAGACATTTATCTGAGCTAATAGGATAAAGATTAATGCAAAATAGAGTAATGCTGTGATATCAGACTTGTGGACAGGATGTATTCCTTCATTACCCGTAGAGATTGAGAACAGGTATTTTCCATCAGGTCTGTAAATATTCAAAGATTCTGATTTATAAACCGATTGTACCGAAAAATCGTCCGGAAGCTTAAAATCAGCATTAAAAGCGCTCTTTATAAAACGGTTATGATAAGGAAACTCTCTCTTGATCAGGAGAAATCCCCTGATTGTGTATTCACCTGCTTTGTGTGAATGTTGATAATACCAACCCGTTGGCAAATGGATTAATCCTTCGTAAGTTTTAAAGCCATTATCATTGGAGGGAACTGCGATCAGTGATGAAGACCAGAAAAGCAATGTATTTTCATTGAAAACAGCAATGGTCAGTGCTTCATCATTCTGGGGGAAAAACCTTAGAAGTGACCAATTGGACAATTCCTCGTGATGACTTGTCAAACAAACTGCAAAAGAATCAATAAGACCTGCAAGTTGTTTTTCTTTCTTTTCGAAAACCTTATAAATGCGTGCAGATTCCTGTTCCTGGTTGTTATCCTTAAAAAACAATAAATCGCATAACAGCAAAACCATTAAAATAGGAATGGCAAAGAGGACATAAATATTTCTACCTGCGAATCGTTTCATAACTATTACGCATGATGATATGGTTCATTTCTGATAATTGTCATTGCCCGGTAAAACTGCTCAACGAAAATCATGCGGACCATCTGATGTGAGAATGTCATCTGAGACATTGACAATTTAAAATCAGATCTTTGATACACAGTATTAGAAAATCCATATGGACCGCCGATAACAAAAACGAGCTGACGCATACCTGCTGTCATTTTCTTTTCAATCCACTTTGAGAACTCAGTTGACGAGAATTTTTCTCCCCGTTCATCAAGTAATATTAAATAATCGCCTGATAAAATGTTATTAAGTATCAGTTGTCCCTCCTTTTCTTTCTGAAGTTCAACAGAAAGGGAATTACGATTTTTTATATCAGGAATTGGCTTGATTTCAAATGGTAAATAAAAAGAAAGTCTTTTGACATATTCGTCTACACCTTCTTTTATATATTCTTTATCAGTATTCCCAATTGTAAGTAAAAGTATTTTCACGAATACAATATTAGGTTAGATAAAAATGGCATCCAATTTTTTTTGTACAATTTTTTAATCAATGCAGTTTTTTATAATATTGCATTATATAGTTTGCATGGTTCTTGTTGATAAATTCATTTATAATATCATTGAGATGAAACAGAAATCGGGATTTGTTTTGTTTTTTATGCTTTGTCTTTTAATGAATCCGCTGATCTCATCCGGTCAAATCCCCGGTCAGATAATTTCGGGACTGAAGGAGGGTGATGCCAGAATAGTGGCTTCCCACTTTAATGAGAATATTGAGTTAGTTGTAATTGACCGCGAACTAGTTTGCTCTCAGGCCCAGGGAGAACAAATTCTCAAAGATTTTTTTATGCGGAATAAACCTTTGGATTTCGAGATTACTCATCAGGGTGGCGATGATTCGTTGTATGCAATTGGCAAAATGCGTACATCAAATGGAAATTTCAGGGTTTATTTTCTTCTTAAATCAAAGGGGGGCAAATCTCAAATAGTACAGCTGAGGATAGACAAAGACTAGTTTTAACCGGTAATTTTCTTTTAATGTTAATATGGGCAACATTTAAAAAAAGGGCAATTGATCGCTTCGAGACGTTTGGTCAGAAGGCCAGGTCAATAAAACTTCCTTTTTTTGATGGGGAACCGCTTTATAATGTCGCCCTCTTTTTTTGGAAAGGGATAGTTGACGGCGCAATATCAACGAGGGCTTCTGCAATTGCTTTCAATTTTATTCTGGCAATATTTCCGGCAATCATCTTCGTTTTCACCTTGATACCCTATATTCCGATCACCAATTTTCAGCAACAACTTTTAATCCTGCTTCAGAGCATTCTGCCTCATGACGCGTTTGTTGCTATACAAGGGACAATCGAGGACATTATTACCCGGCCACGGGGAGGGTTATTGTCCTTTGGATTTCTTGCCGCATTTGTTTTCGCCACAAACGGGATAGTGTCGGTTATAGCGGCGTTCAATGGTACAATTCATGCAATTGAAACCCGGTCCTGGATTAATCAGCGTCTTGTGGCTTTGTTCCTTGCAATTATTTTTACTACTTTGACCACATTAAGCGTTGCACTTATCACCGCAAGTCAATTGGTAATGAATTTTCTGGTTGAGAATGGATTCCTGCAAACAGACTTTACATACTACCTTCTGCTTGGAGGCAAATGGTTGGTTATTTGCGCATTATTCTTTTTTGGTTATGCTTTTCTATTTTATCTGGCACCTGCGGGTAAGACTAAATTCCGGTTCATTTCAGCCGGCGGAACCTTAGCGACTATTTTAACAATAATCACAACCATCGGATTTGCCTATTATATTAATAATTTCGGGAAGTACAATACTTTGTATGGTTCAATCGGAACATTGGTTGTTGTAATGCTGTCTTTCTATTTCAATGCCCTGATTCTGCTGATTGGCTTCGAATTAAATGTAAGTGTATGGCACTCCCGGCAAATGCTGAAGGATTGATAGGTTGAAGGGTTGAAGGGTTGAAGGGTTGAAGGGTTGATAGGTTGATAGGTTGATAGGTTGATAGGAAGATTCATCAGTCAGGTTGAAAATTCAAAATTTCATCGGGTCTAAGCCGCAGAGCGGCAACATATTTGTAGCCCCGGGTAAGAGAGCGAAGCGAACGCAACCCGGGGTAAGAAATGATCCCGATGATAAAGGCGCATCTGCAAATGTAAATTTAAAAAGCACAGCTGTATGCGCCGCAAATCGAATCTTCGCCATGAAAAGAAAATAAAATGGAATAGGAGGAAAAAATAAAAAAAGTAAATTAAGTATTAACACAAAAACTGTAAACAAAATTCAGGACGAGTCATAAACCTGACAGGTTTCCAAAACCTGTCAGGTTTTCCATTTATATCAGGTATTCCATTTATATCAGATCAGTTTATGATCTCATTCACCGGATATCCATCCTTTTGGATATTTACTTTTTAAATCTTCAAGGGCTTTCTTCGCAAGAATTAAGGACTTGTATCCTATGCCAACCCTGACAGGTTCAGTGTCACCAAGAATTGTTGCTTTAAGCCCTTCAGAATTAAGCTGCTGAACAAATCCTGAGGCACTTTTCTTGTTCGTAAATGAACCCAGGATGATATAAAACTTAAAATCATCTGCAGCATGTGCACTTTCAATTATATAACCATGTTCCTTAAAAGAACTATAATCGGCTGAATGATCCGGCTTCCCGTTTGAATAATCACCTATGTTCTGTTTTATCGGTTCCCCTCTTAAGAATCCCGGAATATAAATTTCAGTTCTTCTGTTTTCACGATGCTGTGCAGGCGTAAGATTTTGTCCTGCTGAACTTTTGTTAATCAACTGAGATTTTCCATATCCGGTTCCCACAATCCTGGACTTATCAATTCCTTTCATAACAATATAATCAACAGCGGCTTTTGCCCTTAATTGCGACAATTTCATGTTGTATCTTACAGATCCCCTTGCATCGGTATGAGAACCAAGTTCGACTTTCATTCCGGGGTTTTCTTTCAGGAGCGAAACCAGACGGTCAAGTTCATTTGCTGATTCAGGTATAATATCCCATTTATCAAAGTCATAATAAATATTTCTTAACACAATTTTCTCATTTAAAATCATATTTAGGAATATTGTATCTCTAAGCACTGTTCCCTGTTTGTAAGATCCTATCTCAATTATCTTATGATTATCTTTGTACCCCATAGCAGATGCCGAAACGTCACAAACTGAATTTTTCTCAAACCAGAAGGATATTAAGCCATCATTTTTGGTTTTGTCGCTCTTTTTGTTACATAAATTGACCGAAGCTCCAGGTACTGGTTTCCATGTTTTGGCATCCAGAACCAATATTTCCTGTAAATATTCCAGGTATTTGCTGAAAGTCATTTTATAAATATCGTCACTACCAGTGCCGGGACGATTAGAAGTCATATAACCATATTCTGCATTTTCAGGTAGGTTCATCGAAAAATCGTCATTGGCGCTGTTAATTGGTTCCGGGAACTGATAGACTTCGCCTTTAGGATCATTCAGTCTTGTGTAGAATAAATCGAGTCCACCCTTGCTGTTATGGCCCGCAGAAGCAAAAATTAAATATCTCAGTGGATAACTACTTCCCGTAATAAACGGGAATTCATCTTTTTCGCTTGTATTTATCTGAGATCCAAGATTAACAGGGTTGCCCCATTTACCGTTTTGCCGCACTGACATATATATATCAGTTGCTCCAAAACCACCAGGCATATCGCTTGCAAAATATAAAGTATCGCCAGATTCATTAATGGTAGGATGTCCGATAGAATATTCGGAATTATTATACGGGAATTCCTCTGCTAAAGACCATTTACCATTTAATTTCTTTGCAATCATAATTCTCAGCTTGATATTTTCATTTCTAAACGGTTTATATTTTACTGCCGGATCTACATAGTTAGATTGGGTAACAAATAGTTCACCGGTTTTAGGACACCAGGATACAGGTCCGTCATGAAACCTTGTGATAAACTTGTCGATTGCCTTTCTCTTGCTGATCACGTTTCCGGAATCATTAATCTGAGCTTCAAAAAGATCATAAAACTCTCTGTCCTTCAACTTTTTATCTGACTTGAAAATAACTTCGTCGCGAAAGGAAGAGAAAAAGATAGAATCTCCGATGACCGCCGGTCCAAAATCACTGCGAATCGTATTTGTCGGTATTTCGGACATTTTTACAGATGATTGATCAAATAATCCCGACTTTGTCGACTGAGAATTAGCTGTCAGGAAAGAGATCATTATTATGGCAAGAATTAATGGATGTTTCATGGATTCTTTTAATTTTAATGAGTTAATATTTAAAAATAACGCGGAGATGCAAATGATTTTTTTGTAAAGGCTATCTCGTATGATATCATTACCTCGTGAACTCCATGGTGATAATTCCTCAGTTGGGTCAAAGTGAAATCAGCTGCGTAGCCAATTCTGAATTTGCTGTTTATTATCCATTGAGCAATAGCGCCAACTGCGTCACCTGAACGGTACATTCCTCCAATCCAAAACTTCTCTGCCAGTAAAAAATTGGCTGAAATATCGTACTGAAAAGGACTTCCCACAGTAGCTTTTGTCATAAAGGTAGGTTTAAATTTGACATTATCTGACAATTTATACACCATTCCTCCCGCAAAATAAAATTCGCGCACTTCAGACATTTTTGAGAAATTTCCGGTATTTTCCTTAAAACTGTTTTGAATCAGCCTGGGTAAAGAAAAACTCAAATAATACTTTGGTGAAGAAAGAAACAGTCCCGTTCCGACATTAGGCATGAACTTATTTTCAACTACTCCCATTAACACCTGATCTTGAACACCGTCAGGATAGGGTTGCAAACTGGCCAGATCATTACTATAGTTCGTAAAGCCCCCTTTTATTCCAAATCGTAACGAAGTATTTTCACTGAGCATAACTCGATAAGAATAATCCAGATTAAACATTAACCGACGCTCAGATCCTAATTTATCAATCACAGCATCAAATCCTACCCCTACATTCTGATTCATGAAAGGAGTTTGAAACGAAAAAGTTTGAGTTGTTGGATGCCCAGTGATTCCTACCCACTGATGTCTTGTTAAGGCCATAAAACCCATAGTCTGCCAACTTCCTGCATAAGCCGGGTTAACTGTTTGCAGATTAAAAATATATTGGGTGTACATTGGATCCTGCTGACCAATTGAATACAAAGGTCCGCTTATTATCAGCAATGCCAGCATTGCTTTTCTTACTTTATCCAGGATTTTCATTTTGGTTCTTTTCTAGTATTTAACTTATTTACTGAATACCATTCTTATTGATCTAATATTTAACTATCTGCCAAGGAAGATAAAACCGGTGAGAACCTTCCCGTTGCCAAGTTTAAGGATGTAATAGTAAGTACCAACTGGTAACTCACTACCCATAAAGTTCAATTTGTTCTCTGAACGACCATTCCAATATGCCCGCTCTTTGCTTCCCCAATAGTCAAGGTTACCATAGTGGTCCTTTTGGAACAGTAAATTACCGTTGCGATTATATATTTGAATTTCAGCGTTCTCATAATTGTATAAACACTTTATCTCGAAATAGTCATGAACACCATCCGCGTTTGGAGTGAATACATTCGGAACAAAGATATCACAAGTCTCATCTGCGGCAAGTACTACCTGTACATTTACAGTTGATGAAATGGTTTTAACACAACCATTGGCATCAGTGACAGTGACAGAATAAGTGCCGGCAGAAAGATTATCAATGTCTTCGGTATTCGCCGTAAAGGTGCCGGGACCAGTCCATTTATAAGTGAACGGAGCAGTGCCACCATTAACTTCCAGGTTTATTGAACCACCGATAACTTCCAGAGTTGTTGTACCGTCAAGGCTTTCTTTACGTGTAGCATCTTTCGCGGTAGCAACCAGACTTAAAACCGACTGCGATTCATTGACCGCTGCTGAAGTGGTTTTCACACAACCATAATTATCCGTGACAGTAAGGTTATAAATACCACCTGACAGATTTGCGATATTTGCAGAGCCCGACTTAAAGTTGTTAGGACCTGTCCAGGCATATGTGAACGGAGCAGTACCACCTGTAACAGCCAGGTTTATGGATCCATTGGCACTGCCAGCGCAGCCAACTGCTACCGGAGTAGCGACCAGGCTCAGGATAGAGCCTGATTCAATAACATTGACTGAAGTTGTTTTGGCACAACCATTGGCTTCTGTAACAGTAACATTATATATTCCGGCTGCAATACCGGTAAGGTCTTCAGTTGATGCGGTGAAAGCGCCAGGACCGGTCCAAACGTAAGTGTATGGGGCAGTTCCACCTGTCACAGTCAGGTTGACTGATCCAGTACTGCTACCTTTACAGGTTACGGCCACCTGGTTGGCAACCAGGCTCATTAGTATAGCTGATTCATTAACCGTAGCAGTTGAAGTTTTCATACAACCATAGTTATCGGTTACTGTGACATTATATGTGCCCCCTGCGACACCTACAAGGTCTTCAGTAGTTGCAGTAAAGGTGCCGGATCCTGTCCAGGAATATTTGAATGGAGAGGTACCACCGCTAACTTCCAGATTGATTGAACCGTCGCTGTTCCCTTTACAGGTAACTGCTTTCGGAGTAGTTTTCAGACTCAGTGGTACGCCGGACTCATTAACCGTAACTGAAGCAGTTTTTGAACAACCATTCGCATCGGCTACCGTCACCGTATAAATACCTGCTGCAAGACCTGTTGCTGTTGCTTTAGTCTGTACAGGATCCGTATTCCAGGAATAGCTATATTCCCCTGTACCACCTGTGGCTGTTGCCGTCGCACTGCCAGAGGTTTCTCCGGTACATGCAACATTAACCGCAGTTGTTGCAACTGAAAGTATCGTCGCAGGTTGGGTGATGGTCACATCAGCTGTTGTTGAACAACTGTTTGCATCCGTAACTGTAACTGTATAATTGCCTGCTGCAATATTTGTTGCAGTTGCTGTGAGCTGTACCGGTGAGGTATTCCATGAATATGCATATGCAGCTGTTCCACCTGTTACTGCTGCGGTTGCACTACCAGTTGATCCGCCAGAACAGAGAACATTGGTCCTGGCTGTGATTGATGCTGAAAGAACCGCTGCAGGCTGGGTAATTGTCACACTAGCTGTTGTTGTGCACAAATTTGCATCTTTTACTGTGACTGTGTAAGTTCCTGCAGAAAGAGCTGTTGCTTTAGCTGAAGTCTGAACAGGAGTGGTATTCCACGAAAATGAATAAGGGCCGTTACCACCAGTTGTTGAGACAGTTGCTTCACCAGTTGTTCCACCATAACATTTAACATTGGTCTTTGCTGTAATGGAGGCAGTTAGCACTGCTGGCTGAGTGATACTAACAGTCTTGTTAACAGTACAGCCGTTTGCGTCTTTGACAGTAACAGTGTAACTTCCAGGGGCAAGTGAGGTGAAAGTTCCTGAGGCCCGGTATGTGCTACCATTCAGATTATAACTGTATGGTGCTGTGCCATTGGAACCCAGTACGGTTACGCTCCCTGTTGCACCGCTGCCGAAGCATAGCACGTTGGCCTGCGCTGTAATTGAAGCATTAAGTGCTGCAGGCTGCGTAATTGTGACAACTGCCATTGCAGTACATATCTGTCCTGCATTTCCTCCCGGCGCAGTAGCAGTTAAGGTATAAACACCTGCTGGTAATCCGGCTGATGACACCAATTGATTTGCAGAATTGGTAATTTTAACCGTCGATCCTGCACTGTGTGATACATTGATTGATCCGTTGGAACCCCCAAAGCATGAAACATTGGTGACAACACCGCTTACACTCACCGCAAAAGCAGGTTGACTTATTGTTACAGTTGCTGTTTTAGTACATGATTGCTGAGAGTTCTCACCTGAGGCTGTTGCGGTAAGAGTATAAACCCCTGCCGGCAAACCAGTTGATTGTACAACCTGATTTGCTGCGTTGGTGATTACAACAGTCGCACCTGCACTATGTGTTACTGAGATTGATCCGTTAGATTCGCCATAGCATTTTACATTGTTAGCTATACCACTTACGCTTATCGCTTCTGGTTCTGTAATTGTTACAGTAATTGGTTCTGCACTGCAGTAGCCACTTTCATTGCTATTGATAGAAGAAGCTGTTAAGGTATATGTACCAGCTCCAAGACCGGTTGCCGATACGGTATTTCCATTGGCATCTTTTATTACTACAGTTCCATTTGATGTTGCACTGATAGTACCATCTGCCTTACCATTACAAGTTGCATTGGTATGTGTTGCACTTAAAGTTATTGCTTCAGGCGCTGTGATGACCCTGGTGTCTTTCGCTGTACAACCATTGGCGTCGGTCACAGTCACAGTATAAGTTCCTGCTGCAAGACCGGTAGCTGTTGCCATGGTCTGAACCGGTGAAGTATTCCATGAATAGGTGTACGGAGATTTGCCTCCGGAAACAGATGCCTGAGCCCAGCCTGAAGTTCCACCGTTGCAACTAACATTCATATATTCAGATATTGAAGCAATAAGTAAGTCAGATTTCGTTATCGTAATTGATTCAGTATCGGTACATCCGTTTGCTGCAGTGGCTGTCACTGTATAAGTACCAGTTACTGTGACAGACAAGTCTGCTGCTGTTCCGATTACAGTTGATCCATCTGACCATGAATAACTTACACCGCCTGTTGCTGTTAAGCTAATCGTTGTAATGTTGCATGTCAGAACACTTGTACCAGAATTATTAATGATACCAGCTTTCACATCCTTGTCCTCTGTTATTGTAATTGACTTCGTATCGGTACATCCGTTAGCGGCTGTAACAGTTACAGTAAAGGTACCAGGTGCAGTAATCGAAAGATTTGCTGTTGTTCCAACCACCGTTGATCCATTTGACCAGGAATAACTTGAACCACCGGTCGCAGTTACACTGATGGCAGGAGTAGTGCAGGTAAGTATTGTAGTCTCCGAATTGTTAATGATAGCTGCTGTAACTCCCTTATCTACAGTAATTAAAACATCATCTGAATTACTGCAAACTGTTGTGAATGATATATCATCCAAACCAAAGTCGTTACCGCTTGCTATTATGTTCTGATTCACTATTTGTATATCGGCCGTTGTAATTCCTGAACCCGATGTCCACTCGGCATAAAACTGTGACCATGGATTTGCCTGACCATTCATGGCAGGTGCGGTAATAACATTCCCAATCGGCGAACCGTTTATTGAAAATGACAATCTGGCTAAATTATCAGGATTAATAGAGCTTATCCAGGTTGAAAAGAAATATTTGGTATTAGGTATTACATTAACTACACGACCCCATAGTTTTGCTGCCGCGGTTGTTGCACCATTGACAGCCATAAAATTACCGCTGCCACCGTGACCGGTTCCATGGAAATTTGGATGGTATGTATTTGGATTTGAAGTTACAGCATATTTCCCTTCAGGATACAGTCCTGAAGATGGAGTTGTATTATAAGGGGTGTTTACATAACCATAAGCACTGGTGAAACCACCGGTATTTCCATCTTCAAAATTGCCATTGGAAACCAGTTCACCGCTAGGGACTGATACTGTTACTGTATAAGTTGTAGTAACGGAAGGTGAAGCAACCGGATTTGGAATAAGAGGATCCGATAGTCCTGTAACAGGAGACCATGAATAGAATGTCCCGCCGGAAGCACCTAATGTCGTACTTGGTGTAGTACAGTTAATTGTCACATCAGGTCCTGCACTTACAGTAGGTGCATCACCAACAACTATTGTGCTTGAAGCCGAATTGGTACAGCCGTTGGCATCAACTGCAGTTACTGTATAAGTTCCTGTTGTAAGAGCTGTTGCTGTAGCACTGTTCTGTACAGGTGAGGTATTCCATGAATAGGTGTAAATTCCGGTACCACCTGATGCTGATGCAGTAGCACTACCTGTTGATCCGCCAGCACAGGCAACATTGACCTGGGTCGTGGTTACAACAAGTGCTGTTTCCGGTTGAGTAATCGTTACTTCGGCCGTTGTTGTACAATTATTTTTATCTGTGATTGTAACATTATAGGTTCCTGCTGCCAGGCCTGTAATATCTTTTGTGTTTGCTGCGTTGCTCCATAGGTACGTATAGGGTTCAGTCCCTCCTGTTACTGAAAGATACGCGGCGCCAGTTGGATCACCATGGCAAAGAACATTTGTATGCTCAATAACAGATGCAGTAAGCGCAGCTGAAGGTTGTGTAATTGTAACACTGCCTAATTTTGAACAACCGTTTGCATCAGTTACCACAGCCCAGTAATATCCTGCAGCAAGATCTGATACCACAGCAGTTGGGGTGGTTTGTACAGGTGACAGGTCCCATGAATAAGGCCCAGTGCCTCCTGTTACTGTTCCTGTTGCACTACCGGTTGATTCGCCATAACAGGCAACATTAATCTGAGTTGTAGTTATTGAAAGCCCTGCCTCCGGTTGAGTAATTGTAACTTCTGCAGTTTGTGTACATCCATTTTCATCACTTACTGTAACTGTATAAATTCCTGCTGCAAGACCAGTTGCTTTTGCTGAGGTCTGTACAGGTATTGTGTTCCATAAATAACTGTATCCTGCTGTACCACCTTCTGCTGTAACTGTTGCATCCCCTGTTTTGTCTCCAAAACAATTTACATTAGTATGGTCAGTAATAGTAGCAGTGATCGCAGTTGCAGACTGGTTGATGCTCTTGGTTACTGATGCCTCACATCCGTTGGCATCTTTTACCTTATAGGTGTATGAACCAGCTGCAAGGCCCGTAAGTGCAGGATTGGCAGCATCCAAAATATAGGGTGCTGTTCCGCCTGTCGGTGTATCAAGGACAACACTGCCCTTCTCACCAAAACACTTTGGCTGGGTGGCAGTGGCTGTAATTGCAAGTAGTGCAGGGGCTTCATTGATGCTCTTGGTTACTGATGCTTCACATCCGTTGGCATCTTTTACCTTATAGGTGTATGAACCAGCTGAAAGGCCGGTAAGTGCAGGATTGGCAGCATCCAATGTATAGGGTGCTGTTCCGCCTGTCGGTGTATCAAGGACAACACTGCCCTTCTCACCAAAACACTTTGGCTGGGTTGCTGTGGCTGTAATTGCAAGTAGTGCAGGGGCTTCATTGATGCTCTTGGTTACTGATGCTTCACATCCATTGGCATCTTTTACCTTATAGGTGTATGAACCAGCTGCAAGGCCCGTAAGTGCAGGATTGGCAGCATCCAATGTATAGGGTGCTGTTCCGCCTGTCGGTGTATCAAGGACAACACTACCATTCTCACCAAAACACTTTGGCTGGGTTGCTGTGGCTGTAATTGCAAGTAAGGCAGGGGCTTCATTGATGCTCTTGGTTACTGATGCCTCACATCCATTGGCATCTTTTACCTTATAGGTGTATGAACCAGCTGCAAGGTCGGTAAGTGCAGGATTGGAAGCATCCAAAGTATAGGGTGCTGTTCCGCCTGTCGGTGTATCAAGGACAACACTACCGCTCTCACCAAAACACTTTGGCTGGGTGGCAGTGGCTGTAATTGCAAGTAAGGCAGGAGCTTCATTGATGCTCTTGGTTACTGATGCTTCACATCCGTTGACATCTTTTACCTTATAGGTGTATGAACCAGCTGCAAGGTCGGTAAGTGCAGGATTGGCAGCATCCAAAGTATAGGGTGCTGTTCCGCCTGTCGGTGTATCAAGGACAACACTGCCCTTCTCACCAAAACACTTTGGCTGGGTTGCTGTGGCTGTAATTGCAAGTAAGGCAGGGGCTTCATTGATGCTCTTGGTTACTGATGCCTCACATCCGTTGGCATCTTTTACCTTATAGGTGTATGAACCAGCTGAAAGGCCCGTAAGTGCAGGATTGGCAGCATCCAAAATATAGGGTGCTGTTCCGCCTGTCGGTGTATCAAGGACAACACTACCATTCTCTCCAAAACACTTTGGCTGGGTTGCTGTGGCTGTAATTGCAAGTAAGGCAGGGGCTTCATTGATGCTCTTGGTTACTGATGCTTCACATCCGTTGGCATCTTTTACCTTATAGGTGTATGAACCAGCTGCAAGGCCCGTAAGTGCAGGATTGGCAGCATCCAATGTATAGGGTGCTGTTCCGCCTGTCGGTGTATCAAGGACAACACTGCCGCTCTCACCAAAACACTTAGGCTGGGTTGCTGTGGCTGTAATTGCAAGTAAGGCAGGGGCTTCATTGATGGTTTTGGTTACTGATGCCTCACATCCGTTGGAATCTTTTACCTTATAGGTGTATGAACCGGCT
>Ga0247841_10002352_pt1 | contig 38261 bp, 37 predicted proteins | sample LaCruzMarch2015__2_FD_192410 | JGI IMG/M metagenome (GOLD analysis project Ga0247841, IMG submission 192410) | Freshwater microbial communities from meromictic Lake La Cruz, Castile-La Mancha, Spain - LaCruzMarch2015_18m | ecosystem: Environmental > Aquatic > Freshwater > Lake | place: Spain... | reverse complement strand
AATCCCTTGCGGCCTTATGTTATAAATAATCTATGATGCCGAAACTTCTCAAATGCGCCAGAGACCCAGCCCAGAGACAGGGCGAGCGAGAATTGGCGCGGAGCGAAGTCCGCCACGCCGGGGCGGACGAGCGTCTTTTCGTAGGCCTGCCGGCGAAAGAGATACTGGTATTATATTCATTGATTTTTCTGTGTACGCTTGGTATAATCTGAAGACATATGAAAAGACTGACCATAGTTGCTATACTTATATTATGCGTGATGGCTGGGCCTGCGTTTGGTTATTGGATTTGGACTCCTGAAAGCGGCAAGTGGGAGAACCCTAAATACGCCGCCAAGGATACGCCCGAGGACCAGATGGCGTACGCTAAAAAGGCTTACGATGCGAAGAATACCAAGGACGCCCTCCGGGAGTTTAAGAAATTATTGAAATATTATCCTCTTTCCAAGGAAGCCCCTACAGCGCAGTATTATGTGGGCCGCATAATGGAAGACATGGACAATCTTTACGAGGCGTATAAGTCATATCAGAAGGTCATAGACACCTATCCTTACACTGAATTGGTAGACGATGTAATAGAGAGGGAATATAAAATAGCTGACGCGTTTTTTTCAGGAAAGAAGATAAAGATTGTAGGCAAATGGCAGATGCCGGCCAAAGACAAGGCAATAGAGATATTCAAGGCAGTGGCTGATAACGCGCCGTACGGCAAATATGCGGATCTGGCCAAGTTTAAAGCCGGCCTGTCTTATAAGGATATCCAGGATTATGACAGCGCAATACTTATGTTCAAAGACGTGATAGACAGGTATCCGAACAGCTCTGTGATTGACAAGGCCAGATTTCAGCTGGCAGAATGTTCCAAGCTTTTGTCTGTAAAGCCGGAGTATGACCAGACCCCCACAAACCTTGCGCGCAAGGAATTCGAGGATTTTTTAAAGAAGCATCCTGATAGCGTTATGGCGCCTGACGCCAAGCAGGTTGTGGATAAGCTGAAATCGCGCGAAGCTGAAAATGCTTATGCGACAGGTAAGTTTTATGAAGCGCGCAAAGCGCCCGAAAGCGCTGTAATATATTATAAAGATATCGTCCAGAATTACCCTGATACGGAATGGGCAAAAAAAGCACAGGAGAGGCTAAATGAGCTGGAAAAGAAATAAATTTGTTTTATGCGTAATGTTTTATGTGTTATGCATTGCCATGGCCGGCTGCGGCTATACAACCAAGACAATGCTTCCTGATAACGTGAAGACAGTGCACGTGGACACGTTCAAAAATAGTATTGATATAACCAAAGAGGTCAGCGCAAAGGATAAATACGAGGTCTACAGGCCGAATCTGGAAGTGGACCTGAGAGACGCGATCGTGAGCAGGGTTTTTCTCGACGGTAATTTCAAAATGGCTGATAAAGATTCCGCGGATGCCGTGCTGGAAGGCAGTATCCTGCAATACAGAAAAGATCCGCTGAGGTATCAGAATGAGGTTGTGCAGGAATACAGGATCAGCCTTGTATGCGACGTTAAATTGATAAATCAGAAAGACTCATCTATTTTATTTGAAGAAAAAAATATAACAGGCGATGCCACATATTTTACAACAGGCACTCTTCAGAAGACAGAGACATCTGCCCTGAGCGACGCGATGTCGGATCTTGCAAGGCGGATCATAAACAAGATTGTGGAAAACTGGTAATATCCTTTAACATGCCCACCAAAGAGCTTACCTCGTATCTTTTCTTAGGGGAAGAGGATTTCTTAAAAGAAACAGAGCTTAAAAAATTAAAGTCCAGGTTTCTGGAAACTTCTACCAGGGACCTGAATTACAATGTATTTTACGCGAAAGACAAAGACTTCAAGCTGAAAGAAGCCCTGGATATCCTTAACACAGCGCCTTTCATGTCTCCGAAGAGGTTTGTGATTTTAAAAGACGTTGACAGCCTTTCGGACAGCGATAAAGAATCAGTTCTTTTCTATCTCAAGAATCCTAACGACAGTTCAATCTTAATTATAGATTCAAAATCAGCCAAGATAAAAGAGGGGTTTATATTAAATGCGTCCAAGTTGACAAAACTTGTGCGTTCGGCCAGGCTTATTGATTCTGAAGTAAATATGTGGATTTCAAAAAGGGTTAGGGTGGCAGGCAAGAAAATAAGCTCTGAAGCTATAAATTTGATAAAGGAAAACCTTCCCAATGATTTAAACGTACTTTGTTCCGGCGTTGATAATCTTATACTTTACGCGGGTAAGAGGCCCGAGATAACAAAAGGGGACGTGGAGAAGGTTATATACGTCGCGCCTCTCAGGACCAGTTTCGATCTCCTGGATGCAATAGAAAAAAAAGACGCAAAATTGGCCATGAATATTTTTACAAGCATCCAGAAATACAAAAAAAGAGAAACAGAGTTTTTGCTGGGGCTTTTGTCCTGGCAGTTCAGGATGCTTTTGAGGGTGAAAGAGCTTTTAAAAATAAGAAGTAAGCCGGAGATACAGAAAGAGCTCAACCTGTATAGTTCAAAATTTGATCAGATGGCGCGTTATGCAGCCAGGTTCAGGAGACAGGATATAGTCAGGCTTTTAAATGAGATATTAAAGGCGGATAGCGATATTAAAACGGGAGAATCGTTGCCTAAATTTACTTTGGAGAAATTGATAATTAAGATGTGCTCTTGACCTTTTTCATCAAGCGGGAAATTTTACGCGAGGCAGTGTTTTTGTGGACAATGCCTTTTGATTTCGCTTTATCAAGCTGTGTTATCAGGTAAGTGAGCTGTTTTTTAGCCTCGTCCATTTTTTTGGAAGCAACAAGGTCTAAAAATTTCTTTGTCTCTGTCTTCAGCTCGGATTTCACGGATTGATTGCGTAAACCCCTTTTAGCGCTTTGCTTTATATCTTTATAAGATGCATGTAAAATTGGCATATATTGCTCCTTTTGTGTGATGAATAAAATAACATATGCCGTTAATTATGTCAAGGGATAATGTCTAAAAAACATATTATAAAATCAGCCGGGATAATAGGATCTGCCACAGTGATAAGCAGGATACTGGGCTTCGTGAGGGATATTATAATTGCCAGGTTCTTCGGCACGGCCAAGTACGCCGAGGCTTTCGTGGTGGCATTCCGGATACCTAATATGCTAAGGGACCTGGTGGGTGAAGGCGCTACGAATGCGGCCTTTGTTCCCGTCCTGAGCGAATACATGGTGAAGAAAAAAGAAGAGTTCTGGGAACTGGCGAATGTCATATTGAATTTGCTGCTTATAACGCTTTCCGCCATAACCATTGCAGGCATTTTTGCTTCGCCCTGGATTGTCAGGTTCATGGCGCCCGGTTTTATGGATGACCCTGAAAAATTCGCGATAACGGTCAAGCTGACCCGCCTGATGTTTCCTTATATACTACTTATAGGCCTGGCTGCCTACACAATGGGCGTGCTGAATTCCCTGAAACATTTCTCAGCGCCTGCTTTTGGGCCGTGCCTGCTGAATATAGCCATAATAATATGCGCGATGATATGGGGCGAGAGCGTGATGGGGCTTGCGAGCGGCGTTTTAATAGGAGGGGTGCTGCAGCTTGCCTTACAAATACCCGTCTTATACAGAAAAGGTTTCAGGTTTTCATTCACGGGAAAATTAAATCATCCGGCTGCAAACAGGATCGGAGTTTTATTATTGCCGCGTATTTTAGGTTCATGCGTGTACCAGCTGAACCTTTTTATAAACACTATCCTCGCGTCTTTATCAGCCATAGTGGGATCCGGAGGAGTTGCAGCGCTTTATTATGCAAACAGGATCTTTCAGTTCCCTCTGGCTATATTCGGCATTGCCATAGCCCAGGCAGCTCTGCCTACCATGTCCAGGGAGGCGCTGGAAAAAGACCCGGATAACTTAAAGCGCACGCTTTCTTTTTCGTTAAGGGTTATAAACTTTATTATCATTCCCGCTTCAATCGGCCTTATAGTGCTCGCGGTCCCGATAACAAAGACCTTGTTTGAGAGGGGGAAGTTCGACCATTACTCCACTCTTATTACAGCCAATGCCCTCATGTTTTACTCTATAGGGCTTTTCAGTTATTCCGGCATAAAGATCCTCGTGAGCTGTTTTTATTCTATGCAGGATACGCGGACTCCCGTGAAGATTGCGGTAGCGTCGCTTCTTCTGAATATAGTCCTTAATGTGGCACTTATGTTTCCTTTAAGGATAGGCGGCCTGGCGCTGGCTGCCTCGCTTTCCGGGATTTTTAATTTTATAGCGCTTTTTTTCTTATTGAGAAAAAAGATAGGATCTCTGGATACCCGCAGGATATCAGGTTCTTTTTTAAAGGCGCTTCTGGCCGGCCTTGCAATGGCAGCCGTGATTTATTTCTGCGCTTTTAAAATAAACCTGAATCTTTTTATTGTGATACTGATCGCCATCCTGAGCTATATCGCTGCAGCGTTTATTTTCCGCGTAAAAGAGGCAAAGGAACTTCTGTCATGGGTGTTAGAGAGAAAATGAAGGATATCCCGCATCTTCCTGGGGTATATATAATGAAGGACGCTTCCGGAGAGGCTATTTATATAGGCAAGGCCAAAGACCTTTATAAAAGGGTGTCCACCTATTTTCAGGAGGGTACTCCTAAAACAGCCAAGCGCATGTCGCTGTTGGAAAACGTTAAAGGCCTGGATTACGTGGTTACGGGCTCTGAAGAAGAGGCGCTGATATATGAAGCCAGCCTGGTAAAGGAGAAGAAGCCGAAATATAACGTTGAATTAAAAGACGACAAAACCTTCCCGCTTTTAAAAATCACATTGAACGAAAAATTCCCGAGGCTTACCGTAACAAGAAAAAAGATTGAGGATGGCTCCAGGTATTTCGGGCCTTATACAAAGGCGAAACTTTTGAGAAACGCCGTCACTATATTAAAAAATATATTTCCCATGAGGATTTGTAAAAAAATGCCGCCAGATGTATGCCTGGCTTATCACATAGGGCAGTGCATGGGCCCCTGCGTAAAAAAAATAGATGAAAAATCTTATGGCGATATAGTCAGGCAGCTTGTCTTATTCCTTGAGGGTAAAAAGACGAAATTAATACAGGAATTGACGGATGAGATGAAAGGATCTGCCGATAAAAAAGATTTTGAACATGCAGCTGTTCTCCGAAACAGGCTCTCGGCGCTTTTAGAGGTTTCTGACAGGAAAACGGCTGATTACAGCTCGTGGGGCAATGTCGCTTTAAAATTAAAGAAAATTTTAAAGCTCCCGAGCCTGCCTTTGAAAATAGAGGCGTTTGACGTGTCTAATATATCCGGCAAAGAGGCTACGGGATCAATGGTCTATTTCGATAACGGCCTGCCGGATAAATCAAACTACAGGAAATTCAGGATAAAAAAAGTAAAAGGCATAGATGATTATGCCATGATGAAAGAGATTGTGCATAGAAGGTACAGGAGGCTGAAAGAAGAGAATAAAAAGCTTCCCGATCTGATTATAATAGACGGCGGAAAAGGCCATCTGGCAGCGGCATATGAAGAGCTGTTAAAATTAAATCTCAGTCACGTGCCCGTGATAGGCATTGCCAAGCAGGAGGAAAGGATATATACGCTGGGTTCATCCGAGCCGCTCGATATAAACAGAGACTCAGAGATACTGCATTTCATACAGAGCGTGAGGGATGAAGCCCACAGGTTCGCGCTGAAGTATCACCATGTCCTCCGCCGCAACAACTATACATTTCAACAACGTCGTTTTTCAAGTTGTTTGAAAAAAGACAGCAAAAAATGGCAAAAGAATTGACACTTTTTGAAAAAAAGGTATATACTGTTGTAAAGAAAATACCTCTTGGAGAGGTAAGGACATATGCCTGGGTGGCTAAAATGGCAGGAAGGCCTGCTGCTGCGAGGGCAACGGGCAATGCGCTTAATAAAAACCCCTTTCCTGTGATAGTCCCATGCCACAGAGTCGTGCATACAGATGGCTCTATCGGAGAATATGCGTTCGGCCGGGATTTAAAAAGTAAATTATTGGAGACAGAGAATGCTTTCAGAAATAAAGATAAAATTAAAAGCCGCAGAAGCTAAGCTTTCCGAACTGAAAATTTATCTTAACGTAGATAAGAACGAAATCAGGCTTAAAGAATTAGAAACTAAGCTTGCGAACCCGGGTTTTTGGGATGACCAGGAGAAATCAAGGCCTGTTATCCAGGAATTAAAGACAGCGCGCGCCATACTGGACCCCTATTTCGAAGCCAGGAGAGAGTTTGATGAACTGGGTGAGCTGGCGGTCGTGCTGGATGAAGAGGACAAAGGTTCGATAAAGGATGTTTTGGATTCTCTGGATAAACTGGCTAAAAAATTAGAAGGCCTGGAATTTAAAAGCCTTTTAAACGGCGAGAGCGATATAAGCAATGCTATCGTCAGCATTCATTCAGGCGCGGGCGGGACTGAATCGTGCGATTGGGCCAGCATGCTTTTAAGAATGTATTCTATGTGGGCTGAAAAAAAAGGATATAAAATTGAAATGATTGATATGCTGCAAGGCGAAGAAGCGGGATTGAAGAGCGCAGATCTTATTGTCACCGGGCCTTATGCATATGGGTATCTTAAGTCGGAAAAAGGCGTGCATAGGCTTGTCAGGATCTCCCCTTTTGACTCAAATAAAAGGCGGCATACGTCTTTTGCTTCCGTAGATGTTATACCGGAAATTGCGGATGATATAGTCATAGATATTAATGAAGCTGATTTAAAAATCGATACTTACAGGGCAGGAGGCAAAGGCGGCCAGAATGTAAATAAATTAGAAACTGCAGTCAGGATCACGCATGCTCCTACCGGTATTGTCGTGCAGTGCCAGAAAGAAAGGTCGCAGTTTAAAAATAAAACCCTGGCGATGAAGGTTTTGAAGGCAAAACTTTATGAAATGAAAATGGATGAGAAGAAAAAAGAGATAGAGCAGGAATACGCCAAGAAGCAGAAGATAGAATGGGGGAGCCAGATTCGTTCGTACGTTATGCATCCTTATTCAATGGTAAAGGATCACAGGACTGACCACGAGACATCCAATGTTGACGCTGTGATGGGCGGCGGGCTGGATGAATTTATGGAAACATTTTTAAAATGGAAGGTAAACAACTAGATTATGTTTAATTGGATATTAAGCAAGATAATCGGGACGCAGAACGAGCGGGAAATCAAAAGGCTGAAGCCTTTGGTGGAAAAGATAAATTCTTTTGAGCCTGAGGTTCAGAAGCTTTCTGACCTCCAGCTGCGCGCTAAGACAGACGAATTCCGCAAGAGGCTAACAGGCAGAGAAACTCTGAATGATATTTTGCCCGAGGCTTTCAGCGTTGTGCGCGAAGTGTCGAAGCGCACAGTGCGCATGCGGCATTTTGATACCCAGCTTATCGGCGGCATCGTACTGCATCAGGGAAAAATCAGCGAGATGGCGACAGGAGAAGGAAAAACCCTGGTTGCTACTCTGCCTGCTTATTTAAATGCCTTGAGCGGAAAAGGCGTGCATATAATAACAGTGAATGATTATCTTGCGCACAGGGACAGGGATTGGATGGGTCCGATATATGAATTTTTAGGGCTTACAGTAGGGGTAATCCAGCATGATATGGATCCGCAGCTGAGGCAGATTGCTTACGGCAGTGATATTACTTACGGCACAAATAACGAATACGGCTTTGATTATCTAAGGGACAATATGGTTGTCAGAAAAGAAGACATGGTCCAGCGCGAATTGAATTACGCGATCGTGGATGAAGTGGACAGCATTCTTATAGACGAGGCGCGCACCCCGCTTATTATCTCAGGGCCTTCAGACGAATCAACAGATAAATATTATATATGCGATAAAGTTGTGCCGAAATTAAAAGGAAGAATTATTCTGGAAAAAGACGAGATAGATGCGAAATTTAAAGGCATAGATCTCTCGAAAGGTTATGATTACATTGTAGATGAAAAGGCAAATACCGCGCATCTTACGGAAGACGGGGAAATAAAAGCAGCTAAAATGCTCGGCGTGGATAACATGCATGATATAGCCACCATGGAATATCGTCATCACATGATCCAGGCATTGAAGGCGCATAATCTTTTTGAAAAAGATGTGGATTATGTCGTGAAAGACGGCGAGGTTATTATCGTGGATGAGTTCACTGGCCGCCTGATGCCCGGGAGAAGATGGTCAGACGGCCTTCATCAGGCAATAGAGGCGAAAGAAGGAATGAAAATAGAGAGGGAAAATCAGACGCTTGCCACGATCACGTTCCAGAATTATTTCAGGATGTATAAAAAACTCGCGGGCATGACAGGTACTGCAATGACAGAGGCCGGGGAATTCAGCCACATTTATAAGCTGGACACGGTATCGATACCCACGAACAGGCCTTTAATAAGAGTAAATCATCCGGATGTGATTTATAAAACAGAGAAAGAAAAATTCAACGCAGCGTGTAACGAGATAGAGGAATTATACAAAAAAGGCAGGCCCGTGCTCGTCGGGACTATCTCAATAGAAAAATCCGAGCGCATGAGCTCTATTTTAAAAAGGCGCGGGATTCCGCACAATGTCTTAAACGCAAAGTATCATGAAATGGAAGCGACTATTGTGGCTCAGGCTGGAAGGCTGAACGGGGTTACCATTGCCACTAACATGGCAGGCCGCGGAACAGATATTTTGCTAGGTGGAAATCCCGAATTTATGGTAAATGACTGGCTGAAGGCAAAAGGCATGGGGCCTAAGGATGTGAGCCAGGAGGAGCGCGAAAAATGGCTGGTTGAGGCGAGAGAAAAAGTAAAAGAGGAGCACGACAAGGTCACGGCATTAACCGGGCTGCATATCATGGGAACAGAACGCCATGAATCCCGCCGTGTGGACAATCAGCTGCGGGGACGTTCAGGCAGGCAGGGCGACCCGGGTTCGTCTAAATTTTATATATCTTTAGAGGATGACCTGATGCGGCTTTTCGGGTCAGACAGGATTTCTTCGATTTACGACAGGCTGGGCATAGAAGAAGGACAGGATATCCAGCACCCTCTCATAAGCAGGGCTATAGAGGTTGCGCAGAAAAGAGTGGAACAGCATAATTTTGATATTCGTAAACATGTGCTTGAATACGACAATGTGATGAATAAACAGAGAGAAGTCATTTACGAAGAAAGAAAAAAGATTCTGACAGGCGATAATGTCAGGGAGCATATTTATGAGATTATAGAAGAAGTCCTGGATGACGCGATAATTACGTATATGAATCCTGACGTGCACAAGGCTGATTGGAAATATGCGGAATTCAATGAATGGCTCTGGTCAAAATTCAATATAAGGATTCAGAATATAGAGGATATGGTAGAGGGCAAGGATGCGGAAGGCATTCTGGATTATCTGATAGAAACCGTAAAAGCAGCGTATATAGAAAAAGAAAAAAATATGCCTCCGGGGTTAATGCAGCACATTGAGAAAATGATTATGCTGCAGGTTATTGACACAAAATGGAAAGACCATCTTTACGCAATGGATAATCTCAGGGAAGGGATAGGCCTCAGGGCGTACGGCCAGCGCGACCCGCTCATAGAATACCAGCACGAAGGCTATGACATGTTTATGGGAATGATAGAGAGCGTAAAGTATGAGACAATAGAATTTTTATTCAAGGTTCAGGCAGTCAGGGAAGAAAGCCCCATGAGAGGCGTGTTTCAGTCTTTGCCTCAGGAATTTGTAAAGTCAGAGGCTGCGCCTATGTCTAAAATCCCTGCGCCTCAGACGCAAAGAAGAGAAGAATTTCAGGAAAGACTTGATGAAGAACACCCCTCGGTAGAACAATATAAACGCTCTGATCCAAAAGTCGGCCGTAATGACCCATGCCCGTGCGGCAGCGGCAAAAAATATAAAAAATGCTGTGGAAAATGATTAGGGACGGTTCTAGAGGTAAAGCTAAAAGTGTCCCCTTGTTAGGGACACTTCTCCTATTGGCTCCAGAACCGTCCCTAATAGTTGTTTCGGGAGCATTGTTAGTTCTGGCTTTCCCAAGTTTTAATCTAAGTTTTCTTGCCTATACAGGTTTTGTCCCGCTGTTTTTTGCTATTGAAGGCAAATCCCCAAAAAAAATATTTTTTAGTTCCTGCGCCGCAGGTCTTATTTTTTATCTGGGCGCCCTGTACTGGCTTTACCATGTGACTGTAATCGGCATGATAATTGCTTGTTTCTACCTGGCGGTTTATTTCGGGATTTTTGGGATAGCCATAAGCCGTTTCGGTATTTTATCAGCGCCTATTGTATGGGTAGTCCTGGAATATCTACAGGCACATATTCCTATCATGGGTTTCGGCTGGCTGTCATTAGGCTATTCGCAGTATAAAAATCTGCCTTTGATTCAGATAGCTGATTTTTCAGGCGTATACGGCGTGTCTTTTGTGGTAATGATGGTAAATGTTGCTATTTACAGGGCATTTAAAAAATCTTTCAGGGAGACAATAATAGCCGCGCTGGTTTTGATAGCTGTGTTTGGATACGGGACAATGAGGGGAAATGAGATGGGATACAGGAATGATGTAAAAGTTTCAGTCATTCAGGGGAATATCCCGCAGGAGCTTAAATGGGATCCGGAATCTCAGGATATGATAATTGAAAAATATACTGCGCTTACAAAAATGGCAACCTTGGAGAACGCAGATTTAATAGTTTGGCCCGAGACATCTTTTCCGGGATTCTTTGAGATAGATGAAGAATTAACGGAGAAAGTTTTAACCCTTGCAAGAGAAATAAAAACCCCTCTTTTAATCGGTGTAAACACCGAAGAAGATGAAAAATATTTTAATAGCGCCGCGCTTATTTCTCCGGAAGGCAATATGACGGATAAGTATGATAAAACTCATCTTGTCCCATTCGGAGAATACGTGCCGTTTTCGAATAAATTTCCGGTGCTTCATAAATTAGTCCTCGGAGAACTGGGCGAATTTACTCCGGGAAAGGCTTTTAAAATTTTTAAACTTAAAGCTGATTTTGGCGTTTTAATCTGCTTTGAGGACATTTTTCCGGAAATTTCCGGAAAGCTTGTTAATAGCGGCGCAAAATTCCTGATTGTCATTACAAATGACGCGTGGTACGGCAAAAGCGGGGCAGCTTTTCAGCACGCGGCCAATTCAGTTTTCAGGGCTGTTGAAAACAGAGTCCCTGTTGTCAGATGCGCCAATACAGGCGTATCCTGCTTCATAGATTCAAAAGGCAGGATATATGACAGCATATCGGAAAAAAATTCCCACCTTTTTATCACCGGCTACAAAACCGCAGTAGTAAATATCAAATAAGCTCGCTCTGCCTCCGGGCTGGGGTCTGAGGCGCATTAGAAAAATTTTGCCAAATGTCCGCAAGGATTTACAGCGAGCAAATGGCGGAACTGACCGAGCCAGCTTTTCCAAAGCTTGTTTATACATATATACGGCGAGGGAATTCCGGCAAATTTGCGAGCTGTAAACCGTAGCGGACGGCAAAATTATTTCAGCGCCGAATGGCCCCGGCCCGGAGGCAGGACATCGTGCCCGCTCGAATCGGCGAGGCTTTTCTTTAGGCCTGCCGGAGCTGGCAACGCCTATTTATATTGACACCTATATAGCATATAATATATAATTAAACGAAAATAGGGAGTTTATTATGGAAGATATGAATGAGTATGTCCAGCAGAGGATTGATAAGTTAAATGCCCTCAAAGAGATAGGCACTGAGGCGTACGGCAGGAAGTTTGACAAGCCTCTGAGCATAGAAGAAATGCTTAAAGATGCCAAGGAGGGCTATTCTGTACAGACAGCAGGCCGTATCACTGCTTTAAGGGAACACGGTAAATCCAGTTTCCTCGACCTGAGAGATTCAAGCGAGAGGATCCAGGTATATATAAAGGCAGATACTATAGGCCAGGATATATATAATAATATATTTAAAAGATTAGATATAGGGGATATATTGGGTGTTAAAGGAAAGTTTTTCAAGACCCATACTGGACAGATTACAATAAACGCGGAGGAAATTACTATTCTCGCTAAGGGCCTCAGGCCTTTGCCTGAAAAATGGCATGGCCTGAAAGACGTGGACACGAGATACCGCCAGAGATACGTGGATTTGATAGTAAACGAAGAGGTTCGCAAGGTTTTCCGGGTCCGCAGCCGAATTATTTCAAAAATAAGAGAGATGTTGGATAAATTAGGATTCCTGGAAGTCGAGACGCCCATGATGCAACAGATGGCGGGCGGGGCAGCAGGAGATCCTTTTAAGACGCATCACAATGCCCTTGATACTGATTTATATCTGCGCTTAGCGCCTGAATTATATTTAAAAAGGCTTTTGGTAGGCGGGTTTGACAAGGTTTACGAACTCAATAGAAATTTCAGGAACGAAGGCATTTCGATAAAGCATAATCCTGAATTTACCATGATAGAGATATATCAGGCTTATTCTGATTGCAGCGGAATGATGCAGCTCACAGAAGAGATTTTTAATTACGTGGCAACCGAGGTCCTGGGAACTAATAAATTAAAATTTGGGGAAGAGCTTATCGATCTTACTCCCCCATGGCCGAGATGGTCATTCGCCGAAGAAATAAAAAGAAAGTTTGATATAAACCCGGATGATTCTTCCGAGGGATGGATAAAAAAGCTTAAGGCCAAGGGCATAGACTTTAAGGCCAAGGATATCACTCGTTCCCAGATAGCGAATATTATCACGGAAATGCTTGAGCCTGAAACAGGGGACAGGCCTATTTTTGTAGTGGATCTGTTTGCGGAGCTGTGCCCTCTTGCGAAAAGAAAAAAAGACAGTCCGCTTTTGACGGACAGGTTCGAGCTTTTTATGGGCGGGATGGAAATCGCAAATGCATATTCAGAACTTAACGACCCAATAGAGCAGAAAAAAAGATTTGAAGAGCAGCTGGTGGGGCAGGAAGGCGTAAAGAAAATAGACGAAGATTTTGTGAGGGCGCTGGAATACGGGATGCCGCCGGCAGGCGGGCTCGGCATAGGCATTGACAGGATGGTGATGCTTTTTGCAAATCAATCGTCCATAAGAGATGTAATTTTATTCCCGCAGCTAAAACCGGAAGCATAAATATGTCATATGAATTGTGGATCAGCTTTAGATATCTGATCTCGAGGCGCAAGGAAAAGTTTATTTCCATTATAAGCTTTATATCAATAATGGGCGTAGCCCTGGGCGTGACAGCGCTTATTGTGGTGCTGGCTGTCATGAGCGGTTTTGACAATGACCTCCGGGAAAAGATAGTCGGCACGAATTCGCATATAATAATTGAAAAAGAAGGCGGGATAACTGATTATAACGGCCTTGTGACGGAGATAAATAAGATACCTCATGTAAAAGCAAGCTCGCCTTTTATAAACGGACAGGCTCTTATAAGGCGGGATGAACAGGTCCTGGGCCTGATATTGAGAGGTATAGACCCGGTAAGAGAAAAGGACGTCACTAATATACAGAAATACCTGGAATCCGGCACGATAGAAGTTAAAAAAGACACAGTATTGATCGGAAAAGAACTTTCTTTAAAGCTTGGGTTAAAAATAGGGGATACTATTTCTCTTATTTCTGCGGCAGATCCCAAGCCGAAAAGTTTCAAGATAGCAGGCATATTTAATTCAGGGATGTTTGAATATGACATGAATCTCGTGTTCACGAACCTTGAAGGCGCTCAGGCCTTTTATGCCACAGGCAATGTAGCAGGCGGCATAGGCGTGAGGGTGGATGACGCGAGCAGGGCAGACAGCATAAAAAAAGATGTCCAGGAAAAAATAGGTTTTGATTACTGGGTAAGAAGCTGGTCTGAGCTGAACAAAAATCTTTTCAGCGCGCTGAAGCTTGAAAAGATAACCATGTTTATAATACTCGCGCTCATAGTGGTGGTGGCGTGTTTCAATATAGCCTCTACCCTCATAATGATGGTTATGGAAAAGACGAAAGATATAGGGATACTAAAATCAATAGGCGCTGATAATAGAAGCATAAGAAAGATATTTATGCTGGACGGTTTTTTGATAGGCTTTGCAGGTACTGCCCTGGGAGCCATAGGAGGCTTCGGCTTGTCGTATTTACTAAAGACGTATCAATTTATAAAACTGCCCAAGGACATTTATTATATAGACAGGCTTCCTGTTAATCTGGAGCTGTCGGATGCAATAACAGTTATAGCTGCGGCGATGCTCATAAGTTTATTATCAACGCTTTACCCGTCCTGGCAGGCAGCGAAAATGGAGCCGGTGGAAGCGCTCAGATACGAGTAGACATGCTACGAGCGGACAACGTTCATAAGATATATAAAGACGGAAAAAGAGAGCTGCAGGTTTTAAAGGGAGTCAGCTTAGAATTAAGAAAAGACGATATAGTCGCTATCGTAGGCCCTTCAGGTGCAGGCAAGTCAACGCTTTTGCATATATTGGGAGGCATAGACAAACCGAGCTCAGGCAGGGTATTTCTGGACAACTCTGATTTTTACAGCATGGATGACGCTAAAAGGGCGAGATTCAGAAATCAAAAAATAGGATTTGTATTCCAATTTTATCATCTACTACCTGAGTTTACGGCATTGGAAAACGTAATGCTTCCGGCGCTGATAAAAAGACAGGAAACAAAAGATAAAAAGCAGGGGTTAAAAAACAGAGCTGAGATTTTATTGGAAGATGTGGGCCTTGGCAAAAGAATGCATCACAGGCCGGGCGAACTCTCCGGAGGGGAACAGCAGAGGGTTGCGATAGCAAGGGCGCTGGTAAATAATCCTAAGGTGCTTTTGTGCGACGAGCCTACAGGCAACCTGGATTCTGAAATGGGCCGGGAGATATTGAATATATTGTTCAATCTGAATAAAAAGCATAAAACCGCGATCGTGATTGTCACTCACGACAAGGAGATTGCCCGAAAGGCGCATAAAATAATAGAAATGAAAGACGGGAGGATTTTATGGGATTAAAAGTTTATATTAACGGTGAATATTTTGAAAAAGATCAGGCAAAGGTTTCTGTTTTTGACCACGGGCTTTTGTACGGGGACGGAGTTTTTGAAGGCATCCGTTCATACAACAGGCTTGTGTTTAAACTCAGGGAACACATTGACAGGTTGTACGAATCAGCTCACGGGATCATGCTGAGCATCTCTCTTACAAAAGAAGAGATGCTCAAAGCAGTAGTGGATACGCTTAAACTGAATAATCTGGATAATGCTTATATCAGGCTTATCGTTACAAGAGGCGTGGGGGATCTCGGGCTTGATCCGAGAAAGTGTAAGAACGCGTCTATTATCATCATAACAGATAGTATCAAGCTCTACCCCGAATCATTGTATAAAGAAGGTTTGAACATTATTACGGTGCCTACCCCCAGGAATATCCCTGAGGCGCTCAACCCTCAGATAAAATCTTTGAATTACCTGAACAACATCCTCGCAAAGATAGAGGCAATAAATTCAGGATGCGAAGAGGCATTGATGTTTACTGCCCAGGGGTATGTGGCGGAATGTACAGGAGATAATATTTTTATTATAAAAGATAATTCTCTTATCACGCCCCCGGCTTATCTGGGCATCCTTAAGGGCATTACCCGAGCAAGCGTTATGGGTATTGCCGGTAAGCAGGGCATAACAGTGAAGGAAGAAGTTATTACAAGGCATAATATCTATACGGCGGACGAGTGTTTTCTTACGGGCACAGCGGCTGAGATCATACCTGTTATCCGCGTTGATAAGAGGATAATAGGAACCGGAAAACCGGGCAAGGCCACGTTAAGCCTGATGAAAGAATTCAGGAAACTTACAAAGACAGACGGCGTGAAATATTAATCGGAGGGGTATATGGTTTGTAATATATGCGCTAAGAATCAGGCAACTGTCCATCTGACAGAGATAATAGACGACCAGATAACAGAGCTGCATTTATGCGAGGAATGCGCCCAGAAAAAAGGCGCGCAGATGGAAAGCCATTTTGGATTGTCTGACCTCCTGGCAGGCCTGGCTGATATGGGCACGCAGTTTTCCAAGACCAAGACAGAGGCGATAAAACTTAAATGCTCGAAGTGCGGGCTTACCTATGAAGATTTTAAAAAGGTCGGAAGGCTTGGCTGCGGCGAATGCTATAACGCGTTTAAAGAAGCCCTGGTCCCTCTTTTAAAAAGGATACACGGTTCTACGCAGCATTATGGCAAATCTCCTAAAAGGATAGCCAAGGTGGTAAAGGCGAAGAATGATCTGGATACCCTGAAAGAAAAACTTCAGAAGGCGATACAGAAAGAGGATTTTGAAGAAGCTGCAAAGCTACGCGATAAAATAAGGGAATCAGAGAAGAAGAATAATAAATAAAGGGAGAGGCTATGACATTGGACGATCTCTTAAATAATACAGGCGAGTGGATCAGGTGCACGGGTCCGGCCTGCGATATAGTGATGTCTTCGCGCGTGAGGCTTGCGAGAAACCTTGCTGATTATCCTTTTTCGCATTGGGCCAGCAAGAAAGAGCAGGAGACGGTGCTGGAAACCTCCAGGCAGAGCATTTTTTCTATTAAGAAATTGAAAGATTCATTGTTCCTTGAAATAGGAAAACTGGACGCCATAGACAAGCAGTTTCTGGTGGAAAGACATCTTATGAGCAAGGAACACATGGTGGATTCGGAAAATAAAGGGTTATGCGTGGGCCAGGATGAGGTTATCAGCATAATGATAAACGAAGAAGACCATCTTCGCATGCAGGTCATGAAATCAGGATTTAATTTAAAAGAGGCATGGCAGATATTGGATGATATAGACACCGAGCTCGGCAATTCTCTGGATTTTGCGTATTCCGTGGATTTTGGTTATCTGACAGCCTGCCCGACAAATACAGGCACAGGCATGAGGGCTTCTGTAATGCTGCATTTGCCGTCGCTTGTAATGACAAAACAGATCGGAAAGGTGCTGCAGGCAATCACAAAACTCAGCCTGACCGCGCGCGGCCTGTACGGAGAGGGCACAGAGGCAAGCGGCAATTTTTTTCAGATATCCAACCAGGTTTCCCTGGGCCACAAAGAAGAGGACATAATTGACAATATAGACAGGATTATTAAGCAGATAGTGGATCACGAGCAGAGCGCCAGGGAAACGCTGATTGCGCAGAATAAAGAAGCCCTGGAAGACAGGATTTGGAGGGCATACGGCACATTGAAAAGCGCGCACATAATAACCAGCACAGAGACCATAGACCTTCTTTCCCTGGCAAGGCTCGGCGTTGACCTGGGAGTCATTAAGCAGGCGGACAGGACGCTTATAAATGAACTTTTTGTAATAACCCAGCCGGCTCATTTGCAGAAATTGGAAAAGAAAAAACTCAGCCCGAATCAGAGGGATGTCAAGAGGGCGGAGATCATCAGGGAAAAATTGGGAAAATAATAGACAGGAGGAGTGAGTTATGTTCAACAGGTTTACGGAGCGCGCCAGAAAAGTAATATTACTTGCAAAAGAAGAGGCAAAGAGGTTTAACCACGATTACATAGGCACAGAACATATTTTATTGGGACTTATAAGAGAAGGCGAAGGCGTTGCTGCGGTAGTTCTCCAAAAAATGGGGCTGAACCTGCAGCAGATACGCATGGAAATAGAAAAGATTGTAAAGCCCGGGCCGCCCATGGTTGTTTCCGGCGATATACCGTTTACACCCACGGCTAAAAAAGTCATAGAGCTTTCCAGCGAAGAAGCCAGGGCTCTGGGCCATAATTACATAGGCACAGAACATATTTTATTGGGACTTATAAGAGAAGGCGAAGGCGTTGCATCACAGGTATTAGTAAATCTCGGGCTTGACTTGAATAAGGTCAGGGAAGAAATAGCAGAGCTTTTGGGCTCTAATATACAGCCCGGTTTTAATACTCCTCAACAAGGCCAGGGCCCTGGTCCGGGACAAGGCCCGACTGGCCATGCTCAAGGACAGCAGAGGTCTAATTCTAAAACCCCTGCCTTGGACGCATTCGGCAGAAATCTTACGCAGTTAGCTCGCGACAATAAATTGGATCCTGTCATAGGAAGGGAGAACGAGATAGAAAGGGTCATTCAGATACTTTCAAGACGCACAAAAAATAATCCCGTTCTTTTAGGCGAGGCAGGGGTAGGCAAAACAGCGATAGTTGAAGGCCTTGCGCAGAAGATAGTAAAAGGGGATATACCCGAGATATTAAAAGATAAAAAAGTAATAATCCTTGACCTTGCGCTCATGGTGGCAGGCACGAAATACAGGGGCCAGTTTGAAGAGAGAATAAAGGCTGTTATGGATGAGATAAAAAGGTCTGAAAACGTGATGATTTTTATTGATGAGTTACATACGCTGGTAGGCGCGGGCGGCGCAGAAGGCGCTATAGACGCTTCTAATATATTAAAACCGGCCCTTTCAAGAGGCGAGATACAGTGCATAGGCGCTACAACCCTTGATGAATACAGAAAGCACATAGAAAAAGACGCTGCGCTTGAAAGGCGTTTTCAGACAATCATGGTAGACCCGCCCAGCGTGGATGAAACAATAGAAATATTAAAAGGCCTCAGGGACAGGTATGAGGCTCATCACAGGGTTGAGATTACGGATTCCGCCGTGGAAGCTGCTGCGAAATTTTCAGACAGGTATATAGCCGGAAGATTTCTGCCTGACAAGGCAATAGATCTTATAGACGAGGCTGGCGCAAAGGCCAGACTTTCCATAATGACTGCGCCCAAAGAAATAAAAGATATGGAAAGCGATATAGAGAATATCCATAAGGAAAAAGATTCTGCGATAAAAAATCAGGATTTTGAAAAAGCCGCCAATCTCAGGGACGAAGAGAAAAAAGCCCGCATGAAACTGGACAAGACGCGCGAAGAATGGAAAAAAGCCAGGATGGATGCGCGTCCCAGGGTTGACGAGGAGATGATTGCCAATATAGTTTCAAAATGGACAGGCATACCTATTTTCAGGCTTGAGGAAAAAGAGTCTGAAAGGCTCATGAAAATGGAAGAGGAGCTGCATAATAGGATCATAGGCCAGGAAGAGGCCATAAGCGCTATTGCCCACGCAGTCAGGCGTTCGCGCGCAGGCATAAAGAATCCCAAGAGGCCCATAGGCTCTTTTATATTCCTCGGGCCTACAGGCGTAGGTAAAACGCATCTGGGAAGAGTACTTGCTGAGTTTATGTTCGGCGACGAGAATGCGCTTATACAGCTGGATATGTCCGAATACATGGAAAAATTTAACGTATCAAGGCTTGTAGGTGCTCCTCCGGGGTATGTGGGCTATGAAGAAGGCGGACAGCTTACGGAAAAAGTAAGGCGCAGGCCTTATTCAGTGGTGCTTTTGGACGAGATAGAAAAGGCGCATCCTGATGTATTCAATATACTGCTTCAGGTTCTGGAAGACGGACGCCTGACAGACAGTTTCGGCAGAAAAGTGGATTTCAGGAATACCGTACTTATTATGACATCAAATGTAGGCGCGGATATATTCAGAAAGCAGGGTTCGCTCGGCTTTAAATCAGAAGCCAAAGAAGTCACTTACAAGGATATGAAAGAAAGGCTTCTGGAGCAGGTCAAGAAAACCTTTAAGCCGGAATTTTTAAACAGGATTGACGACACTATAGTATTTCATCCGCTTACCAAGGAAGACCTTTACAAAATCATAGAAATAGAAATGGAAGAGGTAAAGGCCAGGTTAAAAGAGCAGGCCGTGGATATAAGCCTTGACCAATCAGCCAAAGAGCTTCTGATAGAGAATGGTTTTGACCCTGTTTTCGGGGCAAGGCCTTTGAAGCGTACCATACAGAGGTTTTTGGAAGATCCGTTAGCTGAAGAGATTATTTCAAAACGTCTTGTAAAAGACAAACCTGTGAAGGTGTTTGCGGAAAACGGAAAACTTGTATTTAAATGATAAAACGTAAATTTATAATAGCGGCATTGATGGCAGCATCGGTTTTTTTTGCTGCTGCATCTGCGCCGGCTATGAATTTTGGTCTTGATAAGGCAGTTTCCCTGAATTTTTATTTTTTTGACAATAAAAGCCTGGTTTCAGAATTAAAGATAGACAAGCTGGACATTAAAGGCGCTGCTCTTTCCGGAAATATTATTTTAAAAGCCAAGGTTCTGAAAGATAACGGCCTGGCAGGTAAAATTTATTCCTGCAACCTGGTTATGAATTCAAGCGCCTTGCCGGAATTGAAGATTTTTTTTAAGCTTACAAAGGACAAGCTGAGGATTTATTCCCTGAACTTCGGAGAATCTTACCGCTTGAGAGGCACTATAGGCTTGAAAGAGCCTTTTGAAACAAACGCATGTTTTGAAATACTCAGGGCGAATCTCAGGGATATCGCAGTGATAACAAAGGCCAAAAGGCCTGATGTGGTAACCGGGATTATGAATGGGCTTTTTAATATAAAGGGCCCGCTCGCCAATCTTGAGTCAAGCGGTTTTATAGGCGGAAGATCCGGGAAAATAGGGCCCATTTGGTATGATTCCGCCGATATAAGGATCCACGGAACAGGGCCTATAATAAATATAGTGGATTCCAGGATCAGGCAGGCACAGGCTACTTTTACGCTGGAAGGTTATATAGACCTGAGGAGCGCGGCAGATTCCAATATGCTGGATTATCTGAAATTGAAATCTGATATGAAGACAATAGTCTGGGACGGGTGGGATATCAGTAAAGACGGGTCTGACAGCATTAAGATGGTAAAGGAGATAGGCGAAAAGGTGTCAGTGGGTTTCAGGACATTCGCAAGGGAAGAATTATTGCCTTACCAGAAAAGGGACAATACGGACGAGATGAGCCTGGAATACAAGCTGGATAACGGCCAATTATTTCAGATGAAATTAAAAGAGAACGAAGAGTTTTTCGGTGTGGAGCATAAAAAAAAGTTTTAAGGAGCTTTCATGAAAGAGTGGATAAATAGCCTTGGGATAAAAGCCCTGAATTTTTTTGTTTATATAGGAGGCACGTTTAATCTGACGGTCAGCACGATTTTTCAGGTATTTGTCCGGCCTTTCAGAAAAAAAGAATGGGTCATCCAGATGCATAAGATAGGCGTCATGAGTTTTCCCATAGTTTTCATGGTGGCGTTTTTTACAGGCATGGTGCTGGCGCTTCAAAGCGCGTATCAGCTGACAAAAATGAACGCGCAGATGTACATATCAAGCCTTGTCGCGCTTTCCATGGTGAGGGAACTCGGGCCTGTTTTAACAGCGCTTGTAATTGCCGGAAGGGTAGGGGCAAGCATTACCGCGGAACTCGGGACTATGAAGGTAAGCGAACAGATAGACGCCCTGAGGACTCTTGCGGCAAACCCTGTGAAATATCTTGTTGTGCCGAGATTTCTCGCGCTATGCATCATGCTTCCTTTGTTGACTGTTTACGCTGATTTTATAGGCATTATAGGCGGCTACATAATAGGTGTTTATAAACTTTTGATAGGTTCTACGATATACTGGAAAATGACTTTCGATACGCTCGCGTTCAAGGATTTATTCACAGGGCTTTTTAAGTCATTTATATTCGCGGTTATTATATGCATAGTTTCGTGCTATGAAGGGTTTACCACAGAAGGCGGGGCTGAAGGCGTGGGAAAGGCAACAACCCGCTCTGTTGTTATATCGTTTATTTTAATAATCGCGGCTGATTGCCTTTTCACCGCATTATTTTATTTTATATTTCCATGAGAATATTAGGAATAGATCCGGGTCTTGGGATCACGGGTTATGGGCTTATAGATTCATGCGGGAACGATGTCAGGCTGATGGAGGCCGGCATTATAAGGTCTAACGCAAAAGATAAGATGGAAAAACGGCTGGCAAGTATTTATAAAAAAGTTATCAGCTTAATAAAAGACACAAGCCCGGAGGCAGTGGTGCTGGAAGATCTTTACTCGCATTATAAGCATCCAAAGACTTCCATACTGATGGGCCATGCCAGGGGCGCGATATGCCTTGCAGTTGAGCATCAGAATGTGCAGCTTGTGCATTATCCTACTACGAAAATAAAAAAAGCTATTACCGGACGCGGCAGGGCTTCAAAAGAACAAATGCAGAGGACTGTCACAAGTTTACTAGGCCTTAAAAAGCCGCCTGAGCCGTTTGACGTCACAGATGCTTTGGCTCTGGCTATCACGCATGCCAATATATGGAGGCATAGAAATGATTTGCAGGATTTCAGGTAAATTAGTAGAGAAAAAAGAGGATCTGGTAGTGCTGGATGTTAACGGGATATGCTATGAAGTGCTTATTCCCGGAGCTGTGATGCAATGCCTGGAAAACAGCGCGAAGCCGGACGGCTCTATTTCCCTTATCACGTTTCATTATTTTCAGCTGGAGCCGTCCAAGGGGTTTCAGTGCCTGATAGGCTTTATGAATGAAATAGAAAAAGAATTTTTTGAAAAGTTCATAACAGTTTCCGGCATAGGGCCCAAGGCTGCTGTGAGGGCGCTGAAGATGCCTATATCCATGATTGCCAGGGCGATTGATATGGCTGATGTCCCGTTCTTAAAGTCTTTGCCCGGCATCGGAGAACAAAGAGCCAGAGAGATTGTGGCCAAGCTTCAGGGCAAGGTGGGAAAATTCGGGCTTATGCAGGATACCAGGACCGGCGCTGAGGTTTTTACGGAAAAACATAGTATACAAGAAGAGGCAATGGGTGTTTTATTGCAGCTTCAGTATAAAAAATTCGAAGCCAAGAACATGCTTGACGAGGCATTAAAGCGTAATCCGGATATAGAAACAGCGGAAGATTTATTAAATGAAGTTTATAAGCAGAAGAGCAAGAAATAAAGAAGGTGTGTTATGCCTGAAAAGAATGAAATAAATGATGATCGCGAGCGGTTGATTATAGGCCAGGAAGCAGAGGAAGAGGCTGTATTTAATATATCGCTCAGGCCTGACAGCTTAAAGCATTTCGTAGGCCAGAAACATGTGATTGATAATGTAAATATCGCGATAAAGGCAGCCAAGCAAAGAAAGGAAGGCCTTGAGCATATTCTGCTTTCTGGGCCTCCGGGTTTAGGCAAGACCACGCTCGCCCATATAATAAGCCGCGAAATGGGCTCCAAGATTACAGCCACCTCAGGCCCTGCAATAGAGAGAGCCGGAGACCTGATAGGCATCCTTACCAATCTCGGAGAAGGCGATATACTTTTTATAGACGAGATACACAGGCTTTCGAAAGTCGTTGAGGAATTCATATATCCTGCGATGGAAAACTATCAGATAGATTTTCTTATAGATAAGGGCCCTTACGCAAAGACCATAAAGTTCAACCTGAAAAGATTTACGCTCATCGGAGCCACGACCCGCGCAGGATTACTGAGCGCTCCTTTGCGCGGCAGGTTCGGGATGTTTTACCACCTTGATTTTTATGAGACAGAAGATCTGGTGAAGATAGTAGAGAGGTCTGCGGAGCTCTTAAGTATCCCGCTTGATAAAGATGCCGCTATTGAGATTGCCGGTCGTTCGCGCGGCACTCCCCGCGTGGCTAACAGGCTGCTTAGGAGGGTCAGGGATTACAGTGAAGTGAAAGGCAATAAAAAAATAGATAAAGAGATTGCCATAGCAGGCCTTGCGTCGCACAGGATAGACTCCGCCGGGCTGGACGATATAGACAGAAAAGTCATAAAGGCGATAATTGATTTTTACGACGGCGGGCCTGTGGGCATAGAATCGCTTGCCGCGACCCTGAATGAAGAGAGCGACACCATAGTGGATGTAGTGGAGCCGTTTTTATTAAAGATAGGATTTCTGAAGCGTACCCCGAGAGGCAGGGAAGTTACAAAACTGGCGTACGATCATTTGAAGATAGCGTACAAAAAAGACTCGCAAAAAGAACTATTCTAGAAAGCTATGATAGAAATTATAAATCTTTCAAAGTCATTTACCAGGTCAAAGGTCCTGGATAACCTGAATCTGATTATAAATTCAGGCGAGGTGATTGTTATAATAGGCCGCTCAGGCTGCGGGAAGAGCGTGCTTTTGAAGCACATAATAGGGCTTATAAGGCCTGATATGGGCCAGGTTATCATAGACGGTAATGATATGACAAGGCTTGAAGAGCACGAGATGGATAATATCAGGCTGAGTTTCGGAATGCTTTTTCAGGGAGCTGCTCTATTTGATTCTATGACAGTAGGCGAAAACGTGGGCTTTACTTTAAGAGAGCACACTGCTGCGTCCGAAGAAGATATCCGGAAAAAGGTGGCTAATTCCCTGGAGCTCGTAGGATTGAAAGGCATAGAAAAGCTTATGCCGGCTGAACTGAGCGGCGGTATGAAAAAAAGAGTAGGGCTTGCGCGCGCGATATGCAACAGCCCGAAGATCATACTGTACGACGAGCCGACCACCGGGCTGGATCCGATAATGGCTGATGCCATAAACGACCTTATAATAGATTTAAATAATAAATTGAACGTGACATCCATAGTAGTTACCCATGACATGGTCAGCGCTTTCAAAATAGCTGACAGGATTGCCATGTTATACAAAGGAAAAATTATAACTATCGGGACGCCGGATGAAATCAAGAATACAAAAGACCCTACAGTAAAACAGTTTATAACAGGAGCTGCAAAAGGCCCGATAACAGAAGACGCATAAGGGAGGTATTAATGATTACAAGGATGAATTTTGAGCTGAAGGTGGGTATATTTATTTTCATAGGCATAGTGATACTTTCCGTAATAATATTCTCTATAGGAAATTTTTACAGCGTCAAGCAGGGCTATAATATGAATGTAGTCTTTAGCTTTGCGAACGGCATCGGAGTGGGCGCGCCGGTGCGTTATTCGGGCGTTTCGGTGGGAGAGGTGCAGGAAATAAAGGTTTATTTTGATGAAAAGGAAAATAAGCCCCTCGTTAAATTAAATATCTGGGTCTCGCAAAATACCTGGATCAATGAAAACGCAAAGGCGTCTATAAATACGCTGGGCCTTTTGGGGGAAAAATACTTGGAGATATTTCCGGGCACAAGGGACACAAGGCTTTTGCAAAAAGGCGATACATTGAGAGGCAATGACCCCGTATCTACAGAAGAGCTTACCAGGTCCACGAAAGAGCTTATAGAAAAGATAGCTGCGCTCACAGAGTCGGTAAATAAGATTGCCGGAGATGAGGCGCTTAGGACATCTTTGAAGAATACTTTTAGCAACGTGGAAGCGCTGAGTGGGGATCTGAGGGATTTTTTATCTTACGCAAAACAGGGCAAGGGCACGATCGGAAGGCTTATGTCAGACGATACATTGTATAAGCACATTGATGAGATGATTCTGGATATAAAACAGCACCCCTGGAAACTTTTATTCAAGCCGCCTGAACCGAGGGATAATAAGAAAAATAAATAAAAGAGGGAGATTACATGACATTAATTTTTATACGTATTTTTTTCGTTATACTCAGCGTGATAGTGGGTTTTCAGATAGGCTCATTTGTGCCATCAGGCACATCTGATTTCAGCATGCTGGGCGCATCAATAGGCTTTTTAATAGCTATACTTATAATTATTTTTGAATTTACCATGAGGAAGGTGTCTGTCCGGGGCCTTTCGTCGGCTGTTTTTGGGCTGTTATTCGGACTGATAATGGCGAAGCTGGTATCCGACACCATGGCGCTCATCTCTCTGGATAAAAATCTTGTGTATTCTCTGAGAGTTGTGCTGACGCTTGTATTCTGCTATCTGGGCATGATTATGGCCATACGAGGCAGGGATGAGTTTAATATAATAGTGCCTTATGTAAAATTTTCAAGGCAGGACCAGAAGGACGAGATGATACTCCTGGATACAAGCGTTATTATAGACGGCAGAATTGCGGATATATGCAAGACAGGTTTTCTGGACGGGAAATTCATAGTCCCGCGTTTTGTATTGAAGGAATTGCAGCAGATAGCTGATTCTGCGGATTCGCTTAAGCGCGAACGCGGCAGAAGAGGCCTCGATATACTCGGCAAGCTCCAGAAAAATTCTAATATAGATGTTAAGATACATAACGATGATTTTCCGGATATCAAAGAAGTTGACCTGAAGCTGGTAAAGCTGGCCAAGGTGCTGGGCGCAAAGATATTCACGAACGATTTTAACCTGAATAAGGTTTCAGAGATACAGGGCATAAGGGTGTTGAATGTTAATGAGCTTGCGAATGCCCTGAGGCCGGTGGTATTGCCCGGAGAAATGATCGAGACAAGGCTTATCAAAGAAGGCAAGGAATACAACCAGGGGGTGGGGTATCTGGAAGACGGCACAATGATAGTGGTGGATAACGGCAGGAGATTGATAGGCCAGAACGTAAATGTGGTAGTGGGCAGCGTGCTTCAGACAGCTGCCGGCAGGATGATATTCGGAAAACTACCGGACGACAATAAGAGAAATAAATGAGAGTAGCAGCTATTGTCCCTGCAGCAGGCGCAGGCATCAGATTAAAATCAAAGATACAAAAACCGTACATAAATCTTGGCTCAAAGCCTATACTTGCCCGCACCCTGATAGCGCTTTCCAGAAATAAAAATATAAAAGAGATACTGGTCAGCGTAGGAAAAGATAAAGTCAATAAAGCCGGAAGAGATATAATTAATAAATATAATATAAAGAAGGCAAGACTTGTAATAGGAGGAAAAGAAAGAAGCGATTCTGTTTATAATGCGCTAAAGGCTGTCTCAAAAGATATTGATTACATTTTGATTCATGACGGCATAAGGCCTTTTATCACGGACAAGCTGATCGAAGACTTATTGAAGGAAGTGTTTCGGACAGGAGCGGCAATTGCAGCCGTGCCTGTGAAACCCACTTTGAAATTTGCCGGAGAAAACGGCTTTATTAAAAATACCCCTCCCAGGAAATATTTCTGGGAGGCCCAGACCCCGCAGGTTTTTAAGAGAGCTCTGATAGAAAAGGCTTATAAAATTGCCAGGCAGAAAAATATCAAGTCCACGGATGATTCCATGCTTATGGAAAAAATAGGCGTGAAGACAAAGATTGTCATGGGCTCGTACAGCAATATAAAAATCACCACAAAAGAGGATCTGGAGCTGGCGAAAATACTATTAAAGGAGTTTTTATGAGAGTCGGGATTGGTTATGATATCCACAGGTTAGTGGAAGGCAGGCCGCTTATGCTGGGAGGCGTTGAAATCCCGCATATAAAAGGCCTTGAAGGCCATTCTGACGGAGACGCGCTTCTGCACGCCATATGCGATGCTATTCTGGGGGCTGCAGGCCTGAACGATATAGGCCATCAGTTTCCCGTGAATGATGACAGGTATTTAAATATATCAAGCTTGGAACTTTTAAAAGAGGTTTCGGAGAAAATAAATAAAAAAGGCTTCAGGGTGGAATATGTGGATTCGGTAATAATACTGGAAGAGCCTAAGATAGCGCCTTTTAAGGATAATATGAGAAGGGAAATAGCTTCGGCGCTCGGCATAACCATGGACAACGTGAACGTGAAAGCCACTACCCAGGAAGGCATCGGCGCGATAGGAAGAGGCGAGGCGCTTGCGGCGTACGCAGTCGCGTGCCTGGCATAAGCATGAAAATATATAATACGCTTACAAGAAAAAAAGAAGAATTCGTACCTATCAAAGAAGGCAGGGTCGGCATGTATGTCTGCGGGCCGACTGTTTACGATGCCCCGCATATAGGGCACGCGAGAAGCGCTTACGCGTTTGACGTTGTCCGCCGTTATTTTATATATAAAGGCTATAAGGTTAAATTTGTCAGGAACGTGACAGACGTGGACGACAAAATAATCAATAAGGCAAAAGAGGAATTTAAGGGAGAAGATTTAACGGGAGCTGTAAAAAAGGTTTCGGATAAATATCTTAAAGTCTATCACGAATATATGGAAAAGCTTGGCATTATGCCGATAGATAAAGGTCAGGAGCCGAAGGCCACCGAGTATATAGATAAGATGAAAGTTTTTATAGAGGAGTTGATTAAAAAAGGCGTGGCTTATCAGGCAGGAGGAGATGTTTATTTTGACGTGCGTAAGGCTAAAGGCTATGGAAAATTATCAAATCAAAGCTTTGAGATGCTGGAATCAGGCGCCAGGATAGCGCCGGGGGAGAATAAAAAAGACCCGCTGGATTTTGCTTTATGGAAATCCGCAAAAGAGGGAGAGTCTTCGTGGCAAAGCCCGTGGGGAAACGGCAGGCCCGGATGGCACATAGAATGCTCGGTGATGAGTTCTGATATCCTGGGAGGGGAGTTTGACATACACGGAGGCGGCATAGACCTTATATTTCCCCATCATGAGAACGAGATTGCGCAGTCAGAAGGCGCGGGCAATAAATTCGCGCGTTATTGGATGCACAACGGCCTTTTGACAATTAATAAAGAAAAAATGGCAAAGAGCCTGGGGAATTTTATTACCATAGAAGAAATATTATCCAAATATCCGGCTGACGTATTGAAAATATTATTTTTGCAGACGCATTACTCCCATCCAGTGGATTTTTCGTGGGAAAAAATGGAAGAGGCAAAGAAGGCATATGAAAGAATTGATATATTACGGGGAAAATTAAAGAAGATCAATTTGCCTAATCAGGAAACAGCGGATGTGCTTAAATTCAAGTTAAGCTTTGAAGAAGCGATGAATGATGATTTTAATACTCCTAAGGCCTTGGCAGTACTGTTTGACATGGTAAGCAGGGCTAATAACTTGATAGACAGCGATGTTTCATTAAAGTTGTTTATATTAAAAGGCGCTATGGAATTATTAGAAGAGCTTTCTGGTGTTTTTGGTTTGACATTCAAGCAGAAACAATTATCTATGTCAGAGGAAGAGATTAAAAATAAAATAGAGCTAAGAAACAGAGCGAGGGAGAAAAAAGATTTTAAGGCAGCTGATAATATTAGAAAAGAATTAGAACGTAATGGTATTATATTAGAAGATACGAAAGATGGAACTATCCCGAGAAGGAAAATATAATAGCGGTTGGGCAGGTCTAAAGAAAAGCCTCGGAGATTCGAGCGGGCAGGGTGCCCGCCGCCGAATAGGCGGCGAGGCGAGCGAGAATCTACGCGGAGCGAAGGACGCCTCGCTGGGGCGTCCGAGCGTCTTTTCGTAGACCTGCCCAACCGCAAGAAAAACTATGAAACGCGGAATATTTATAACATTTGAAGGCCCTGAAGGAAGCGGCAAGACGACGCATTCCAAATTATTGCGCGAATTTCTGCGTAAAAAGGGCTATAAAGTTTTGCATACGCGCGAGCCGGGCGGCACACTGATCAGCGAGAAGATACGCAAGATCCTACTGGACCCTAAAAATAAAGGCATGGATGTGGCTTGCGAGATGCTTTTATACATGGCAGCCAGGGCCCAGATAATAAAGCAGAAAATTTTACCCGCCCTTAGCCAGGGCAAGATAGTCGTATGCGACAGATTTACAGATGCTACCCTTGCTTATCAGGGGTATGCCGGAGGCATGGATTTAAAGGTTATAGAAAACATAGCCGGAATTGTCACAAAAGGCCTGAGGCCTGATATTACATTTTTACTGGATATAGATGCCAGGGCCGGACTTTTAAGGGCAGGCAGGTCCAAAGACAGGATGGAGAGAAAGTCTATCCTTTATCATAATAAAGTGAGAAACGGATACTTGTCTATCGCAAGAAAAGAACCTAAAAGAGTCAAGGTGCTGTCTTCTAAGGGCGAAATAACCCTGACCCAGGAAGAAATCAGAAAAGGTGTTCTAAAAATATGCCGCTAAAGGGTATCATAGGACAGAATGGCGCCGTAAAGGCGCTTAACAGCATGCTCGCCAAGGAAGATATAAACGGCGCCTATCTTTTTTTAGGCCCCCAAGGCGTGGGAAAGTTTTCCGCCGCTATAGAATTTGCCAAAGCAATTAATTGCGAAAAAAAAGAGGATGCGTGCGGAGAATGCGCGTCGTGCAGGAAAATAAATTCTTTAAATCACCCTGATTTATTTATTATCCGCAAAGAAGAAGGATCAAGTTTTATCAAGATAGACAGGATAAGGGATATTATTTATCAGGCGAGCCTGAAGCCGTATGAGGCCAGGAAAAAGATTTTTATCATAGCTGAAGCAGAGGATATGAACGAAGAATCCCAGAACGCGCTTTTAAAAATCCTGGAAGAGCCAAGAGAAAACCAGATATTCATATTGACCACTTCGCAGGTTTCCGGAATACTCGCTACGGTATTTTCCAGATGCAAGGTTGTGAAGTTCAATCTTTTGAGCCAGGCCGGTATCCGGGAAATTCTTGTTAATAGGCAGGGTTTTAATGAAGAAGAAGCGGTTTTATTTTCACGCATGGCCCTGGGCAGCCCGGGCAGGGCAATAGCCTTCAAAGAAAACGATGAAATCAGTGAACGCGACAGGATGCTGAACGACTTTTTTTTAAGGAAGAGGGCCATATTCAGAGAAGAAGCGTGCGACGATAAAAAATATAACGATTTGGATGCGTCGCTTGGCATGCTTTTATCCTGGTACAGGGATTTATTAGTTTCAAAATTTACCCAGGACAGGAATATTTTTCTGAACGCGGACAGGATAGAAGAGATATTTTCTTATTCTGCCAGATTTTCCGCAGATAAGCTCGAAAGGGATATGTCCAGCGTAATGAAAACTATAAATCATATAAGAAGAAACGTAAATCCAAAGATGGCGCTTTTCAACATGGCGCTTGAGCTAGAAAGGCAATAACTATGCATGGAATTATAGAGGTGAGGCTAAGAGAAGCCGGAAATATAGTTTTTTATGATACGAATGGCTTGCAGGCAAAGGTGGGGGACTATGTAATCATAGACGCTGAAAGAGGCCAGGATTATGCCCAGGTTATAGGCATCCCTGAAAAGATTTCAGATGAAGAGCTTAAGAAGCCTTTGAAGAAAATAATACGCATTGCTACCCAGGAGGATGTGAATCAGATAAATGAGAACAAGAAGCGCATTAAAGATGCGTTCCAGATATGCACAAAAAAGATACAGGAGCGCAAGCTGGAAATGAAGCTCATTGACGCCGAGTATTCATTTGACGGCACAAAGCTCATTTTTTATTTTACTTCCGAAGACAGGGTGGATTTCAGGGAACTAGTAAAAGACCTGGCGCATATTTTTAAAGTCAGGATAGAATTGAAGCAGATAGGCGTCAGGGACGAGGCGAGGATGCTGGGCGGGTTCGGGCATTGCGGCAGGCCTCTGTGCTGCGCCAGCTTTTTAAAAGGCTTTGACGCGGTTACCATAAGGATGGCCAAAGAACAGAATCTGTCTCTGAACCCGACCAAGATTTCAGGCGTGTGCGGAAGGCTCATGTGCTGCCTTTCTTACGAGTATGAAAATTATAAAAAATATCTGAAAGGCCTTCCGAAAGAAGGCGAAAAAATGACTTTACCCGAAGGCAAAGGCAAGGTTATAAGCGTGAATGCGTTGAAACGTAAAGTGCTTGTTCAATTGGAAGAGGGCAAGCAGATAGAGCTGGATTATACCAACAAATGAAAAAATTTTATATCACCACCCCGTTATATTATGTAAATAGTTCTCCTCACATAGGGCATTCTTATACAAATATTGCCTGCGATACGCTTGCCAGATTCAAAAGGCTTATGGGCGAGGAGGTTTTATTTACAACCGGTACTGATGAACACGGCCAGAAGATAAAAGACGCAGCAGAAGCGAAAGGCATGGAGCCCAAGGAATTTGTGGATACCATAGTGCCGGTTTTTCTGGGATTGTGGAAAAAACTTGGAATAGAGTACACTGATTTTATCCGCACAACAGACCCTCATCATGAAAAGGTGGTAAAAGAGATATTAGAGATGCTCCATAAAAACGGGGATTTGTACGAGGGCGAATACAGCGGATGGTATTGCACTCCGTGCGAGAGTTTTTGGATAGAAACGCAGCTCGTGGACGGGAACTGCCCTGACTGCCAGAGAAAAGTAGAGCACATAAAAGAGAAAAATTTTTTCTTTAAGCTTTCAAAATATCAGGATTGGCTCGTAGATTACATAAAATCGCACGATGATTTTATATTGCCTGCAATGCGGCGCAACGAAATGCTAGGGTTTTTAAAAAATCCTTTGAATGATCTGTGCGTATCCAGGCCGAAATCAAGGCTTGCGTGGGGCATAGAAATACCTTTCAGCAAAGACCATGTTACTTACGTGTGGTTTGACGCCCTGATAAATTATATAAGCGTATGCGGATACGGAAGCGATACGGAAAAATTCAATAAATTTTGGCCTGCTGATGTGCACATGATAGGCAAGGATATCCTCAGGATGCATGCGGTCAACTGGCCTATAATGCTCCACGCCGCAGGACTCCGGCTGCCAAAGACAATTTTTGCGCACGGCTGGTGGAAGATAGGCGGGGACAAGATGTCCAAGTCGAAAGGCAATGTTGTAAATCCCATTGAGATGGTCGATAAATACGGAGTGGACGCTTATAGATTTTTTCTTCTAAAAGAGGTGCAGTTTGGCTCAGACGGGTCATTTTCAGAAGAAGCGCTTATTTCCAGGATCAACAGCGATCTTGCAAATGATCTGGGAAATCTTCTGCACAGGACGCTGTCGATGGTTGAGAAGTATTTTTCCGGGATCGTGCCTGAAAGAAGAGATCTGAAATATTCTGATGAAATCACGAAAGCACTTATTGATAAAGCCGGTATTCTGGATTCCGAGATAAAAAAAGGCATGGATAGCATAGATTTCAGTTATTCCCTTAATAGCATATGGGGTTTGATAAGTATCGCGAATAAATTTATAGAGCAGAAAGCACCGTGGAAATTGTCAAAAGAAAACAAGCAGGATGAGCTGAAAGATATGATGTATGATCTCTGCGAGGTCTTGAGGATGGCGTCAGCGGCATTGATGCCGTTCATGCCGGCTACGTCGGTTAAAATAGCGGAGCAGCTCGGCCTTGAGGCAATAGAAAAAAGAAGTTTCAATGATTTGAAATGGGGCTTGCTTAAGCCGGGCACAAAAATCAGCAAGGCCGCGCCCCTTTTCCCCAGAATCGAATAGAAGGAGTTAGAAAATGAAACAGATATATTTAGACCACAATGCCACAACGCCGGTGCGCAAGGAAGTTTTGGAAGCAATGATGCCTTATTTTTCCGAAGATTATGGAAATGCCTCGAGCGTATATTCCATGGGCCAAAAAGCAAGGCAGGCAGTAGATGGGGCAAGAGAGGTGATTGGAAATGCGCTGGGTACAGAAGCCACTGACATTATATTTACCTCGGGAGGGACAGAGTCGGATAATCTTGCCATAAAAGGCGTTGCAATGGCTAATCTGAATAAAGGAAGGCACATAATAACGTCTACCACAGAGCATTTAGCTGTTTTGGAGCCCTGCAGGTTTATAGAAAAAGAATTAGGTTTCGACGTTACGTATCTTCTTGTGGATAAGTATGGCTTAATAGACATTAATAAATTAAAAGAAGCCATAAGAAAAGATACGATCCTTATATCTATAATGCTGGCCAATAATGAGACAGGTACGATACAGCCTGTAAAAGAGATCGCTAAAATAGCACGCGAAAATAAAATATATTTTCATACAGATGCCGTGCAGGCCCTGGGTAAGCTTCCCATAGATGTGGAAGACATGGGGATTGATATGTGTTCTTTTTCAGGCCACAAGGTTTACGGCCCAAAAGGCATAGGAGCGATGTATCTCAGGAAAGGCGTTAAAATAGCGCCTTTTCAGCACGGCGGGCATCACGAAAGAGGCAAAAGGGCGGGCACTGAGAACGTAGCGGGCATTGTAGGTTTTGCAAAAGCCGTTGAAATAGCTCATAGGGATATGAAAAAGAACAGTGCTCATTTAAACAGGCTTACAAAAAAGATGTGGGATGGCCTGAATAAAGCGCTCAAAGAAATATATCTTAACGGACATCCGGAAAACAGGCTTCCGGGCACCCTTAATATAAGTTTCAGGTACATAGAAGGCGAATCAATGGTATTGAACTTTGACATGAAAGGCATATCTGCTTCGACAGGTTCTGCCTGTACTTCCGGGTCGTTAGAGCCGTCGCATGTATTGACAGCCATGGCTGTTCCTCCTGACATGGCCCAGGGATCCGTGAGATTTTCTTTTGGATACGAGAACACCGAAGAGGATGTAGATTATTGCCTGGCTGAAATCCCGCCTATAGTAGAAAGACTCAGGAAAATGTCTCCTCTATGCTGATAGATACGCATTGTCATCTGGATTTTAAGGATTTTAATCATGACTTTGAGGCTGTTTTAAAGCGTTCCATTGACAGCGGCATAAAGTTTATCATAAATGTCGGGTCCAGCCTGGAAGGGTCAACCAGGTCTTTAAAAATCGCCGAAGAAAACGATTTTATTTATACCTCTATCGGCATCCATCCCCATGAAGCTGATAAAGTAAATGAGAACGATTTTAAGATTTTCGCGGGGTTTCTTAAAAAGCCGAAGGTTGTGGCAATAGGCGAGATCGGGCTTGATTATTATAGGAATATCTCATCCAAAGAGAATCAGAAGAAGTTATTTATAAGGTTTCTTGAGATTGCAAAAGACGCGGGGCTACCTTTAATAATACATAACCGCGATTCCCATGAGGATATGATAGATATTTTAAAAAACATCATGGGTAGTTCCTTGAGCGGGGCCATGCATTGTTTTTCAGGCGATGAAAAATTTTTAAAGACATGCCTGGATATGGGATTTTTTATATCTTTTACCTGCAATGTCACGTATAAAAACGCCGGAAAGCTCAGGGAAATCGTAAAATTGGTCCCGATGGACAGGCTTCTTATTGAAACGGATGCGCCGTATCTCGCCCCTCAGGATTTCAGGGGCGCTCGCAATGAGCCCATGTATGTGAAATACGCCGCAGAAGAAATTGCGAAGATAAAAGGGATTGATTTCAGCGAAGTGGCAAAAGCGACGGCTGAAAACGCCGTCAGACTTTTTAAATTACCGAAATGTTAGAATTCATCAAAAGAGAACGCATATATATCTGGATGCTGATTTTTATATTAGGCGTTAATCTGCTTAGTATGGGGCATAGCCGCAAAATAGAATCATCGGATAAAAAAAGTATCTCTTCCATGACATTTCTGGATATGGGTGTCACGGAAGAAAAGGTAAAGCTGTTTTTTGAATCAGAAAAGCCGACCGCGGTTCTTTTCAAATATGGGTTTTTTGCGGGGATTTTTATGCTCCTGGCAGGCGTGGCGATGAATCTTTTATTTCTTTTCGGCAAGAAAAAGATAATTCCTGAAAAAGTTCAGGATAAAATATCCGTATCTTGGGGCGCAGCGGATGTGTTGAGGGTTGTTATCATAGTAGTTTTCTCGGGCTATATGCTGGGGGCGTTGGCCGGTGTTGTTTCAAAATCATTTCATTTTAATATTGATCCTAATCTCGGCATGATCCTGGGGACATTTTTTATAGATTTAATCGCAGGGATAGTCATACTTTATTTTGTTATCGTAAAATACGGGGAAAAACTGGCCTGCCTTGGCATAGCTTTCGCCGGTTTTTATAAGAATGTTTTATCCGGCATCGCCGCTTATGTATTCATATTGCCCATTCTGATAGCCGTTCTTATCTTGTCGACGCTTCTTCTGAATGCGGTAGGATATAAATTTCCGGCACAGCCCGTATTTGACATATTTTTAGAAGAAAAAAGAAGCAATGTGATTTTATTTTTGACAATATTTGTTTCGATTCTCGGACCTATAATAGAGGAGATATTTTTCAGGGGATTTTTATACAGCGCTGTGAGAAAACGGTTTGGCGTATTATCGGGAGTGCTGCTGAGCGCGGCTTTGTTCAGCATGCTGCATGCGAATATGGCGGGTTTTGCCCCTATTATGATACTGGGTATTCTGATGGCGTTTTTATATGAAACGACAGGGTCTTTGGTCGCGCCCATGGTCGTGCACATAATCCACAATTCAATTATCGTGGGTTTTGTGTTTTTTATAAAGGAGCTCATCCGCTAAACAACGGGGAAAGAGATGAAAGCAAGAGTAGCAATTGTAAAATGTAAAGATTACAAAAGGACAGAGCTTGAGCAGGCTGTAAATAGAGCTTTTGATCTTTTGGGCGGGATAAGTGCTTTTATAAAAAAAGGCGAAAGGGTGCTTATCAAGCCTAATATGCTTTCAGCCCGCCTGCCTGAAGACGGGGTGTGTACGCACCTTGAGATAATAAGGGCTGTTGTTAGATTAGTCAGAGACTGCGGGGCAACTGCTTTTATAGGTGATAATCCGGGCGGTTCAATAAGCCCGGGCAAGGCATATGAAGGTTCAGGCCTTGCGTCTCTTGCAAAGGAAGTTGGCGTAGAGTTAAAAGAAGTAAAAGGCATAAAGGTAGTAAACGATATTCCTATAGCAGGTTATATTTTTGAATGCGATAAGATTATAAATCTGCCTAAAATGAAAACCCACGTCTTGATGGGCCTTACAGGGGCAGTTAAGAATATGTATGGAATTGTTGCCGGGCTTCATAAAAGTGAACTTCATAAAAAATTTCCAAGCCCTGAGGAATTCACAAAGGTTTTAGTGGATACATTTGAGATAGCAAGGCCCAATCTGGTTCTAATGGACGGGATAGTCAGCATGGATCAGGCAGGCCCTGCTTCAGGAAGACTGAGGAATACGGGTCTTTTGATAGCCGGGACTGACAGCGTGGCAGTAGATTCTGTTTTTGCCGGATTAATAGGCGTGAAGCCGTTGGATATTTTAACTACAAAAGAAGCTTATAAAAGAAAACTCGGCGAAGCAGACCTGGAAAATATCGAAATATCGGGGGAAAGCATAAAAGATAATCTGATAAAAGGTTTTGAGATCCCGGGCAAATCAGGGCTGATAACAGTTCTTGGGCCTTCTGCTAAATTTGTAGCGAGGTTTATAAAATTCGGGCCGCACATAAAAGAAAAACTTTGTAAAAAATGCATGATATGCAGGGATAGCTGCCCTGTTTCAGCCGTAGTAATAAATTCCGAAAAGTCGGTTATAGATTTAAAAAAATGCATCAGATGCATGTGCTGCCACGAGGTTTGTCCTCATAAGGCGGTGGAATTAAAACGTAATTTTTTAGCAAAGGGGTTTGGTTTATGATAGAGCCTATTAAGTGGGAAGACGGAAAAATAGTTTTTATTGACCAGGCAAAACTGCCAGGGAAATTGAAATATGTAACGTGTAAGGATGTTGATATGTTATGCGATGCAATAAAAAAACTCAGGATAAGAGGAGCTCCTTTGATAGGGGTGGCCGTCGGTTTGGGCTATGCATTAGCTTGTCTTGATTCAAAAGAAAAAACATGGCAGGGCCTTAAAAAAGATTTGACCAGGGCTTCTCAGAAACTCAGGGCCACCAGGCCTACTGCGGTAAATTTATTCTGGGCTATTGAAAGGATGGAAAATAAATTTAATGCGCTTTCCAGGGTAAATGCATCGTTAATAAAGAAAGCTGTTTTAAAAGAGGCGCTGGCTATTCTGGAAGAAGATAAATCAATGTGCATTGCAATCGGAAAAAATGGCGCAAAACTGATAAAGAACAAAGACGTGATATTGACGCATTGCAATGCCGGGATACTGGCTACAGCCGGACAAGGTACGGCGCTTTCAATAATCTATGAAGCTAAAAAACAGGGTAAAATTTTCAAGGTCTATGCTGACGAAACAAGGCCGCTTATGCAGGGTTCGCGCCTTACTATGTGGGAACTGATGCAGAATAAGATAGACGCCATTCTTATATGCGATAATATGGCAGCGAGCGTCATAAAAAATAAAGGCGTTACAAAGATTATAGTCGGTGCTGACAGGATTGCCGCTAACGGAGATGCTGCGAATAAGATAGGCACATACGGGCTCGCTGTGCTTGCAAGGCATCACGGCATTCCTTTTTATATAGCAGCCCCAAGCTCCACTATAGATAAATTTATAAAATCAGGCAAGGATATTCCTATTGAAGAAAGAAAAGCGGAAGAGATTATTTATACGGGTTCAAAACAGACTGCGCCGATTCGCGCAAAGGTTTACAACCCTGCGTTTGACGTTACTCCTCACAGCCTGATCTCCGGCATAATAACTGAAAAGGGCATTTATGAAATTAAAAGCTTTAGGAGAATTTAATTTTATAAACAGAATAAGTAAGACTATAAAGTTATCCGGCCGGGTTATAAAAGGCATAGGCGACGATGCAGCTGTTCTTAAATATACAAAAGATAAATACCTGCTTTTTACTACTGATATGCTGGTAGAAGACAGGCATTTTTATAAAAGCGACAAAGCTGAGTTAGTGGGCGGGAAAGCCATATCCTGTAATATAAGCGACATTGCAGCA
>Ga0247841_10002350_pt1 | contig 38281 bp, 30 predicted proteins | sample LaCruzMarch2015__2_FD_192410 | JGI IMG/M metagenome (GOLD analysis project Ga0247841, IMG submission 192410) | Freshwater microbial communities from meromictic Lake La Cruz, Castile-La Mancha, Spain - LaCruzMarch2015_18m | ecosystem: Environmental > Aquatic > Freshwater > Lake | place: Spain... | reverse complement strand
CATACCGGATGCCATTCAGCCTGTAAACAGGTACCATCTGAACTTATCCCGAGACAATGTTACCCCTCGGTTCTGACATCGCCTTTTCGTTTTCGACACGTGATCAGCGGTTCACTTGTATTCGTCTCCTTGATTCATACCTGACAAGGTCTAGCCCTGCCTTTTCCTTAACGCTCACCACAATGGCTCTTTACCAATGCAGCTTAAGGTGGTTTGAAGCCCGTTCCTGCAAACCGGCTCCGAGGGGCCTACCCTCATCTTTCATGCGCCTTCGTGGCGCACTAGCATCTACAAATGAGCAACTATGGTGAATGAAATATTATGATGATTTGTGTTTGAAATGTTTGCGTAACGAAAAAATAAGCCGGAGCGTAGCGATCGGCTGGATTGACTGTTGGGCAATATTTTATATAAAACCGACGCCATTTTTCTTTATAGATTTGTTTAGTCTAAGTTAATGGAAAATTTTTTCAATTGTCAATCCAGCCAACCCGGGTACGCAGTCTACTATCTCCGCAAATAATCTCTTGACCGCCATGCGATGAAATGCGATTAATGGATCGATATCAAATCAGATCGCGTGGATAAGCAGGAATATGATTGTAAATAAAGAATTTCAGGAAAAAGGCGCAAAGACCTTTACGAAAGCTTTCTTTGATTACCCGATGTTCGAATGGTGCCTCCCTGATGAAACACGACGGAAAGAGCAGCTCAGTGTTTTTTTTAAAATGATAGTCTCCCACGGCGTCAGATATGGCAGCCTTGAGTCAACCTCCACCGATTATGAAGGTTTTATGCATTATCTTCCGCCTTCTGTACCCGCACCAGGAACGTTGCGTTGGATGAGATGCGGAGGATTGAAACTAATCATTGCATTTAGCCCTTTATCAATAAAACGTCTCGAAATTATAAACACGATTGTGGATGAGATGAGGGACCGTTGCATTCAGGCACCGCATTTTTATATCATGCAGGTCGGAGTTGATCCAGCTCATCAGGGGAAGGGAAACTGCAGATTACTGTTCAATAAACTTTTTGCTATAAGTGAAGCTGTGAATCAGCCCTGCTATCTTGAAACAATGAAAATTAAAAACGTAGATATTTACAAACATTTTGGATTCAGTCTGGCTGATGAACGCAAGATACCCGGATCGCCATTAACCGTGTATGGCATGATCCGCTGACCTGCATCTGTCTTTTTGAAAATTTTAAGGCCCCTGTCCATTGCTTTTTGTGTTGAAGGAGCCACATGAGACCCATGGCAGGTGCAGATAAAACGCAGTATGTCTCTTGTCCCTGTACTAAATACATCTTCAACTCGTTTTTTTCAAAGCTACCTGCTGTAAAATACTTATTTGTTTGATAAGAACTTGCTTTCATTGGAAGTGAGTATAGGGAAGCAACACTTGTGTGTCAAGGAAATATAGGCCACCAAATGTGTGCTATTGATGTCTGTCGACGGTCGTGAATTGTATTTATTACGAATTGAAATCAAGCATTTTCTTTGAGGTTGACGTTTTACTGATAACAGGAAGGCATACGTAAAAAGAGTAGAAAACTGTTTATTCAATATCGGAAAATAGGCTGAAGCACTGTGCACATCTACAAATCAAGTGTTTTTGGTTTGGACATCAAGGGAAGATTACCACTTGTACTGTGGCTTAAACTAAGGCTCCGAACAAACCCTGTCTTTTCCGTTCTTCTTCGCTTGCTACATAAGTTGGTCAATCTGTTGCACAAAGGCCTTTATATCTTCCTGCGGCCTGTACTGCGCAAGCCCGATGCTCATCGTCAAATGAACGTCCTGACCAGGAACTGGCGAAAATTTTTCCTTCTTGAATTCTGTTCTGATTCTTTCAGCTGTAATTGCAGCAACCTTACTTGTGGTCATAGGCAGGATATTGTAAATTCTTCGCCGCTATAACGATAAGCGGAATCCGTCCGGGGGAGACATCTTTTTACCATCTGACCGAGTCGGGATAAAGACCAAATCTTCCTCGACATGGCGTAAGTGTCGTTGAATGCCTTGAAATCGTCGAGATCAATCAGAAGGAGGGACAGGATTTCTATGGGGACACAATTACGGAACCGTTTCCGTCAGCGCCGGCTACACCTGTTGATGGTGAAAGATCGATGTAGAAGTTATCATAGAAGACACTCTGTGCCTCGGTTGAATCATAAAAAATATGTAATCCTATTTCACGAGCCTTTGTGCGGGTTGTAGAGGTATAGCTATTATAATTTCTAGTCGTCAAAGAACTGTCTACAATAATTGTATTGGCAGAGCCTGATTTTGCTGTTGCTCCACCAGTAACGGTAGTCCAAGTAATTAGGTTTGTATTATTCCACGAAGGAATTATTGGGTTATCGGTTGTTGATCTTGTGTAGGCAGGAAGATAGCTTTTTATTTCATTATACAATGTGCCCACAGTGTATCCATAAGGGTTGCCGCTGACAGCTTTCATTTCGACTACATTGATATAGAGGGTAGCCCAATCTTTTATTTCCGTACAGCCCGTTGAATTACCGTCGCTACATGCAGAATTTGCAGGATATGTGAGAGCCTTGTATGCAAGCGGCTTGTAAGTACCACTGCTGCATCCGTGATAATCGTTCTCATTGTGATCCTGGTTATGATGGTTATGATCGTTATGATGGTGGTCATCGTGAACCCCAGTCCTTTTCCACAAAACTACAAACCACTTACCTGTTGAAATTACGTCCCATGCATGGTTTGGACAAACCATACCCGTATACCAATCCGGCGCGTCATGATCGTTACATTCGTTATCATGTTTAGATGGCAGCTTTACAAAGGAAATCCCGTACATATTGTCTTTGTTGTCATCGTCATCATCGCTATCATCCAGGCGGAATGATATACCAATTATGTTATATGAACTGTTTTTATCTTTAGCATCAACAACGACTTTAACTTGCGCTCCGTAGCTCAACAAACCACCATTTGCCGTCCTGATAGTGTCCAGTTGGGCCATGGAAGTATTGTTATACCACTCTAGCCCCGTTGTATAACAAAAAGAGGCAAGGTTTAACGCGTCATCGCCGTGATTATGGTGATCATCATCGACTTTAAAGATTTTGGTTTCACTATTCTCCGTAGGAGTGAAATATTGCCCCAACCATTCAGCATCAGATCCATGACCCTTCGGCCTGCTAAAATCAGAAACTGCTAGCGGCAGAGCGGCAGAGTTTGAAGAACTGCTCCCTTTCAATTGATTTGCAGTTTGTATGCGGTATGTTAATAGTCTTTTGGCCTGTAAAAAGCCTGAATTTACAGTGCCAATCGAGTTAAAGGTCACTGTTTCCGGATCATTGCCATCCTGCACCCAGTTCGTAATTTGGAATTGCCCGCCATTGTTGGCCAAAGTGAATGTCTGGTTGTTATTAATGACACTCAATTTTGTCATACCTGTCGCGTAAGCATCCCGTATTACGGAAAGCGCGTACCTGCCACCGGAATCGGCTGTGTAATATGCACGTGTGTGACTATTGGCAGAAAAAAGCCCCTGAAACGCCGAGGTTGACGTCAGGTAAACCATGGCCGCCCCCAAAGTGGCTATAATCACCATGGTGATTATCAATCCAATGAGGATTGATCCTTTTTGATGTTGGCGCGATAGGACTTTCCGCAAACTTGAACACCGCTCTTTTATATTGACCGAAGAACCACTATCATAGCTCTCTGTTCTTAATATTTTTCTGTCCTCCAATATCATAAATTCCTCGGTGTGACGCGCTGGACGAACTCAACCGGCGTGTTATTTCCTGCAGTGAGAGTAAGTTTGATTTGTATAATTCTTGATGTTGACGACCAAGTCGTTACACAACTTGAATTCAGACTGTCGCAATAGGCTAATGAAAATGCGCTCACACTATCCGTCAGTGTATTATTCGTGTTCATTTTAAGATTGCTCCCAATTTTCGATACAGACTGTCCGGTTACCGATCCTAATGTATTATCTGTTCTGGTATATGTGATCCCTGTGTCGCTTGATGCAGTTACTGCTGTTATGGCCACAAATTCCTTGGCAAGCCGTGTCATGGAGAGTTGCGCTTTCTGCACGGTGCTTGCGTTCATTTTTGTGAAGATATATCCGTTCACCACGGAAACAATCCACATACCTGCCAATGCCGCCGTAATTCCTACCAGAATCAGGGTAACGATGACTTCTATCAGAGTGAATCCTTTTTCATCTGATTTTCTTTTCTCCATGAGATAGACCTCTTTCATCTTTTAGCGAATGGTAAAAAGTTGCGTCAGCGTCTCGCCAGTATCGTTGCTCTTTATCGTTACTTTCAGAATGTTTTTTTCGCTGCTTGTGCCGTTGGTCCCTGCATCCACCTCGGTCGAGCCGTTGAATTGAATAAACTTCGTTTCCGCACTAACCACAGCATAATCTGTCCCGTATCTGCCCACATTAGTCGTAAGGTAAGTATCAAGGTAATACTTAATGCTATCGAGAAGAATTGCATCCGTTAGACCTGTATTTCTATCGAGGATAGTACCAGCCTCCGTCCATGTTACATTACCATCTGATATACCTCCGGTCAGGTGTGTTGGCTCAGACGTGCCACTTGTAAAAGGATTCGGGCTTGCAGGGCCCTTGTAATAATGACCATTGCTATACTTAAGAACTACTGTGGAGTTGGCTGGATAGCTCGTGCTTGCATTCCATACATAGCCCCATTCCTTCCATTTAACTGTCCCATCAGTGAATTCCACCCCACCCGTTGATGGTATAATTGATGTGGTTGTCCATGATGGCAATGGCAAAGCATTTTTGCTTATCCCCGCCTGTGTGCATTTGTAATAACGTCCTCTAGTGTTATCAATTGTACTGGTGGCGTTATTAATGCCATTACTTGGAAGCACAAAGTCACCTATGGAATATGCGGTATTGGATCTCCATTTGTAACGCAAATTGATCTTATTCAACCTGTTATGGTCAGCAACAATATTCTCCATCACCGTGGACAGATTTGACACTTTCTGCAACCTGAAAATAGGGTCACTGCTCAGGATCAACGCGCTCCCCATATAGCTATAGATCATCGCTGCTACTATCGCGGCAATGACCAACGCGATGATATACTCGATTAATGTAAAACCAGCCTGATTATTTTTTGCTTGTGTTTTCATGGAATGAATCCTGTCTCTGGAGTTATTGCAATTGATTGCGATCCTGGATTTAATGTTATCGTCACAATCGGCAACTTGACTAAAGCAGTAGTACATGGACTGCCCCATTCATCAAACAAAACCAGCGCCGTTGCTGCTGTTGCCGTGATCGGTGACGCAAAGCTATGTGTTGGCGAAGATTCATTGGGTAGATTAAAAGGAGTGGGCGTCACTTTAACTCCACCAACATATTTAACAAGTTCATAAGAGCTTGTTCCGATATTTATCCCCCATAGGACATATCCGGTTGTCGTCGAGGATACATCATTCATCGCCAGATACTGTGCATACCGAAGTTGGCTTTTGAGTATATCAACTTCGGCCTGCACTTTTACGGCATCTGTCGCCGTTCCGCGTGATATGGCCACCGCTGTGATGATACCTAAAATAACCAGCACGGCGATGATCTCGATCATGGTGAAACCACGACTATTTTTGCCTAATCTGTCTATGCTATTAATTCTTTTAGTGAGTGACAATGTATTTCTTTTTGTAGCCATGAAAAAAATATATCATAATTTCCATATCCAGTGAAGTATTTTGTGTTAAAAATTAGTGGTTATCGATTTCATTTTTATTTTGATGAGTGAGAATAGCCACCACATATACATGTAGCAACAAATGACGGAGGAAATATATAATCCCATAACAATTAAACAAGAGGTCTTCGGATTTCTTGAAAAGGTTCAGCCATCTTTTATTTCTCAATTAAGGTAAGCCTTTAGTGCTGGCGGACGTTAATTGAAAGAGCTGTATGGCAGGCATTGTATTTATTATGGATTGAAGTCCGGAATTTTTGCCAAGGCTTGATGGTTGTTTGTTTCAGGAAGATATCTATTATCTTTAAACTTACTGTCATATCAAGTGATATTCAGGACATTATAATTTTTTAAACCAATTCCAGCCAAATTCATTTGACATACAAAGCTTCTCTTCATATACTCCCGCAACACAGAAATAATGCGTTATCAATAACAAGGAGAGAAGTAAAAATGAAAGACATCTTATACGACTATCTGGCCGGCAACGAGTATCCGGGCCGTGGAATCTGCATCGGGAAAACACCCGGCGGCAAGAAAGCCATGATTGCCTATTTTATCATGGGCCGCAGCCTAAACAGCCGTAACCGTGTGTTTGACACCATTAACGGTGGCATCCGCACCATGGCTGCCGACCCTTCCAAAATGACGGACGCACATCTGATTATTTACAACCCCGTCCTGACTCTGGACAACACGACCATTGTGACCAATGGCGACCAGACAGACACCATCCGGAATTTTATGGCACGTAAAGATTTTCCCGGTTATGGTTTTGAAGCAGCGCTGAATACCCGCACCTTTGAGGACGACGGCCCCAACTGGACTCCCCGCATTTCCGGCGTGGTTGATATGAGCACAGGTGGCTACAAGCTTAGCATTTTGAAGAGCTGCGACGGAAATGAAAACAGTGTGCAGCGCTTTACCTTCGATTATCCGCAGCCACTGGCAGGCGTTGGCCACTTTATCAGCACTTACAAGTGCAATGGTACGCCGATTCCCAGTTTTGCAGGCGAGCCGCTGAGTGTTGCCATGGACGAGGAAGATCCAGACATTTACGCTGCCAAGCTCTGGAAAGCCTTAAACGACGACAATAAGGTGAGCTTGTTTGTGCGCACAATCGAGCTTGCAACTCAGACATACAAAGATGTCATCATCAACAAATACAAAACGGTGGAGGGATAAGGATGAATGAAATAGCACTTAAATACGGCTGCAACCCCAACCAGAAACCTGCCAGGATTTTCATGGCGGATGGCAGCAATCTGCCTGCCCAGGTATTAAACGGCAAGCCCGGCTATATTAACTTTTTGGATGCCTTAAACAGCTGGCAGCTGGTGAAGGAGCTCAAAGAAAATACCGGTATGGTTGCCGCGGCCTCCTTTAAACATGTTTCCCCCGCCGGCGCCGCCCTGGGTTATCCCCTAGACGATGTCCTGCGCAAGATGTATCACATCGAAGCCGGCATGCAGCTATCTGCGCTTGCCTGTGCGTACGCGCGAGCCCGCGGCGCCGACCGCATGAGCAGCTTCGGCGACTGGATAGCGCTTTCCGACATCTGCGACGTACCCACGGCGAAGATCATCAAGTCTGAGGTTACCGACGGCATCATTGCCCCGGGCTATGAGCCGGAAGCACTGGATATTCTGAAATCGAAGAAGGGCGGTAACTACAACGTGGTTAGCATTGACCCCAACTATGTGCCCGTCTCTCTTGAGCACAAGCAGGTGTTCGGCATTACCTTTGAGCAGGGCCGCAATGAACTGAAAATCGACAACCACATGCTGGAAAACATGGTGACAAAGAACAAAAGTCTGACGGACGCGCAGAAGCGCGACCTGGTGCTTGCCCTGATTACCTTGAAATACACGCAGTCCAACAGCGTATGCTATGTGCAGGATGGCCAGGTCATCGGCGTGGGCGCGGGCCAGCAGAGCCGTATCCACTGCACACGTCTGGCTGGCCAGAAGGCTGATAACTGGCAGCTGCGCCATATACCCAAGGTGCTGGATCTGCCTTTTCGCGACGATGTTTCCAAACCTAACCGTGACAATGCCATCGACGTTTACATCGGCGATACCCCGGAGGACGTAATTGGCGAGGGCGTTTGGACTGAAACATTCACCCGGCGACCCGAGCCTTTAACTGCTGCTGAGAAGAAGCAATGGCTTAGCAAGGTCACAGGCGTTGCCCTTGGCAGCGACGCGTTTTTCCCTTTTGGCGACAACATTGAACGCGCGTACCGCAGCGGAGTGACCGCTATTGTTGAGGCCGGCGGTTCCATCCGTGACCAGCAGGTGATTGACACCTGCAACAAATACGGCATTGCCATGGCCTTTTGCGGCCTGCGCCTGTTCCATCATTAAAGAAGGCATTGGGGGAATTAGTGAGGATGAACGGGATGGTTCCATTTTTAAAGAATGTTAAATATGACGGTCTCGTAAAAAATTCCCAACGCTGTCATTCCCGCGCAGGCGGGAATCCATAACATGATTAAATTACTGGATTCCCGCCTGCGCGGGAATGACAAAAAAGACCAATATTTAACTTTTTACGAATTCATCAAACATAGAAAATCCCTTTAAATCATAATTGCAAGAGTGTTTTTATCTTGACATATCAGTCCGAAATATTTAAGCAATAGTGAGATGAATGAAAAAGGAGATTAAAATGAAAAATAAGTTAATGGCGGTTATTGAAACTGAAAAGGGAACTATCCGTTTGCGGCTTTTTGCCGAAAAGACACCGGTCACAGTGGGTAATTTTGTTAATCTTGTACGGCGCGGATATTATAATAATTTGAAGTTTCACCGGGTTATCCCCGATTTTATGATTCAGGGCGGCTGCCCGGCAGGTGATGGACGCGGCGGGCCTGGTTATAAATTCCAGGATGAATTTGTAAAGGAATTGCGCCACGATAAACCAGGTATTCTTTCCATGGCTAATGCCGGACCGCAGACTAACGGGAGCCAGTTTTTTATCACTCATGCAGCCACGCCTTGGCTGGACGGCAAGCATACAGTATTTGGTGAAGTGGCAAGCGAAATTGACCAAAATATTGTCAACCAGATTGCCCAGGGAGATAAAATATCTTCCATTGTGATTGAAGGCGAAATTGAAGAACTTATGACCGGCATTGCCCCCATGATCGAAAAGTGGAATGCAGTTATAGATAAAAATTTTCCCAAGTTGCCGAAGGTGACGACTTAAATAAGCAAATTATTCTTTCCGTATTTTCTTCATGTGCAAAATACGCTTATGGATGAGCGCATCTGTGCCGATGTCAGTGCGGTAGGCAACAGGGCCTTTGACGGCTTTCACGCCTTCTTCAGCTATAAAGCGTGCTTCATCCAGAGTATCGGCAATGCCGACAATGCCGATGGCTCGTGAAGAACTCAAATACAAACCATCTTCTTTTTTATCTACAGAGGAATAGTAAAGCCGGGCCTTTCCCACATCACCAACTTCAATTTTAGCGCGAGATGATTTCGCATCGGGATGATCGGCAGGCAGGCCATAACCTTGCGGCACAACATACTTGCAGACAGTTGCTTTTTGCTCAAATTCAATCTTTATTTTATCCAGTGTTCCGGAAATAATATGGCGGCAGATTTCCACAAAATCTGTTTTTAAAAGCGGCAGGATATTCATGGCCTCTGGATCACCAAAGCGGGCGTTATATTCCAAAAGCTTTACCCCGTTTTTTGTCGCAATAAAACCGCCATACATGACTCCCTTATAAGGGTTGCCGGTTTCCTTCAAGAGCGCCGCTGCGATCTGACGGGTGATCTCCAAACCGTCCTCCAAATCCTGCGGTTTTAAAAAAGGCATAGAATGATCAGCAAGAGAGTAGGAACCCATGCCGCCGGTATTGGGTCCTTTATCGCCGTCAAATCTTCTTTTGTGATCCTGTACAAGCGGTGTTGCCACAACGGTCTTGCCGTCACACAAACATTGCAATGAAAATTCCTCACCATCGAATTTTTCTTCGACGATAAGCGACGAGCTTTCCATAAGGATTTGCCGGCACAATTTCAGCGCTTCATCCTTCGTGTCAAAATGATCTCCCTGAACCAGCACACCTTTACCGCCGGTCAAACCATCTGGTTTGAGAACAATGCCTGTAAGTTTTTGTAAAAAAGCTTCCACTCCGACAATTGAATTAAATACTTTGAACTGAGGATTGCCGAGAATATTATATTTGCTGACCAGATTGCGGGTAAAAGATTTGGAAGTTTCCAGCCGGGACAAACTCTTAGTGGGGCCTACTGCCGGAATGCCACATGCAGCAAGCGCATCCACGATGCCATTGTTGAGAGGATCTTCCGGACCGATGACGGCAAATTCTATTTTGTTTTCTGTGGCAAACCCTGTAATTGACTCAAGATCGGCATAGCTTCCCAACTTTATCTTTTCTGAAAGTGCGGCAATTCCCGGGTTGTTTGCCTTCATAAAAGAAAATAATTGTGGTGCCGGGCAAGAGCGTAAAATAGCTTCAGCCAGGGCGTGTTCCCTGGCGCCGTTTCCTACAAGTAATATATTGATCATTAATTAATCTCCTGGAAGTGTTTGACAGCTTCAATAGCGGAAAATCTGCGTCAAGTCAAATAGTGGTGATTCGTACTCATAAAATATTTGTCTTTTTTCGCTCTAATCTGGTAGATTATGGATCATAATTCAACATTTGATGCAAATGGAGATTTCGATTTGGGCTTTGATATTTTTTTAATATTTATTCTATTTCTGCTTTCCGGCTTTTTTTCTTCGGCGGAAGCTTCCCTGTTTTCACTCACGGATCTTCATCTGCACAAGATGAAATCAGATAATTATCCGTTTTCTGGTTTTGTGGGCAAATTGCTAGAAAAGCCGCAGAGGCTGCTGATAGCTATTGTCGCCAGTAATGAAGCGGTGAACATAATCATTTCTATTTTGGCGACTTCTTTTTTTATGGAAAAATTTGGTGCAGGTGGTCAATGGGTTTCCATTATTTTTACATCGCTTGTCATTTTGATCGCCTGTGAAGCAATTCCCAAGACCTTTGGGATTACTTATCCGATGCAAATATCTTCAACAATCTCACCCCTGCTTACACTTATTTACCGATTGGAATACCCTGTTGTTACCATTCTGGAAAAAGCATCCGGGTTTATCAAGTATAGCCGTGGTAAGTCTTCCGATGTCGATGTTTTAATGGAGGATGAATTCAAAACTCTGGTGCACGCCGGAAACCTGGCAGGTGTTGTGGATGAATCCCAGAAAGAATTGATCAGCAGAATTTTTGAGCTCGGTGATAAGCCGGTGACCGATATTATGATACCTCGTGTGGACATGTTTTGTCTTCCTATCAATATGCCTGTGCAAGAGTTAATCGCCGCGGTGGTCAAAGCGCGTCACGAACGAATACCAATTTACACGGATGATCGTGATGATATCGCCGGCATTCTACTTGCCCGTGATTTGCTTGCCGCCGTAGCGCAGGGCGTGCAGGGAAGTATTGAAAAGATTCTCATCAGGCCTTACTTTGTTCCTGAAGTAAAAACAGTCAATGGTTTGCTGCATGATTTTCAGGAAAATAGAATGCAAATTGCTATAGTCGTGGATGAGTATGGCGGAGTATCAGGCATGGTTACTTTGGAGGATATTCTTGGCCATTTATTTGAAGAGGCCTATAGCGGTTACAATGGGAAGCATGATGATTGTGAAAGAATTGATGACAACACAAATATTGTCTCCGGCAAAATGCCGCTGGAAGAGTTCAATAGTTTAATGAAAACAGAAATACCGCAGGATGAATTCGATACAATCGGCGGTTTTGTCCTTCATTTATTTGGCAAGTTGCCTGCCAAAGGGGAAGAAGTCAATTATGAAGGCTACAGTTTTTTAATCGAGAGCATCAGCCGCGCCAGGATATTAAAAATTAAAGTATCAGCGCCAACCGGAAAGGGGTCAAATCAAGGGTAATGAGTATATATTTGATCATAGCAGTCATTTTTATCTGTCTGATTTTAGAAGCTCTCTATTCCGGTGGCGAGATAGCGCTGATTGCGTCGGATATTAACAAAGTGAAGTCCTTTGCCAGACGTGGTTCATCTTCCGCAGGGCTGGCAGTAAAGCTGATGGAGAAACCGGAATGGTTTATTTCGACAACTTTGATCGGGACAAACCTGGCCATTATTGTTGGTTCCACGCTGGCAACAGGCTTGCTCATCGGTGCATTCGGAACAGTGCGCGGTGAACAAATTTCTATGTTTGTTATGTTGCCGACGCTTTTTGTAATGATTATGATTCGCCGGATCTTCCTGCATAATGCCGAAACAATGGCAATTCGAGTAGCTCTTTTTATCCGCATTTCTTCCGTAATATTATATCCGCTGGCGTATCTTATTGCTCTGATATCCAAAGGTACGGTAAGTATTTCTACGGGGCAGAAAATAAATCAAAATTCTTATATTACCAAAGAAGGATTGAAGCATATTCTGGGGGAAAACACAAAAGGCGGCGATATTTTGAAGACGGAAAGGGAAATGGTCAGCAGAGTATTTGATTTTTCCGAGCTGACCGCGGATAAAATAATGATTCCCATTTCGGTATTGACAGCCTTGCCGATTACAACCAGGATAGATGAAGCAGCCGGATTTGTTGCCGGCAAAAAATATTTAAGAATTCCCGTGTATTCGGAACAGGTTATTAATATTGTTGGCATTCTGCATTATTTCGATTTGCTGGCAGCCATTCAAAGACATAAGGATTCAGGAAATCAAACTGACGGCGAGACTATTGCTTCCTGTCTGCAAACGGAGGTGTTCTACGTTCCTGAAACTAAAAAGGCCAGTGAATTATTGATGGATCTGCAAAAAAGGCGGGAGCACATGGCCGTTGTTGTTGATGAATATGGTGGCGCTGTCGGTATTGTGACTATTGAAGATATTGGTGAAGAGATTGTCGGCAGTATTGATAACGAATATGATAGTGGTGAGAAGCTGTATAAAAAAATAACTGTAGGAAGGTATCTGATTAATGGGCGTATGGATATGGATAGTTTAAGCCATTTATTGGCAACAAGATTTCCCGAAGGTAATTATGAAACTATTAGTGGCTTTATCATGGATAGACTGGGAAGAATTCCTAAACGCAGAGAAAGAATGGAATACAGCGGCATTACCTTTATCATTGAAAATGCCGATCAGAAATCCATAAAAGAGATATCTGTTGTTTTTCCGGCACAAATAGACAAAGTTATCATTAAATAGAAAGTGATGTGGGGTTGTTCAGTGAAAGAAAATAAATTTTGCGCGTTGATTCTGGCTGCGGGTAAGGGTACCCGGATGAAATCAGATTTGGCTAAGGTGCTTCATGTTCTGGAAGGTAAGCCTTTGCTGCATTACTGTCTGCAATCAGCTAAAAGCGCCGGCGCTGAAAAGGTTGTTGTTATTGTCGGTCATCAGGCAGACCTGGTTCGGCAGGAGTTTTCACAAAACGGATGTATCTTTGTAGATCAAAAACCGCAGTTAGGTACAGGCCATGCTGTGCTGCAGGCTAAAGAGGTGCTTGCCGGTTATTCGGGCAAAACGTTTATTCTGTGCGGGGATGTGCCTTTGCTTAAAGAGTCAACAATTAAGTCTTTGATTGAAAACCATATTGCCACAGGCGCGGCCCTTACCGTCTTGACAACTACTCCACCCGATGCTACGGGATATGGGCGGATTGTGCGGGACAAAGCAGGCAATATCGCAAAAATTGTTGAACAGCGCGACGCAACCGCTGCCGAAAAGCAAATCGGTGAAATCAATACCGGCATTTACTGTGCCGATACTGCGTTGCTGTTTGATGTATTGGGAAAAGTTAAAAATAATAACGATCAGAAAGAATATTATCTGACGGATATTGTGGAAATAGCCTGCCGTGAAGGCAAAGTCGTGAAGCCGCACATAGCCCCCGATTACATTGAAGTAATGGGAATAAATACTCCGGATGAACTTTCCCGCGCCGGTAGTTATTTGCAGCAAAGCAGAAAGTGTCTGGTTTAAATAGTGTCTGAAGATATTAATTGGCTGCATAATAACGCGTTTTTAGCGCCACTGGCGGGAATTTCCGATTTACCATTCAGATTAGTAGCCCGTTCTTTTGGTTGTTCACTCGCCTTTACTGAGATGATCAGCGCCAATGGTCTTGTCAGAAATTCAAATAAAACTTTGGATTATTTAAGGACATGCGCGGAGGATCAACCTCTGGGCGTGCAGATATTTGGAGCTGAGTCGGACGTAATGGCTGAAGCTGCCCGTATTGCTGTCGATCAGGGAGCTGCCTTAATTGACATCAACATGGGTTGTCCGGTGAAAAAGGTAATTAAGACAGGAGCCGGAGCAATTCTGATGAAAGATCCTGAGCGCGCGGCAAGAATTATTACGGCAGTAATAAAAGCCGTAACTGTTCCTGTAACCGTAAAAATACGTTCCGGATGGAATCGCTCTTCGATCAATGCTGCAGAAATTGCCGGAATTGCTGAGGATTGCGGAGCAGCCGCCATTATTGTCCATGCCCGAACTTACGATCAGGGTTTCAGCGGAGATGCTGATTGGCGTGTCATTGCGCAAGTAAAAAAGGCGGTGGGCATTCCGGTTATTGGCAATGGTGATATCCGGTGTCCGCAAGACGCAATCAGGATGAAAGAAGAGACTTTCTGCGATGCGGTCATGGTTGGCAGAGGATCACTGGGGGATCCCTGGATATTTAAAGGCATTTCCCAACTCTTTGCAGGAGAGGTTGAAGATTATTTGCCGACATTGTCTCAAAGATATGAAATGATTAATAAGCATTGGAAAATGGAGGCGCAGTTTAGCGGACATAAAATTGCGGACAAGAGTTTTCGCAAGCATTTGCTTTGGTACACTAAAGGGTTGCCCGGTTCCAGCAGGTTTCGGCAAATAGTCAGCAGCATGCCGGAAAAAGAGAGAATGATAGATGAATTGGATATATTTTTCCAATCTTTGGGGGAGATCGCTTCTGAAATAATGCCTTGACTTTTAAAAGACAAATTGGCATAAATAAACGCGAATCAAAGGTATTCGCCTCTGGTTTTTGTATTTTAGGAAAAGGTTGGTATTGAAGTGGATTTGGTGAAATTTAGTGAGCTTGAAGATAAAATTAAGACCATAGTTAGCGAACAGAATTTTTTAAAAAAACAGTGTCAAGTACTAGAAGAAGCGTTAAAAAATAAAGAATCGGAGATAGAAAAGTATAAAAGTGAACTAAAGGCATTAGACGAAGAAAGGAACAGCGTACGCGCGAGGGTAGATTCACTGCTTGATTTACTTGCAGATATAGAAGAGGCAAAATAAGCTTCCAGGGCGTTTGTTTTGAAAAAGAGTTATAACATTAGGATATTAGAATATGGGCTTTCAGTTTTAAGCGATGCGGAAGAAGAACAAGTGGCAAGCGTCGTCCGGTTTTTAAATGAAAAAATGGAAGAGGTTTCACAAGACAGAAATGGTCTTAAGACCTTAGACGTTGCCATCCTGGCAGCTTTGAACATTTCAGAAGATTTTTTAAAATTAAAGGAAGTTCACGAAGAAATCTGCGATCAATTTGAGTGTAGATCAGAGAAGTTGATTCATTTGATTGAAGATGTAAGCTAAGTAATATCTGTTCACCCCTGCGATGTGCGTGATTAACATTAGTTTTTGAGCCAACATTTTGAATCTGGGGCCTATACTTGTTTGCGGTGTGCAGGTCAGTCTCTTTGTCCGCTGGTCGGGAGACAGAAAGCCTAAAGCAACACAAAACTGGGTACCCACTTGGTAAAAAGGTTCAAAAATTGCTTAACACGGCATAGGCGGGGGCTTTTTTATGCCCCGGTCTGGTTAAAAACTAAAATACCTTTCATCCTGCCTTTAGAAAAAAACAAAAAATCACGGGTGTGAACCACAAAGAAATCAGAGGAGTCTCATTACCACCGCTTTGCGGGATAATTCGGCCTACAAGTTTCAGTACACTTTGTTTCTGGAACTTGGGTCTCATTACAATGAATCCTTCGGTAAAGTATTATTCGGGTGTGCCCGTTTGCCGGAAGGTTTAAATATAGCTCTGTTGGGGGAAAGAGTTTACTAGAAGAGTTTTAAGCTTCTTCCGGTAAAGCAGTTTGGGTTGGTTATTTTTTCCCAATAGGCAAAAGGGGGTAGTTATCAATGTTAAATGGAAGTTTATATGTCCTGTTTATATTAGTAGCAGTGCTGGCGGGTATTGTTGCAGGTTTTATCCTGAAGCAAATATTTACGGCAAAGAAGACAAAGGCTTCGGAAAGTCTGGCTGCGCGGATTGTCGAGGAATCAAAAAAAGAGGCGGAGACAATCAAGAAAGAGGCGATCCTGCAGGCCAAGGAAAACTTTCTGAAGTTGAAAGCTGATTTTGATCGTGAAACAAAAGATACGAAAAATGATCTTGATGGTCTGGAAAAACGCATTCGTTCCAAAGAAGAAAATCTGGATAAACGAATCGATTCCCTGGCACAAAAAGAAACAAGTATTGAAGGGCGGGAAAAATCATTAGTTACCAAAGAAGCGGCTATCGAAGAAAAGCATAATAAATTAGATGCGGTACTCGAGGAGCAAAAAGAAAAGCTGCAGAAAATAGCAGGTATTTCTCCGGAAGAAGCAAAAAACATTTTGATCCAGTCCATGGAAGCGGAGGCCAAACGGGATGCCGCGGCTCTTATCCGTAAGATCGAAGAAGAAGCAAAACTAACTGCCGACAGAAAATCAAGAGAAATTATTGCCTACGCGATTCAGCGTTATGCCGGTGATTATGTCGCGGAAAATACGGTGTCTGTGGTTAATCTGCCCACAGAGGAAATGAAGGGCCGGATCATCGGCCGTGAAGGCCGCAATATTCGGGCAATCGAAGCTGCTACAGGCATAGATCTGATTGTTGATGATACGCCGGAAGCAGTTGTTCTATCCAGCTTCGATCCGATTAGAAGAGAAGTGGCGAGAATTTCGCTGGAGCGCTTAATTCAGGATGGCAGGATCCATCCCGGCCGCATCGAAGAAATAGTAAAAAAAGTCAGAGTTGAAGTGGAGCAAATTATCAGAGAGACAGGCGAGAAGGCATCTTTTGATGTCGGTGTTCATGATATTCATCCCGACATTATCAATATGCTAGGCAGTCTCAAATACCGCACAAGTTATTCTCAAAATGTTTTGCAGCATTCCATTGATGTCGCCTATCTCACAGGGATAATGGCCGCGGAATTGAACATGAATATCAAGGAAGCTAAACGTGCCGGGTTGCTGCATGATATCGGGAAGGCGGTTGACCACAAGATAGAAGGAACGCACGCGGCAATTGGGGCAGATTATGCAAAGCGTCTCGGTGAGAATCCGCGTATTGTTCAGGCTATTGCAACTCACCATGACGACGGGCGCAATAACACACTATTAGGCGTATTGGTGCAGGCGGCAGATACACTATCTGCGGCAAGGCCAGGCGCGCGTCGCGAAATGCTGGAAACTTATGTCAAGCGTCTGGAAGAACTAGAAAAGATCGCCCATTCTTTTAATGGTGTTGATAAATGTTACGCAATCCAGGCAGGCCGCGAAATTAGAATTCTTGTAGAAAATGAAAAAATATCGGAAAATGATGCTGTAATGCTGTGTAATGATATTATCAAGAAAATTGAAACCGAGCTTAGCTATCCGGGCCAGATTAAAGTAACCGTAATTAGGGAAACCCGGGTTTCCAATTTTGCGAAATAAGCACGTGTGAAAGATTGAGTTAAAAAATGAAAATTCTTTTTATTGGCGATATTATCGGTAAGCCTGGACGAAGAGCGGTAAGCGAGCTATTGCCCGGCTTAATTTCAGAACACGGGATTGATCTGGTGATTGCCAATTGTGAAAATGCCGCCGCCGGATTCGGTATAACCAGAGAAATTGTTGAAGAGCTTTATAACAGCAGTATTGATGTTCTCACATCCGGCAATCATATTTGGGATAAAAGAGAAGTTCTGGGGTTTATATCAGACTACGAAACATTATTGAGGCCGGCTAATTATCCGGCAAAAGTTCCGGGAACAGGAGCAGTGTTGGTGCCGACAGCGGCAGGCGATTATGTTGGTGTACTTAATCTCGCCGGCCGAATTTTTATGTATCCGATTGATTGCCCGTTTGTAACGGCAAAAAGTAAAATTGCCGAACTGCGGGAAAAAACGAAAGTCATTATCGTTGATATACATGCTGAAGCCACATCGGAGAAAAAGGCTCTGGGCTGGTATCTTGACGGTGAAGTATCAGCTGTTTTAGGTACTCATACACATGTACAAACAGCCGACAATGAAATACTGCCGCAGGGAACAGCCTATATCAGCGATGTGGGCATGACCGGGCCTTTTGACTCTGTTATCGGCATAAAAAAAGATGCTATCATCGAGCGGTTTTTAACGCAGATACCCAATAAATTTGAGGTGGCCAAAGGTGATGTTCGGCTGCAAGGTGTTTTATTAGATGTGGATGCGGCATCAGGTAAAGCCAATTCTATTGAGAGAATAAGTGTTAAATTAAAGGAGTAATAGGGGCATGAAAGGCGCTTTTGAGGTTTTAAAAGAAAGAGGCTTTATCGAGCAGGTTACGGATGAAGCTTTAATTTCAGATCTTTTTGGAGCAGGACCGGTTACCTGTTATATCGGCTTTGATCCCACCGCCACCAGTTTGCACATCGGCAGTCTCGTGCCCATCATGGCTTTGGCGCACATGCAGCAAAATGGCAACAAACCAATTGCTCTGGTCGGTGGAGGGACAGGACTGATAGGTGATCCCAGCGGTAAAACAGAGCTGCGCCAGGTTCTTACCCGTGAACAAATTGATTACAACGCGCAATGCCTGGGCAAACAGCTTTCCCGTTATATTGATTTTGCCGAGGACAAGGCGCTTCTGCTCAACAATGCAGATTGGCTGACCAAAATCAATTACATCGAATTTCTGCGTGATATCGGCCGGCACTTCAGCGTCAACAAGATGTTAGCTGCGGAAAGTTATAAGATCCGCCTGGAGAAGGGGCTAAACTTTATCGAGTTTAACTATATGCTCCTGCAGGGGTACGACTTTTTATATCTGTTCCAGAATTATGGTTGTGCCCTGCAAATGGGCGGCAATGACCAGTGGGGCAATATGCTGGCCGGCACCGAACTCATCCGCAAAGTCGAGGCCAAAGACGCGCATGCCGTCACCTTTCCCCTGATTACCACATCGCTTGGCCACAAGATGGGGAAAACAGAAAAAGGAACAATATGGCTTGACGGCAATCTGACCAAACCTTACGAATATTACCAGTACTGGGTCAATTGTGATGATGCCGATCTGGAAAGGTTTCTTAAACTATTTACCTTTCTGCCTCTGGAAGAAATTGCCGCGGTAAAGACGCTTACCGATGCCAGACTGAATATGGCCAAGGCAGTGCTGGCCTATGAAGCGACCAAAATTACCCACGGCGCCGATGCGGCAAAGGCTGCATGGCGGGCATCAATGGAAGCGTTCCATTCGCGGCCGGTTGATGCGGATCTGTTTCCGACAAGCGACATTTCGCGCGAAGCTCCACAGGCTGATACTTCCGCGATACCCCGTTACGCAGTTTCCCGCAAAGATTTGGAAGCGGGCATTCTCATCACTTCCGCCTGTGCCAAGGCCGGACTTACACAGTCGTTGTCCGAGACCAGACGTCTTATTGAACAGGGTGGTATCTACATTAACGAACGGCAGGTGAAATCAGTTGATGAAAAACTGGGCGTTGCTGATTTTTCCGGCGGCAGTGAGCTGCGCGTCCGCAAAGGCAAGAAAAAATATTTAATCATCGAGATAGTTATTTAATACAAACGCGGCGCACCTGTTTAAAATCGGTTAAGCCTTTAATGGCCTTCAAAATTCCGTCTTGCAAAAGAGTTGTCATGCCTTCCTTCATCGCTTGCTCGCGCATCATTTCAACGGTGGCATGTTTTTGCACCATTTTTTTAATGTCTTCAGTGGCGACTAAAAGTTCATGAACGCCCACTCTGCCTTTGTAACCTGTTTTGTCACAAATGTCGCAACCTTTCGACCTATACAAATTGAAATTATCATTATAAGGAATATTTAATTTTTCAAATTCTGTCTGGCCATAACTTTCAACAATTTCATCGTATTCTTCTTTTGGAGGATGATACATCTCCTTACAACTAATGCACAATGTTCGTACAAGGCGCTGTGCGAGGATGCCCAGCAGGGCATCGGCAAAGTTAAGCGGATCAATACCCATATCCAGCAGGCGGACAACCGTTTCCGGAGCGCTGTTTGTATGCAGAGTGCTGAAAACAAGGTGGCCAGTGAGGGATGCTTCCACTCCTGTTTTAGCTGTTTCATAATCGCGCATTTCACCAACCATAATTACATCAGGGTCAGCGCGCAGAAACGAGCGCATAGCCGCAGCAAAATCAAAACCGATTTTAGCTTGTACCTGTACCTGACGCAGGCCGTATTGAGTGATTTCTACCGGATCTTCCGCCGTCCATATTTTCCTGTCCGGTCGGTTAATGTGGTGCAAGGCCGCGTGGAGTGTGGTTGTCTTACCGGAACCGGTGGGGCCGACGCACAAAATCAAACCATAGGGTTTGGAGATAATATTAAGCATTCCATTGTAATTGCGTGGAAGCAAAGCCATGCTTTCCAGTGGCATTGTTTCACCTTTGGCGAGTATTCGCATGACGACATCTTCTACTCCGCCTTGAGTGGGAATCGTGGCTACGCGCAACTCAATTTCCTCTCCCCCGGAACGCCGGAATTTTATTTTGCCGTCCTGTGGCAGCCTTTTTACCGTGATATCCAGATTAGACATGATCTTAATGCGCGAGATAACCGCGGCGCGATAACTGAAAGGAACTGTTTGATAAAGGGCACAATCACCGTCAACGCGGAACCGGATTTCTACATTTTTTTTGCCGACATTGGGTTCTACGTGAATATCGGACGCCCGCCGGCCATAGGCATCATTAATAATTTTACTGACAAGCTGCATGATGACGCTATCAGTTTCTGTGACCATTTCGCCTTCATCATCTTCGATTGTTTTGTCTTCATCATCGAGTCTCCCCAAAAGTTCCGTAAAGGAGTGTACATCATCGGGAGAATTGAAAAAGAGGTTGATGAATTTGATGATGTCATCAACCAAAGCCACATCGTATTTCACTTGTTTGGTTTTCAGAATGTTTTCAATGACGTCTCTTTTTAAGACATTGTTAGGATCATCGACCAGAACATGAATGTATCCATCAATCTTTTCCATCGGCACCCATAGTTCGCGCCGTAAGTATTCTTTTTTCAAGTTTTTAATTAAATCGCCAGGGATGACTGCTTTATCGTTATACTCAATAAAGCGACAGCGATAGAATTCTTCGAAAGAATGGCCAATGTCGCTTTTGGATATTTTATACTTGCGCATGAGAAAGTATTCAATGGACTCTTTTTGTTCCCGTGATTCTTCCCAGGAGCTTTCCAAGTCTTCTTCCTTAAGCATATCGCGGGTAATTAAATAATCAAACCGAGTTTTTCGGCGACGCGCAAAACGTTGCTGGTTGTAAAAGGCAACACCAAGTACAATGGCGATTTCCACCGCCAATCCCATTTCATCTTCGGTAAATTTCCCCTTGCCAAACCTTCTGTTGAGAACCTGAATAACGCCCATGAGTTGATGGTTGCTGTGAACGGGAGCAGCCAGGATTTGCCGGGTTTTATATCCTGATTTTTTATCCCAGCTATGATCGAAGCTGAGCTCAGGGTCGATCTTTTTAAGTTCAGTTTCATCGTAGGCATCGGCAATATTAACGGTTATACCTGTGTTGGCCACAAAGCCGGCAATGCTTTTGTTACTGATCGGCAATCGAATTTCTTTGATCTGAGTTCCAGCCAGAAACATGGAGTATATTTCATGACGTGCTTTATCAACAACGTAGATAGTTATGGAATGGGCGTTGAAAAGGTTAAGAATTCCGTCTTTTAGATCAACAAGAATTTGTTTGATGTTCTGCGCCGCGTGAATGCGATTGGTTACATCCTGCAGATCCTTGCGGATTCGAAGTTTTTCATCAATGCTGATATCAGATTGCGCTTTTAATGAATCATCCATTACTAAACCTCTTTCATGTTAAAAAACTGTGTTATTCTAACAAGGCTTTATACGAATGTCAATCTGACTCTTTCCAAAAAACTACTTTGGAAAAAGCATCGGCATTACAAGGGGATGCTCTTTCGATCAGCCCGCGGTAACAATTTTGGAAAAATCGGCGATTTTGTGAAAGAGAGCCGATATTTCCGCAAGCAAGGATAAGCGATTATGGCGGATTTTTTCATCTTTATCCATAACCATAACGCCATCAAAAAAAGCATCTACCGGCGGGCGTAACTTGGCAAGTTCGCTAAGCGTAAAATTGAAATCATTTTCGGTTATGCCTTTTTCCACGCGTGTTTTAATATTTTCAAAGACTGAAAATAAATGTATTTCTGCATCGTCTTTAAGAAGGCTCATATCAATCTGGGGATTCCGGAAATCCTTTAAAATATTATCCACTCGTTTAAAGGCGATAGAAATCGGTTCAAATTCAGGATTTTGCCGGAAGGCCTGCAGAGCCTTGATCTTCTCCAAAGCCGAGACTACATCGCTTATACCTACAGTTAGAACCGCATCCACTGTATCATAGGCCAAGCCCTGCGCGATAAGCTGATTTTGCAGTCGTCCCTTGAAGAACTCAAGAATATTCTTTTTTATTTCATCTGCCGGTTTTTTTAATATTTCTTTAAATAAGGAAATACTTTCGTCAATCAGGAAATCCAGTGTCAGGGGATAATGCTTGTCCAGAATGATATTGATTATCCCCAGCGATTGACGTCGCAGAGCGTAAGGATCAGCGGTACCTGTTGGCGGCAGGCCGACACCGAAAAAACCAACGATCGTATCAATCTTATCGGCAATACCGACAATGGCGCCTTCATCGCTTTGTGGCAGATCGCCACCGGCAACGATTGGCAGATAATGTTCATAGATTGCTCCGGCAATAACCGGATTTTCTCCTGCCAGGAGTGCGTATTCGCGTCCCATAATGCCTTGCAGTTCAGAGAACTCGCCCACCATCAGTGATTCCAGATCTGCCTTGGCTAAAAGCGCCGCCCGGTCGACATTTTTTTTAACGGCCGGCTTTACTTGTTGCGCGATTTTAACCGCCAGTTTGCGGAAGCGCAAAACTTTTTGATGGGATGTCCCCAGTAGCGTATGAAAAATCACTTTCTTGAGCGATTCGACGCGGTTCTCCAAAGGCACTTTCCGGTCTTCTTCGAAGAAAAATGAAGCATCGGCCAGACGAGCCCGCAGCACCCTTTCGTTACCGCGTGCCACAACGGCCAGATCACGCGCTTTTGTGTTGCTTACCGCGATAAAGTATGGCAACAGCTTGCCCTCGTCATTAATAACGGGGAAGTATTTCTGATGGGAAATCATGGTGGTGGTGAGTACTTCTTTGGGAATTTTCAAATAGTCCTCATCAAAACTGCCGCGGATAATCACCGGATATTCCACAATAAAACTTACCGTATCGAGCAGGTCTTCGGTATAGAATATTTTTCCGCCAATTTCGGCTGCCGCTTTTTGCGCCTCTTCCAGAATCAGTTTTTTTCTTTGGGCCTGATCGACAATAACATAATTTTGTCTGGCCTTGTTTAAGTAATCATCAAAACCGGTAACTTCAAAAGCATCCGGGCTCATGAACCTGTGTCCACGGGAAGTGTTGTTACTGACGATATCTTCAACTTTCAGAGGGACAACATTACCGGCGTAAAGAGCCAGAATCCAGTGCAGAGGGCGGGCAAAGCGCAGATCATAATTGGCCCAGCGCATTGATTTTCTAAAAGGTATAGCCAGCAGAAAATCAGTCAGAATTGCAGGCAATAGGGAAGCTGTTGGCTTTCCGGCAATAGTCTTGCGCGCTCCCAGGTATTCGCCTTTGTCGGTGACAATAGTTTCCAGTTGGGAGACTTCCAGTCCCTGTCCTTTGGCAAAACCCAGCGCCGCTTTGGTCGGATTGCCTTGTTCATCAAAGGCGGTCTTTTTAGCCGGCCCCAATTTTTCTATCGTCTGATCTTCCTGTTTTTGCCCGACATCGGCAATGTAGAGAACCAGGCGACGCGGTGTGGCCATACATTTAATGCCTTCAAACGGGATCATTTTTTCGGTAAGAGATTTGCTGATGATGTCTTCCATATCGCCTACGGCTTTAGATAAAAATCCGGCGGGAATTTCTTCGGTGCCAATTTCAAAAAGCAGTTCGCTTGTCATTTCTTCTCCAAATTATTTATTCTTCAAGAGGGGGTAACCCATTTCTTCACGTTGTTTTAAGTAAATCTCAGCGCTGAGGCGTGCGAGATTTCGAACCCGGCCGATATAACTGGTGCGCTCCGCGACGCTTATCGCTCCGCGGGCATTAAGCAGGTTGAAGGCGTGGGAACACTTCAAACAATAATCATAGGCGGGCAGGGCTAAATTCTTTTCGGCGATGCGCAGGGCTTCCTGCTCATAAGTATCAAATAGTTTGCGCAGCATAGGGATGTCGGCAATTTCAAAGTTATACGTGGAAAATTCCACTTCGCCTTTGTGGTGGACATCACCGTATTTGACTTTGTCCGTCCACTGCAAATCATAGACGTTGTTGATGCCTTGAATATACATGGCGATGCGTTCTGTACCGTAAGTCAGTTCGGCGGAAACCGGATGGAGATCGAAGCCTCCTACTTGCTGGAAATATGTGAATTGGGATATTTCCATACCATCGAGCCAGACCTCCCAACCCAACCCCCAGGCGCCTAGTGTCGGAGATTCCCAGTCATCCTCAACAAAGCGGATGTCGTGATCAAGGGGATCGATACCAAAGCTTTTAAGAGAGCTCAGATAGAGTTCCTGAATATTAACCGGTGACGGTTTCATAATCACCTGGTATTGGTAATAGTGCTGAAGACGGTTGGGGTTTTCGCCGTAGCGGCCATCGGTAGGACGGCGTGATGGCTGGACATAGGCTACATTCCACGGTTCCGGCCCCAGTGCGCGCAGGCAGGTGGCGGGATGAAAAGTGCCGGCGCCGACTTCCATATCGTATGGCTGTTGAATTATGCAGCCTTGAGAATGCCAATATTGTTCAAGGGCAAAAATTAATTCCTGAAATGTCACAATTCCCTCCTTACTATTTTTGCGATAAACAGGAAAGTAACTAGCATGAGAGCTTGGCAGTGTCAATATGAAAGGGGAAAATTAGCCAGTAGTCAGTTCTTATTATTTCATTGACATCCACGGTCGTTCCTTATACTTACTTATACCAATTTTAAATCAAAGCGCTATCTTTGTTGGCAGCGTCGCCGGCTTTCTCGACGTATTTACAATACGCCTCGTCGCCTCCTACTTGCCGCCGCGATATCATCTTTGATTTAGAAGTGGTATTACATCAATTTAAGGAGATTTGAGCTATGAGATTGAAGGACAAAGTGGCAATTGTGACAGGATCAGGACGTGGTATTGGTGAAGGCATTGTTTTACGATTTGCCGAAGAAGGCGCAAAAATTATTGTCAATGACGTCAATGAGGCGGACGCAAAAAGCGTTGTGGAGAAGATTAAAGCCAAAGGTGGCAAGGCTGTGGCTGTTGTCGGCTCGGTGGCCTCGCGAGAAGTGGTACAGAAGATGGTTGATACGGCCATTAAAGAATTCGGCACAGTTGATATTATCGTCAACAACGCAGGCATTACTCGGGACGTTATTATGCATAAAATGACCGATGAGCAGTGGGACCAGGTCATAGCCATTAATCTTACCGGTGTGTTCTACGGTATGCAGTGCGCGGGCAGGGTTATGCGGGAGAAGGGCTACGGAAAGATCATCAACATTTCATCAACCAGCGCTTTGGGCAATGTCGGACAGGTCAACTATTCCGCCTCCAAGGCCGGCGTAATTGGCATGACCAAAACAGTTGCCAAGGAAATGGGTCCAAAGGGCATTAATGTTAATGCCATCGCTCCGGGCATGATCTGGACAGATATGATGAAGAGCATGCCGAAGGAGACCCTTCAGCAAATGGATGCCATGTTGCCATACATAGTTCCGCTTAACCGGAAGGGATCGCCGCTGGATATTGCCAATCTGGCACTGTTTCTGGCCTCTGACGAGAGTTCATTTATCACCGGACAGGTTATATTCTGTGATGGCGGCATGAAAATCTAGGAGTTGGTATTTTCAGATTTGCAATTAAAAAAGGCAACAGGCGGTGGGAAGGATCAACTGCCTGTTGCCACAAATTTAACAAAGGGACACGGGTAAAACCGTGTGGAGATCAGCGTACCACACAATCATTATTTTTTGGTCCCCCGCCATCCTTTGGCGCATCTGCGACAGATACGGGCAGGGTGAAATCAATACCCGGATTTCCCGGTAAAATTGTCGGTATCGATGTCCCAGACGCCACGTAAGCATACTGACCGGCGGTGTAAGTCTGGGAGCCGCCACTATTGGTGACGATAATGCTTCCTGCCGCTATAAAAAAATACACTCCGTTCGGGAGCGATCCGCAGTTATTCTCGCAAATCTTACACTCGTAGGTGGTGCCCCGGACGCCTGCCACCGCGGTTTCCGTCATTAATTCATAGCTTTCCTGCGACCCTCGTTTCCCTATCAGTCCTGTTATCGCGTGTATTCCACCTTTGATCAAAACAAAAAATCCCTTGTCTTCTTTTGGTTTGGCTTGATCAAAGTTATACTGTGATACCTTGAACTGCGTGTTCGGGCGCAGGGTCATCTCGCTATTGTCGGTGAACTTGATCCGGGCATAGGTCTTGTTTTCGGTTACCAGTACATCTCCCTGTTCAACGGCAGAATTTACGGATAAGACCCTTGTCGTGCCATCCGCTTTTTTTGCAAACAACGGCCCGCTCAAATGCGTAACACGCGCTGTCGTTGTTGCGGCAAAGGATACTGTGCAAAAAACCAGCAATAAGGATAGCAATACTACACTAATTGCAGTAATTCTTAATTTTGGGTTCTTTTTTCTTATCATCGTTTGTTTGTTCCCCACCTTCCTTTTTCTTCTTTTTAAGTTCTTCATCCTCTTCGTCTGTCGTTTCCACCGTTGCTATTGTTTCTCCATCAGTTGTTTTTAGTGCGATTAGCGTATCGGTGGTAGCAGTCGTGTTGCCTGTATCCCCTGTGTCGGAAGAATTCAATCTGTCCGTCCACACTATCGTGCCATGCGGGGCGCTCAACCTGCCTTCTTTCCCAATAATACTGCTACCGGCCTTCAGGGTAATATTTCCATTTGTGGACTCGATGTTTCCGTTGATCGTAAGATCATCAGTCCCACCGCTTGCCGCGGCATCCAATAATATGTCCTTGTCGGCTTTAACGCCTCCTAAACCAATCGTCAGAGGGCTGTTGGCGATTATGGAAAAATTACCTCCTGATTGAAAATTGGTAGCTAATTCACCAGTAGTAGTGATTGCCCCGATGTTCTGCAGAATGATATTTCCTGTACCGCCGTTGCTAAGACGGCTCACTGCGAGAACGCCGGTGTTGTCAATTTGGGTATTGTTTAAGGTGGTATTAATGGCACTGAGATTGCTCACTCCTGTCATGAGCGGATCACCACTACCGATGCCGTTGATTGCCTCGGCAAAAAGAGATGCCGCCGTTATGCTTCTTGCGCTGCCCATGCCGTTGATAATCGCGCCGCCGGATTTGAGGGTAACAGTCCCCGTGCCTGCATCGATCAGTCCGTTCAACGTCATATCGCCTCCCGTGTTCATGGTAAAATCGAAGCCGCTACTTAGCGTCAGGTTGTTGCCGGAAACAGCGTAGGGAATATCGCTTGAAGTAAGCCCTCCCTTAGCGGTTCCGATCGCGGTGTTAGACATTACCCCACCGCTGCTTGCTGTTACGGTGTCGGAGTTAAGAGAGAAATCAGTAATATGTGTCCCGCTGGAGAGATAGACCGAAGCGCTTTTCACGGCATCTCCGGAAATGTAGGCAATAAGTGAGCTGCCGCTGGAAACAGAGCCGCCGGGAAGGGCAAAGTAATAAAAGCCGTTAGCTCCCGTTGAAGCCGCTGCTAAAAGAGAACCATTAACCGCTGTTTGAATGGTCTTGCCCGCTCCGGCCACATCAACCTTGCCGGAAATAATCTGTGGTGTCCCACTGAACTGCCACCGGAGATAGGGGTAGGATTTGCCCTCCACGATTCCCCAAGTACTCGTGACGTTCCATCCTGCGTCGGTGAAGGTATTCGTGGTCATCATTTCGGATGTTGTCCTTCCCGTGCCTCCGGCGAGAATGGAGGGGTCGGGGACGGCGATGCCGGACGTTTCCGTGTTCCAGAAACTGCTGGTGATTGTGGTGGCGCCTAAATTTTTCCCAACCAGACCGCCGACATCCGCTTTTCCCTCTACTGCACCAGTGCTGTAGGAGTTGGTGATGCTGCCAGAAGCATTATCGCCCACCAGGCCGCCGACAGAACTGGTTCCCTTGACTACACCCGTGCTGTAGGAATTGCTGATCTCACCATGATCATTAATCCCCACCAGACCGCCGACACTACGGGTTCCCAGGTTTGGCGTTGCATTTACCGTTCCCGTTACCTTTGCTGTGCTATATGAATTGGTGATTTTGCCGTCAGAAGCATTATCGCCCACCAGACCGCCGACTTCGCCATAATCCGTGTCCACTCCAATTCCAGTTCCTGTTACCGAGCCTGTGCTGTAGGAATTGTTGACCGTGCCGGAATTTATCCCCACCAGGCCGCCGGTATTGTGTTTGCCGGTTATGTTCACATTCACCATCCCAACATTACTAATGGTGGCGGTACTGCTGGTCTGTCCGAAGAGGCCGACATAGTAGTTGGTGTCATTGGTACGGTTGATATATAGGCCGGTAATGGTGTGGCCAGAACCATCAAATTTGCCGGTGAAAGTGTTTGAGCTATTGCCAATGGGCGCAAAGCCCACACCGCTGTTCCAATTTGAAGTGCCAGAAGCACTGATGTCATTGGCTAGGGCATAGTACTTACATAGCATGCCATTGCTGCCCATACCTTGCACGCCGTAGATGTCGACCAACTGATAAGGTGAGTAACTGTTACCAGCGCCGCTGAGAGCGCGGAGGAATGTACCGTTCGTGAGGATACTAAATTCATTCGCGGTGAAGGTAGGTAGCGAGCCAGACAACTGACTCCACTTGCCAATTTCGAGTGTGAATTTTTTTACACTGACCGCGCCGGTAACATTCAAAATACCGATATTGTGAGACTCTCCAGCCTTGAGGACAAGACCTCCATTGGTGGCTGATATGGGTTGATTAATATAGATATCTTTTACAGCCTCAAGGGTGAGGATGTTGCTTGTCAACCAGGTTACGCTGTCGTTGATGAAGATGTCGCCATTACCAGCATCACCAGTGACAGTTGTGCCCTGACTCGATAGGATCGTAACGCTGCCGCTGTCGAGGGCGGTGGAGAGCGTGGTGCCGGAGATGTCGCCAGATGGAGTGCCACTAGTGACCGTTCCAGTTTTGTCGGAGGCGATGTAGAAGTCGTTGGGGTCAATCAGCCAGTTGCCGCCATTGGTCCGGACTCTAATGCCATTCAGGTCAACCTTTGCTGCCGATGTTTCGATAAAGCCGCCGCTGCCGATGGTTCCATCTCCCTGGGCCGAGAGCAGTCCTCTGCCGGTGAGCGTGCCGCTGATTTGGCCATCTTCAGCCGTCATGGCGATAATCTTACCACCCTTTGTGCCATCGGCGCTGATGACGCTGATATCAGCAAGTTCAATCGCCTTAGTGGCTTTCAGGTAAATTCGGCCGCCTTCCGACACGGCGCTGTTTGCATTGATAATGCCTTTCTGTGATATCAGGCCGCCGTAAATCCCAACCTTGCCGCTCTCGGCGACGATCTGGCCTAGGTTCACCGCCTTATTTAAAGGCGCGCTCACGACGACGGATATGTCAGGATCAAGGGAATCGACAAGGTACACGCTATGTCCTGCTGCCAGGGTCACATCGCCATTGGGAGAGTTGATAATCCCGCTGTTTTCGATATCCGGCGCGATCAGGAAAACCTTTCCGCCCGAAGGCGTGGTAATTGTCCCCTGGTTTTCAATGGTACCGGCCACGATACCGGCGGTGAAGTTGAATTTTCCTGCCAGAAAATCCTGATTGCTGAGGTTCAGAGTGGAGGCAACAAGCCCGTTCACATCAATTCTTGCACCCTGGCCGAAGAGTATGCCGTTAGGGTTAATTAGAAAAACCCTGCCGTTGGATTGCAACAGGCCGAGAATCCGGGAGGGATCCTGACCGATGACCCGGTTGAGGACGGCGCTTGAGCCGTACTGCTGGATAAAGCGGACGGCCTCATTGTTATTGATTGAAAAGCCCTGCCAGTTGATGATCGCGTTGGGGCTGTTGGTGATGGTGAGGTTGTTGCCCTGGGTATTAAAGCTTGCCTGTCCGTTCGCAACCTGTTGCCCGTTTGGAAGAGCAAAGACATTCCCCGCGCTGAATAAAATTAATGTGGCTCCATAAACAATCTTACAGGCAATCAGGAAAAGCCTCTTTTTTCTGCACGGATTTGCTTTCATATCAAGCTCCTTTACGATTTTTTAAAACATAAAACTTGCCGACAAATGCCAGGCACTGCTCCATCTTGCTGTGTCTTCATCAGGTGGATCAACCACAAAACCGCAATCAACCGAGATGGAGAATCTTTTGCCATCAGTTATACGCAAGCCGGTACCAATGCTGGCAATTTGCGTGCTGACTGTATCGCCCGGTACAGGATTATTTCGGGAAACATACCCTCTGTCATAAAACACCAGCAGGCGAGACTGAAAAGCAATGAAATTAAGCAACTTGCAAATATCCGGAGAGTATGTCTCAAAACTCCCTGAATATCCTTGATCATTGGAGAACGCCCGCTCTTGAAATCCACGGACGGAGGTTGCTCCGCCAATCCCATACTGCTCGCCCGGCACAAGCCGGTCACTTGTATATTGCCCGTTAATCAGCATACGCGCCTGCCAGTCAGCGCCAGGGGTATAAGACAGGTTTGCCCCGTAACGAAAAATATTATAACTGCGTGGTGCGCCTGCACGGGCATTTTCAAAATTAGATGCGTCGTCCCGGCCATCCCAACTGCCCGCGAGATTTTGCATATCCATCAGATAAAAGCCGGCATTGATTTGATCAAAATTCAATATCCCGGAGTACGTCAGGCTGACCGGATGTACCGTTACATTGTTGCCCAGTTGAGTCCCCAGGAAATCTACATTGTTTTCATAAGCGCGGTAATCCAAGCCGAGAGTCACTTTATGCTCGTAAATACCGAATCTTGTGAGGTTCTGATTATAATGTATCCCTAAAATTGAGCCCTTGCCACTTACGTTCATATTAGACGCGGCGGCGCTTATCGTGCCGGAATCAACATTGGAATATGCGCCGATCAGGTCGAGGGATGACCCGAGTGAATAAAACGGTACCCGGTAACCGAGACTGTAAATACTAACGCGATCAATCTTTTCCGGCGCGGTAATATATTGTAACGTCAGAAGATGATCCCGGTTGAATACATTGGCATGCTGCATAAGGAAGCCCATGCGAGTATGACCGGTTTCCCGAGTACCCGTGTTATCTGTCGTTATACCTAACTTCCATGGTTTTTCATCCTTCACTGTCAGTATCGCGTCAGTTTCGTTTTCCTTGTCGCTATTTTTTAATTGCAGGCTTGTTTTTTTTGCTGGGTTTTCGTTCGAAAGTTTGAGGCTTCGAGATACGGTATTAATATTGGGAGTCTTTCCCTGGCTCAGCCCCGGCAGACTGCGAAGAATATTATCTTTCTCAAAAAAACTATTCCCTTCTATAGTGATTTGCCCTATGCGAGTCTCCATGACTTTCAGGCTAACAACGCCTCTTTCCAGTTCCTGTTCGGGCAGCGTCACCATGACCATGGAATAGCCCCGATTGTGGTAGGTTTGTTCCAGCTCCTCCAGGGCTTCCTGCACAGTACCAAAATCTTTCGCTTTGCCGGTAAAGGGGGCAAGCTTTTTTTCGATCTCTGTGTTATCGATAAGGGTATTCCCCTCAATTTGGAAGCGACTAATATCAAAACGAATTACTTCATCCGGCTTTTCACCGGCAGCATAAGCCGTAATAGCTATAAGCATGAACAGGACGCATAGCATGAATTGTAATGACCGAATTCTCATAGAATCTCACTTTACGGTAAATTTATACCAAGTTGCTTTCAAAAAATAAACTATGAATTTTTGAAAGCTTACTTGGTATTATGCCCGGTAAATCAACCTTTTAATGTTTGATAGCAATTTGGTATTAACTGCACCTCTAACCGAGATTGTTTAAGCATTTTTTTATTGAAAGTCAACCAATAAACACTAATAAAACACCAATAAAATCAGCAATAAAATAGAACTAAAGTGTTCGATATTGATGAAGCCGTAAAAAGTCGATTTTGACCATTTTTGTCATTCCCGCGCAGGCGGGAATCCAGTGATTTAAGCATGTTATGGATTCCCGCCTGCGCGGGAATGACAGCGTAGGGACTTTTTACTGGTTCATCATAAATAATCTGGTTTACTTGTCTATCTAATTACGGTAATGAAATTTTCCGCCGCAAGCGACGGGAAATTTGCCCCCGGAGAGATTTTAAAGAAGGTTAGTATGAATTTGTTAAAAATCAGCAGAGATACAAAAAGTTGCAAAACAGCTTTGCCGTATTTTTTTAAAGGCGGTTCGACCGCGATTCTTGCCATTCACGGTTATAACGGATATTCAAGAGATCTTCTTTATGTCGGTGAAAAGTTGAACAAGCAGGGGTTCACCGTATCGATACCGCGTCTTCCCGGTCATGGCACAAACGCTGCCGATTTTCATGAAACGAACTTTCAGGACTGGCTCAGACATATTTCGGACTGCTATTTTAATTTGAAGGCGGAATATGATACCGTATATTTACTCGGTTTTTCCATGGGCGGATTATTAGCATTGCTGCTGGCTTCCCGATTTAACGTAGAACGAATGGCGCTGATTTCTCCTGCAATTATCAATTTGAAATGGACAATTAAACTCACGCCTTTTTTGAAATACTTTGTAAAAAAGCAGAAACGGGACTGGAAGGATATATCAACAGAGCCTGACAGAATTTATCTGGCTCAGGAATACTGGCGCTGGCATTATATTCAAATGGGCGCGGAACTTTTAAGATTACAGAATCTCACAAAAAAGAGAATGTCTTTTGTTTCCTGCGACACGATGATCATTGTTTCTAAAAAAGATGAAGCAATACCCATCCGGGTTGCGGATTATATATTCAGCAAAATATCATCGGCAATAAAAAAGACAGTCATATTAGAGAATAGTCCGCATTGTTTAACCGACGGCCCGGAAAAAGAATTAATAGCCGATTATCTGGCGAAATGGTTTAAAAAAGAAATATAATTACGATCTCTTAAAAAGTCGCTTTTGCCCTTTTTTGTCATTCCCGCGCAGAGACTGCATCACAAACATCCTTTGTCATTGCGAGTTCACGGCAGTGAACGTGGCAATCTCTGTGATCTCGATTAGAAAAGAGATTGCTTCGGTCGTTACTCTCCCTCGCAAAGACATTATGGCGCAGTCTCCAAGTCCGGAATGACAGCTTGGGGGCGTTTTATGAGTTCATCTGAATGTATTTACTCTTTTTAATATACCGGAAACATCATCGGTAATTATTATGTCCGAAACACCGGCGATCAGACTAAACTGTTTTTCTGTATTGACTGTCCAGAAAGCAATCTTCTTGTTAAATATTTTCAAAATCCACAATATGGAATAAACTATGTATTTGTTTGCAAGATCGAAAATATTTACAGGAAGGTTTAAATATTCAGGCTTTATTTTTATTATTCTCTTGATGATGTTCGTAATTCCAATGCCTGCGTGCTTTTCGCCCAAAAGCATGCCGATTGTCACCTGACGCTCTTTAAAATATGGAAGCAGGGCATGCTCAAAAGATGAAACAATCAGATTTTTTCTGTCCAGATACTTAAGCAGCATATCGCATATTGCAGGACAATCAGCAGGTGTAATGGTTTCTTCTTTCAATTCAATATTGATGAACTTATCTGACGGCAGAAATTTCAGGAATTCTTCAAGCTCAGGGATTCTCTGACCATCCCCGATATCAACCTTTTTTAGATCATTAAGCGACATCTGCGCGACCTTGCCGCTTTGATTAGAAACGCTGTCGATCTTATCATCATGAATTATAATGTAAGAGCCGTCCCCGCATTTTTGCACATCGCACTCTATTCCGTCGGCCCCGGCTTCAAAGGCCTTGCCAAAGGCAAGCAGGGTATTTTCCGGATATTTAGCGCGGTACCCACGATGCCCCAGGACTTTGATGTCCCTACTCATGTGCCTCGCCTCGTTTGACAAACATCATAGAAATAAGCGCCAGCAGAAAGAAAAACGCTGAGAAAAACAGGAGTGACACATAGCCCTCAGGCTTTGCACCGCCTGCCGTGAATACATCAATGCCTACACCGGCCAGAGGCGGTGCAACGATGTTCGCGGCCTGCGAGGAAAAATAATAAAGACCCGTATACCCGCCGAGCTTTGCCGGTGTTGACATATCAACCACCATCGGCAGAGAATTAACATTAATGAAAGCCCACGCGCATCCTGCAAGCGAAAATAAAATCGCCAGCGCAAGAAATGCCTTGAAAAAAGTTGCTACGATAAGAATAAACATGAGGAAAAATATGCCGATACGAATAGCTTTATTCCGGCTGAACTTTGTGCCGATGAGCCCCGCGGGTATTGCCGCGATTATAAAAAACAGGGAATAGAACCCGAGGATCATAGCGCCGGTGCTTTCCTTCATGCCCAGATAGAATTTAGCGTAGCTTGTAAAAAAAGTCTCGAGCGCATTAAATCCGACAAACCAGCAGAATATCGCGATCAGAACTGCAAGTAAGCTTTTCTCCCCCTTTACTACATCCTTCAAATTATCCATCAGTTCGGAAAATGTTTTTTTCAATGAAACAGCTTCGGCCTTGCCGGTTTCATTTGGCGTGTAGGCATCATCTTTGATAAAAATAACAACAAGCATACAGGCGATAAACATGAATATGCCGGCGGCAATAAACGGGTAGGATATATCTTTATCGTAGAGTGGTTTTCCTGCAAAATAAACAAGAAGAGCGCCCGCCCCTCCCATGAAGTTAATAATTCCATTAGCGTGACTTCTGTATTTTGAAGGTGTTATGTCCGGCATGAGCGCGATCACCGGTGTTCTGTAGAGAGCCATTGCCAGGTTCATGAATATGACCGTAAGCATCATAAGGCCGAGCATTTGAGTTTTATTGGCAAAAGGAATCAAGATGAAGAATATCATGGCCAGGGGGGCGCCTACCAGTATGTATGGCCTTCTTTTGCCGATCTTTGTGTTCGTGCTGTCGCTTAACGCTCCGAGGAAGGGCAGCAGAAGGATGGCAAAAACGTTATCAATGGTCATGATTGCTCCCACAACCGAAAAAGGAAGCTGGAAAGTTTCCCTCAAAAAGACCGGCAGATAGGCATTATACATCGCCCAGATCATTGATACTCCAAGGAACCCGAACCCGAGAAGAAATGTCTTGCTTTGACTGAACTCAAGCTTTTTATCCATGATTAATCTCCTTTTTTTCTGTATTAAATACCCCGCTGTCATTCCCGCGAAGGCGGGAATCCATAACATGGTTTAAACTCTGGATTTCCGCCTTCGCGGGAATGACAAAAAGGCCAAAATTGATTTTTACGAGTCTATGCTAACCAATATCTTATCAAAATTAAAAAAACCAGCACTATTTGTGATATTACTTACGCCACCTTCACTTCTTCCAGACGAACTAGACCTTCCTTGTTCAACACTACGCGGATGCGGTCAAAATGGATCATCTTAACTCCCTTCGCGTCGGCGTAGGAATATTTTATAACCATGTTCATGTGGTAAACGCGCGAGCAGACGGAGGTACGGATCTGTCCTGTCAAAGGGTCCGCAAACGGGTATTCCACGCAGGAATCATCGGCCTGGGTGACGAAATCCTTGATATTGAAGCGCATGATATCTTTAAGATCTTTGCGGCGGTCATGAGACCCGAGTATCTTTTCAGGGTAGAGGGCGATTTCTTTTTTATATTTAAAAACGCGTTCAGGCTTCCCGTCCTCATCAATGGAGGTAATATTGTCTATTTTGCGTATGCGCGAGATATCCGGCGGTACAGCGGCAGCCGGAATAAAAGTAAAAGCCTCTTTGAGCAGGCCGATCTTTTTAGAATTGCACGGGTCCATAATCTTTATCTCCCGGTCTGATAACCAGCGCGTCAGATTCCTGGAAAACAGGAGTTTGAGCCAGTCCTTGATGCGATCCTTAAAAATATAGCTGATGACAATTATCAGAACAAAAGGCACGCTGTTCATGGTGTAGCGGTTTTGGGCGTAAATGGTGGCCAATACCGCAAACAGCATGGCAAGACCAGCGGCAAGCCCGAAGAGCACTTGAGTTAGCGTATGCGACTCCTCCAATTCCGGCTTGAGGTAAAGTACGCTGGACATGAATTTTTTGAGTACGCCGCGTCTGTAGATGATGACCTCGTTACTCTCGCCCTCATTGAGGACGGACGGGTAGTTCATTGCGGCGCGGTAGCGGGTCTGCGCCACGGCAAGAGCGGTCAGTTCCTTTTCCACATTTTCAAAAACTGCCAGAGCTGCCTTATTCCGGCGCAGCACCACAAGCAGGGAGGTAAGGTATTCCTCCATGATCAGGCTCAGATACTCGTCAAAGAAATTAAAAGCTTCCCTCAGCTTTACCGGTATAGCAGGCTCCATAACTTCCGCCTTGAGCGCGTTTATCTCGTCTCCCAGATATTTTAAATCCTGAAGAAAGTTCTCCAGCCCCTCGACGGCGAAAAGCCTCTTGCCATGCTCCTGTGGCGGTGGGATATATTTTTCCAGTTCCGCCATAAAGATCATCACGTGGTCGCGGATCTCTGCCCTGATAACGCAGCCCAGAAGCTTAAACTCATCGTAAGCCAGTTCCACAAGGGTGGTGTCCTTTGAGCCTTCGAGAATTGTGGATAGTGTCGCCTTCACCCTGTTTAGCGGCGAAGTGCGCAGTTTTGGGTCGCAAAGTTTGGACAGGCTTATCTTAGGCGTTTTGAAGCGTATATAGCGCTGATTGTTGTTGTAAAAATCTTCCTTACTGTAGGTGTTGGGGCCGATGTTAAGCGAACGGGGCACGAAGAAATAGCTCTCCAGCTCATAGGTCGTGCGGGAAGATTGAGGCAGATCCATGTCCAGCTTAATCTCGAAGCGATGCCGATCGTGCATCCTTATTTTGGAATCAAAAATATCGTTACGTTCGTCAATCATAGCATTTAATATTTTTGATAAGGCATTGATTGTTCATGGTTTGAACTATAAGAAACTCGGTCTTGTATGTCAAGTAAATCTTAGCCTCAGCTCCCCCGGTGAGCAAACCGTGTGGCATTATTTAACTCCTGTTGAAATTATTCTATTGACATACCCCAAAGCCTTTTTTATACTTTGCCACCAAGTCTCGATAATTATCGGTTGTGGCAGGTTCAAACATCTAAGGAGAATCAAAATGCTTAATTTCGTATTTCAAAATCCGACTAAAATTGTTTTTGGTAAGGGGTCCATTAGTCAAATTGCCGGGGAAATCCCAAAAGAAGCCAAAGTGCTAATTAACTATGGCGGAGGCAGTGCTCTGCGTAATGGTGTGCTTGCTGAGGTCAAAACAGCTCTCAGTGGTTATGGCATTACAGAGTTTGGCGGCATCGAACCGAATCCGGAATATGAGACAATAATGAAGGGCGTGGCTTTGGCACGTGAGAAGAAAATTGATTTTCTGCTGGCAGTTGGTGGTGGATCGGTGATCGACGCAACAAAGTTTATGGCCGCCGTCATTCCATTCAAAGATGATCCGGCACGTTTGCTGGAAAATGCAGGCAGTGCTATTGTCCAGGCTCTGTCTATTGGAGTTGTTGTGACGTTGCCGGCAAGCGGTTCTGAAATGAACAACCGGGCCATCATTTCGCGCAAAGCAGTTATGCACAAACGCGCCATTATGAACCCTTTTTTATTCCCTCGATTTGCCATACTGGATCCTACCAAGACCTACACGCTGCCGGTTCGACAAATCGGCAATGGCGCGGTGGATACATTCGTTCATGTTTTGGAACAATATATGACTTATCCGGTTTGTGGAACAGTGCAGGATTGTCTGGCCGAAGGATTGTTGCAAGTACTCATCGAAGAGGGGCCCAAAGCGCTCAGTGATCCTCAGAATTATGATGTGCGCGCCAATCTGATGTGGTGCGCGACGATAGCGCTAAATGGGTTGATTGGCGCTGGTGTTCCTCAGGACTGGGCAGCGCATCGGATCGGCTATGAACTTACAG
>Ga0247841_10002349_pt1 | contig 38286 bp, 31 predicted proteins | sample LaCruzMarch2015__2_FD_192410 | JGI IMG/M metagenome (GOLD analysis project Ga0247841, IMG submission 192410) | Freshwater microbial communities from meromictic Lake La Cruz, Castile-La Mancha, Spain - LaCruzMarch2015_18m | ecosystem: Environmental > Aquatic > Freshwater > Lake | place: Spain... | reverse complement strand
GCGAGAAGCGCCGCCCCGAAATCCTCGAACTCTATCGCAGCCAGGTCTTCGGCCACACGCCGCCTGCGCCGCCGCTGAAATGCGAGCTCGTTTCATGCGACAAGCAGGCGCTCGGTGGCAAAGCGATCAGGAAGATATTCCGGCTTTCTTCCGGAGACGACAAGTGGGGCATGGACCTGTTGGTCTACCTGCCCAACGGCGCCAATGGCCCTGTTCCGTTGTTCCTCGGCATGAACTTCGACGGCAACCACACGATCTGCGCCGACCCCGGTATTCCGATCCGCGAACAGTGGACGTGGGATAAGAAGTCGAAAGAATCAAAACTCGTCTGGCCCGCCGAGGAGACACGCGGAAAGAGTGTCGGTTGCTGGCCGGTCGAAATGATTCTGATGCGTGGCTACGGGCTGGCTACGGTGGCGCGGGTTGACGTCGAGCCCGATTACCCGGAAGGCTGGAAACACGGCGTGCGCGCAATATATCCAGGCGACTGGGGTGCCATCGGCGCGTGGTCATGGAGCTTGAGCCGGGCGCTCGACTGTCTGGAGAAGGATCCCGACATCGACGCGCGACACGTCGTGGTGATCGGGCATTCGCGTCTCGGCAAGACGGCTCTCTGGACGGGTGCGCAGGACGAGCGATTCGCAATGGTCATTTCGAACGACTCCGGCGAAGGCGGTGCTGCGATTGCGCGGCGTTGTTTCGGCGAGACGATCGCGCTGATGAACAAAAACTTTCCGCACTGGTTCTGCGGCCAGTTTGAAAAGTACGGTGACCGCGAGAACGATCTGCCGGTGGATGCACACATGCTGTTGGCGTTGATCGCGCCGCGGCCGGTCTACGTGGCTAGTGCGTCGGAGGATTTGTGGGCGGACCCGAAAGGTGAGTTCCTAGCGTGCAGGAACGCGGAGCCGGTCTATCGGTTGCTCGGCACTGACGGCCTCGGTATCGGGGAGATTCCGACAGTCAACACGCCGGTGGGGACAACGATTGGCTACCATCGCCGTAAAGGGAAACACGACATCACGGAGTACGATTGGGCACAGTACCTCGCTTTTGCAGACCGTCATTTCAAGAATAGCTGCGCGGTGTACTTCGGTACGTACACCACCGGCACAAGCAAAGGTATTTACCGGTCGAGCTTAAATTCAGAGACCGGGAAGCTAGGCGAGCCGGAGCTTGCGGCTGAGACTAAGAGTCCATCTTTCCTAGCGATTCATCCGAGCCGGAAATTCCTGTATGCCGTTGGTGAGTTGTCGGGCGGAAAGGGCGGTGCAGTCAGCGCGTTTGCCATCGAGTTATCGGGTAAACTTACTCTCTTGAACCAGCAATCGAGCATCGGCGGTGGGCCGTGCTACGTTGGCGTAGACAACGCCGGCAAGCACGCGCTAGTCGCTAACTACGGCAGCGGTAGTGTCGCAGTGTTCCCGATTGGTGTGGATGGCAAGCTTGGCGAGGCGACAGCTTTCGTGCAGCACGCCGGCTCAAGCGTGAACCCGCAACGTCAGAAGGGGCCACACGCTCACTCGATCTTCCTAGACGCTTCGAACCGGTTCGCGTTAGCCCCTGATCTCGGCCTTGATAAGGTGATGATTTACAAGTTTGATTCCGGCAAAGGAACGCTCGCGACTAACGACCCAGCGTTCAGTGCGGTTGCGCCAGGATCGGGGCCGCGGCATTTTGCGTTTCACCCGAATGGCGAGTTTGCCTACGTCATCAACGAGATGGCATGCACTGTCACTGCGTTCCGCTACGACGCGGAGCACGGCGCGCTCAGAGAGCTGCAGACGATCACGACGCTGCCCGAAGGCGAAAGCGTCAAGCCGGAGTACAGTACGGCCGAGGTTAGCGTCCATCCGTCTGGCAAGTTCCTCTATGGCTCCAACCGCGGCCACAACACGATCGCTGTGTTCGCGATTGATGGCGAGACCGGCAAGTTGACAACGGTCCAACATGAACCGACGCAGGGCAAGACGCCGCGCAACTTCAACCTCGACCCGTCCGGCCGGTGGCTGTTGGCCGCGCACCAGAACTCCGACTCGGTCGTAGTGTTCCGCGTTGATATCGAGACAGGCAAGTTGACACCGACGGGGCAGAGCATCGAGATCGGCTCGCCGGTCTGCGTGAAGTTCATGCCGGTCGAGCGACCTTGAGCGGTGGGAAGAAAGTCATGGCATGGAATAGCATTAGGGTTGAAACGGACGAAGTCGTGTCTATCTCGGTTCCGGCACAGGCGTCTGACAAGGTCGCGTAAACAGAAGTCAGGATTCAGGAATCAGAATTAAGACCATGGGCGAAGGATAATATGAACAAAAACAATGCTTTGCTTATCGGGTGGGTGATTATGGCCGTGTCGATTATTGCGGTCGACGCCAGGGAGAAAAGGGCGGTAGCGCCGGAAGTTCCTTTATCGACGGCCCCGCTGTATCAGGAGCAGTAAGACTGTGTCGCTGGAGGTGTACGAACTCAAGTCCATCTGGAAATAGTCAAAAGGCGAGGAATCATTTATGAAAGCATCTACGATTACTTCACTCACAGCCGTGATTCTAGCCATGGCCCTGTTGCCGTTAACGCATACTTGCGTTCAGGCGGCGCAACCCGTAGTTCCCGGCGAAACGAAAGAGCACAAGGATGCGCGCATGGCGTGGTGGCGCGAGGCGCGGTTTGGCATGTTCATTCACTGGGGCTTGTACGCAGTGCCTGCCGGGACCTATGACGGCAAGAAGGCTGGCGGTACCGGCGAGTGGATCATGCACAGGGGCAAGATTCCGGTGGCGCGCTACGCTGAATACGCCAAGGAGTTCAATCCGGTGAAGTTCAATGCCGGGGAATGGGTGAAGATTGCCAAGAATGCAGGCATGAAGTACATCGTCATTACGGCGAAACACCACGATGGCTTTGCAATATACCCCTCGAAGGTAACTCCTTTCAACCTTGTCGATGCGACACCCTTCAAACGCGATCCGCTGGCGGAGTTGGCCGTGGCATGCCGGAAGGAAGGCATCAAGCTCGGGTTTTATTACTCGCAGGCTCAGGACTGGCATCATCCCGGCGGTGCGAAGTGGAGAGATGGGGCGTGGGATCCAGCACAGGAAGGAAGCATGGATGAGTACATCGACAAGATTGCCGTGCCGCAAGTTCGCGAAATTCTATCCAACTACGGCGAGTTCCCGGCGGTGTTGTGGTGGGATACGCCAAAGCAGATGACCAGGGAACGTGCCGAAAAACTTTTCCAGGCGGTTCATGAATTGAAACCTGACATCATCATGAACAACCGGCTCGGCTCAGGATACCACAAGGGCGATACGGAAACCCCCGAGCAGAAAATCCCGGCCGAAGGATTCAGGGATCGCGACTGGGAAACCTGCATGACGTTGAATGGTACGTGGGGTTATAAGTCTCACGACAATGATTGGAAAAGCACCGAGACCCTGTTGCGGAACCTGATCGATATCGCCAGCAAGGGCGGTAACTACCTGCTCAATGTCGGCCCGGACTCCGAAGGAGTGATTCCGCAGCCGAGTGTCGAGCGGCTGGCCGAAATTGGTGCGTGGATGAAGGTTAATGGGGAAGCCGTCTATGGCACAACCGCAAGTCCATGGGGTGCACCGACCTGGGGTCGTTACACAAAGAAGAGCGATAAACTATATGCGCATGTGTTTGACTGGCCGAAAGATGGCAACTTGACCGTGGCCATAAAGGGTCTCAAGTTGCCGTCAGCCTATCTGTTGGCAACCAGGACGAAACTTGAAGTCAAAGCAACGGACGAAGGTCTGTCCATCAAGGTTCCAGCAGAGGCGCCGGACAAGATCGCCTCCGTCATCGTGATCGAGCAGTAAAAAGGAAGGAAAGAAAGGTACATACATGAGCTCTCAAGAAGCAGTCTTCTATAAGCGGGCAGTCTTAATAGGTGTGGTGTTGGCAGGGAGCGCCCTGCTGAGCGCGGGCAAGGAACCTGATACTACCCGCCAGGTTATTGCGCTCCATGATGCGCCTTGGCAGTACTGTGGCATGGGCGCGAATGATGCCATGCCGGATCCGGCAACGCCGGCCTTTGAGAAGTTGGCCTGGAGCACTGTGTCGGTGCCGCACGTCTTCCAGACGCGCGCCCAGATGACCACTTTCATACAAGCCTGGTACCGCCGGGAGTACTCCGTGCCAGCGGAAATGGCCGGCCGCCGCCTTTACCTCGTTTTCGAGGGCGCGGCGACGATTGCGGATCTGTACGTAAACGGCCAGCACCTCGGTCAACACCGTGGCGCCTATACGCGCTTTCTTTTTGACGCCACGGCGGCGCTTCGACCGGGCGAGAAGAACGTGATTGCCATCCGGGTCAACAACGATGAGACGAAGACTGAGGACTGCCTGCCCTCGGGAACACGCCTGTACAAGGTTTGGGGCGGACTCTACCGCAAGGTCTGGTTGCTGGGTACCGACTCCCTGCACATCGATCCAACCGACTATGCCTCCCCGGGTGTCTACTGCACGCCGGCGAACGTCACGGAGGCCAGCGCCGACCTGGCCGTGAAAGTGCTGGTTCGCAATGCCGGCGCAACAGCCGAAGACGCGCAGGTGGTTGTTACGTTGCAGTCGCCCGCAGGCGCAACGGTCCTGACGCTCTCTGATCGCGTGAACGTTCAGGCGGGGCAGCGGGCTACGGTGGAAGTGAAGGGCAAACTGGAACGGCCGTTGTTATGGGCGCCAGGGGCCCCGAATGTGTACCGGGTGCTGGCGGAAGTCCGGCGGGGCGGGAAGACAGTGGATGCGGTTCGGGAGCCAACGGGCTTCCGTTCGCTGATCTTCAAGAAGGGGGCGGTGACACTGGACGGCAAGAAGATCCGCCTGATGGGAGTAAGCCTTCATCAGGAGATCGAAGCCAAGGCGTCGGCGATGGCCGACGAGGACTTCCTGACGAACTATGCCCTCATTCAGGATCTGGGGATCAACTTCCTTCGCCTGCCGCACTATCCGCACGCACAACTGGAGTACGATCTCTGCGACAAGCTCGGGATCTTCTGCTGGGCTGAGAACGGGCATTCCAACAAAGACCAGATATCTCCTACAGGAGATCAGATTACGACGGAAATGGTGAAGCAGAACTATAACCATCCTTCGATCGCTGTGTGGTCTGTCGGTAACGAAGCGGACGCGGCACCGGCTGAGCATTTCGTTCCACTGGTGAAGGCGTTGGACAGCACGCGCCCGGTAATCGTGGCTCAGATGGCGTGCACGAACGCCGATTTCATCACGGCTAACACGTATCCCGGCTGGTATTACAAGGGTGTATGCGACATATGGGATGACAAACGCATTGGATACATCTCGGAGACAGGCGCCGGCGGCGTCATGTCGATTCATTGCGACTATTCCGAGGCGAAAATGAAGCTGAGTTTGTACGAACCCGAAGAGTATCAGCAACTCGTCGCGGAATCGAGATTCCAGATCGCCTTCAATGATCATGCGGACAAGCTGGGCATGTTCCTGTGGTGGATCATGCGCGATTTCAATAACACGAGGTACAAAGGACGTGTTGGTTGGAACACCAAGGGACTCATGACCTACGCCGGCGAGAAGAAGGATGTATACTATCTGTACCGGTGCTTCCTGCGGCCGACGGAACCTACCGTGCGGCTAACCTCCCAGTGCTACTTCCTACGCCAGGGATCGGTCACCAACGGTATCAAGGCGTACAGCAATGCGAAGCAGTTGACGTTGGTTGTCAACGGCGAGAAGGCCTCCACGCTGGAGAATGGACAGTATAAGCACGGCAATGGCCGGCGCGTTGACAACGTATTCTACTGGCCTGTGGCTTTACGAACGGGCAAGAACGTAGTTCAGGTCTCCGATGAGGCAGGCCATGCGGATTCCGCGGTGCTCTACTTCTACGGTCAGGGAGGAGCGCCCGAGAAGCCCGCCGTGAAACCGCTGGTCACGGGGCTGAAGACGTCCAACCCGACGAATCAAGCCTACTACATGGATATGCCGGTGAGGGCACAGTGGCCTTTCTACTACGATCTGGACTCCACGGCGGATAACTCTTTCGACGCGCTGCCAGAAGCCGTCAGAGGTGCAACATGGATCACCACGCGTCGCCTGACCAGGAAGGGGCAGGAAAGCTCCATGGAGTTCACCCTGACGCGCGCCGCCAAGGTATACGTGATGTGCACAAAGGCTGTGAAGTCCCCGGCTTTCCTCACGGCGGCGGGGTTTACGGAGGTCCAAGGGACCCAGCTGGTCTGGCGCGATAATGACGTGATGCTGGTGTCGGCGCAGCTGTTCATGCGATCTGCGGCGGCCGGCGAGACGATCCGGCTGGGACAGGCGGACCGCGACGCCGTGGTTCTCCTCAAAGAGTAGGTTGTATCGAAGTGCAGGAACAAAAGGAGAAACAGAAATGAGCGATAGAACAACGGTGAGATGTTGTGTAGCGGTTGGCGGTGCGTTGATGCTGGCGTTAGCCCCGCTTACCAGCCGTGGTGAGAATCCTATCATCAAGGGCATTTATACGGCGGATCCATCGGCCCACGTGTTTGAAGGCAAGATGTATCTGTATCCGTCCCATGATCGGGATGATTCAAAAACGTGGGACATGACGGACTGGCATGTGTATTCATCAACGGATCTCGTTAGCTGGACTGACCATGGTGTTATCCTTGCTATCAAGGATATCCCGTTTGCCAGGCAACTCGCTTTTGCCCCGGATTGCGGGTTCAAAAACGGAAAGTATTATTTCTATTTCCCTGTGTCTTCTGAAACCAACGACGTGAAATTGACCGACCGGATCGGGGTGGCAATCAGCGATTCGCCGACAGGGCCGTTCAAATGTCATCCGACTCCGATAATAAGCGGCAGACCGATGGGTTTTGATCCGTGCATATTTATCGATGATGATGGATCTTCTTATATTGTGAGCGGATTCAAGACCTGCTTTATCACTAAACTGAAGGATAACATGGTCGAGGCGGCCGAGCAGCCGAAGAGGATTGCGGGCGCCACAAACTTTTTCGAAGGCGTGTGGATGCATAAGTACAACGGGAAGTACTACCTTTCATATTCAGGAAGGAAGAAACTATGCTACGCGATAGGCGATAGTCCTTACGGCCCTTTCCAGTACAAGGGCGAGATCGTGAATAACGGGCAGATCAAAGATATGTCGAACACTACCCATCATTCCATCGTTCAGTATCGAGGAAAGTGGTACATGTTCTACCATAACAGGCACCTTGCAAAGGTAAACAAAGCCGAACCAAGCGAATACAAGCGATCGGTCTGTATCGATGAACTCTTCTACAGCCCTGACGGGACCATTGTGCCCCTGAAGCCTACGGCTGAAGGCGTCAAGGCGCTTCTCACTCTCAGCACTATCTCCACAGCCGCCAATACAGCCGCTGCACCCTCACTGAAGAAAGGTGATCGTATAGTTTTTCTCGGCGACTCAATTACTGCCGGAGCAGTAGGGCCCCAGGGATTCATAACCCTGATTCAGTATGCACTCGACACGGATCATAAGGATCTTGGCATTGAAACCATAGGAGCCGGGATCAGCGGCAACAAGGTTCCCAACCTCCAGGCACGTCTCGAAAGAGATGTTCTCTCCAAAAAGCCTACGATCGTCTTTATCTACATCGGTATCAATGACGTCTGGCACTGGAAGAAGAACAAGGATGGTGTTCTGGCAGGCGGGACACCTAAAGATAGATTCGAAAGCGGCTTGAAAGAAATCATCGGCAAAATCAAGGATGTCGGCGCGCGGCCCATACTCTGCACCGCTTCCATCATCGGCGAGAAGACAGATGGATCCAACGAGTATGACAAGATGCTCGACGAGTATTGCGACATCAGTCGCAAAGTGGCTGCAGACACCAAGATAGAAATGGTTGATCTCCGCAAGGCATTCATCGAATACCTGAAAGCCAACAGCAATGGAACCCGCCCCAAGGGTGGTATCCTCGCAGGCGACGGCGTCCATCTTAACGCCCAGGGCAACAAACTCGTGGCAGAGGAAATGATCAAGGCTCTTTCAGGACAATACCCCGCCCGAGCCGCTTGTGCTCCGGCGTCGTTATGATCGCTTGCGGCTCAGATACGAAGTAGAGGCTGGCAGGAACTGCCTGGAGCGGGGTCGCTCCTTGCCTCCGCCTGCTCCGTGATGCTGGTTTTTGGATTTCGCAGTTGTCGGCCTTGGTTGAATATTGTTGTCAAGAGTCGGGAGTTTCGGTTCCATGTCTTTCTTCGCAGCATCTATACGATGGTTTGTATTACCATGTCTAACGTAGTTTACAGCGTCCACATGTACGTCCCTGGGGAGTTCACACAGCAAGGTGTGGGCAAACGCAATGCTCCGGCTGTGAATTATCCCGGCACGATCAACGGCAAGCAATGGGACAAAGCCGCTCTTGAGAAAGCGATGCAACCAGTCGTGGATTTCCAGAGGAAGTACAATGTCCATATTTACATCGGTGAATTCAGCGCCATCCGCTGGGCTCCAGGTGACAGCGCACGGCAGTACCTCGACGACGTCATGGTCATCTTCGAGAGTCACGGCTGGGACTGGAGTTATCATGCGTTCCGTGAGTGGGATGGCTGGAGCGTTGAGCACGGTTCCGACCGGGACGACAGCAACCCCAGCGCAACACACACACCGATCGAGAGAAACTCCTTCGCTCATGGTTTGCGAGGAATACGAAACCATTGGCCTTCCGCATTGAAACAAGAAGGACGATGGGAATTGTGCCGGGGCAGAAGGTGATTGCAACGAAGGAACAATTCTCAAAGTAGTGGCGAAGAAAGCACGGACGTGTAAAACTCGTCCCTCCGAGGTGTGTGTGAACGAGGGTTTCTTTCGGATGGCGAGGTCTGACGTGGTCGTGTAAAGAGGACGGCAGAAGAAAACGGCGTACGTCGAAGGTTTTGCAGAAACAGGAATGGCGATGAGATATTACGATACAGTTAGATGTTCCATTGGGATTGCTGTCGTCCTGTGCTCGGCCCTGGCGAGTGGTGGTCAGCAGACTGTCGTGGAGAAGCATGGTCGGCTTCGTGTTCATGGCAACCATATTCTGGATCAGCGGGGCAATCCGGTCATGCTCCGTGGCATGTCGCTGTTCTGGAGTCAGTGGATGGGGCAGTACTATAATCCCGAGGCGGTGAAATGGCTTCGGGATGACTGGCATTGCACCATCATCAGGGCGGCTATGGCCGTCGAGAATGACGGCTACTTGGCCCATCCCGGACGTGAGAAACAGAGGGTGGAGACAGTGATTCAGGCGGCTATCGATCAGGGCATCTACGTGATCATTGACTGGCATGATCATAATGCAAATAGGCACATCCCACAGGCCCAGGCCTTCTTTGCTGAGATGGCGCGGAAATACGGGAGAGTCCCAAATGTTCTTTATGAACTGTGGAACGAACCCCTGGATAGACATGATTGGAGCACCGTGATTAAACCATATCATGAAGCGATTATTCCAAAGATCCGCGAGCATGCGCCGGACAGTTTGATTATTTGTGGCACACAGACCTGGTCACAGGATGTTGATAAGGCGGCGCTTGACCCGTTGAAGTTCAAGAATATCGCCTATGCCCTGCACTTTTACGCGGCAAATCACAAGGAACCGTTGCGAGCCAAGGCTCTTGCCGCAATGAATAGTGGCGCTGCTCTCATGGTGACCGAGTGGGGCACTTGTCTTGCCAGTGGCGATGGAAAGCTCGACTACGCGGAAACCATCAAGTGGTTGGGATTCATGGATCAGCATCAATTGACCTGGTGCAACTGGTCCGTGGCGGATAAGGTTGAAACTTCGGCGGCGCTCCATCCCGGAGCTGCCGGCAAGGGCGGCTGGACCTCCGATCAGCTCACTGCCTCTGGGAGCCTGGTGCGGACTGAAATGAGGCGAATGGACGGTTCTAAGAGATAGATGGAGCAGTGAGGCAATAAATGTGGGTTGCGGAACGTTAGTAGATACGATGATTGTGTCAAAAAGTTATGCCACTGTTCCTTGCGGGCGTCGGGCAGGAAGGGACGAAGAAAAGTAAAAGAACTGGAAACACGGCAAATCCAAGCAAGGAGATGGCATGCAAGCTCGACAAACAACGTTGCGACTAATGTTGTTTTTGATGGTCATGGTTGCCGGCAACCTTCCGGCTGCAGATAAGCCGAACATCATCATGATCCTCAGTGACGATGTCGGTCCGGGCAACGTCAGTTGCTACGGGGCTGACAATTTCAAGACTCCCAGTATTGACTCGCTGGCCGAGAACGGCCTTCGTTTCTCGCAATGTTACGCAATGCCTCAGTGCTCGCCGTCGCGCTGCGTAACGCTAACGGGTCGCTATCCGTTCCGCACCGGCCTCGTTAAGAATAACACAGGCCCTGCCATTGATCCGAAACGAGAAATGATGATACCGACTGTGATGAAACAGGCAGGTTACGTCACAGCGAGTGTCGGTAAATGGCACCTTCCCCTCAGTCCAGGCGAGTGGGGTTTCGATGAGTACATTGTCTTTGCCGGCAGCGGTCGTTACTGGCGTGGCACGGCGGCCCAGAGCAAGTATTACCATGTAAACGGTCAAAAACACGATTTGGCCGACGGCCAGTATATGCCTGACCTTATGCACGAGTTCCTCGTGAGTTTCATCACGAAACATAAGGATAAGCCGTTCTTTGTGTACTATCCGATGTCGCATATCCACGGCACCATCACCCGGACACCCGACAGTAAGCCCGGCGCAGACGAGAAGCAGCTTTACGCCGACAACATCGAGTATATGGATAAACTTGTCGGTAAACTGATGGCCGAGCTGGACCGGCTTGGCATACGGGAGAAGACGCTCGTCCTCTTCAGTGGCGACAACGGCACATCTGGCGATTACTGTAAGACAGCGACAGTCAATGGGCGCAATATCTACGGTCACAAGCTCTCATTGGATGAAGGCGGCAGCCGCGTGCCGCTCATTGCCAATTGGCCCGGTGTAACCCCTGCCGGCAAAGTCATCAATGATCTGGTTGACTTCAGCGATTTCTTCACCACGTTCGCTGATCTAGGTGGCGCAAAGTTGCCGGAGGCAGTTACGCTTGACGGTCATAGTTTCGCCCCGCAACTGCGTGGTGAAAAGGGATCGCCGCGCGACTGGATCTTTGTTCAGCTCGGGGCCAGGTGGTACGCCCGAAATCAGGGTTTCAAGCTCAACGAAAGCGGAGAACTGTTCGATATGAGCGATGCCCCTTTTGCCGAGAAGCCAGTTTCCAGCGAAGCCGAGAAGAAGAAACTGGAGGCTGTACTCAAGCACCTCAACCCGGCAGGTGGTGTTATAGTCGAGGCAAGGAAGGACAAGAAGGAGAAGAAAGGCAAGAAAGGCAAAACTGCCGAGCCGGTCGTCCCTGGGAAAGAGGATCCGGAAGCTGAATGATATACACAGGAGACGATGAAATGGGTTTTCTAAAGAATTCAAGCGTCGGAGCGGTGGTTTTAGCTTTGGCGGGACTGTTGAGTAGTGCGCCGGCGATGGCAGTAGAGAATCAGGTGAGGACGCCAAACTTCATTGTTATTCTTATTGATGACATGGGTTATGGTGACATTGGTCCGTTTGGCTCGAAGGTGAATCGAACTCCTAATCTTGATAAGATGGCGGCGGAGGGAATGAAGCTGACCAGTTTCTATGCGGCTACGGTATGCACGCCGTCGCGGGCGCAGATGATGACGGGGTGTTACGCGAAGCGGGTTTCAATGCCCAAAGTTATCTTCCCCGTCTGTCCGACCGGCCTGAGCACGGACGAGAAGACCGTGGCGCGGCATCTGAAAGATAAGAGCTATATTACGATGTGTATCGGCAAGTGGCACCTGGGCGATCAGCCGGAGTTCTTGCCGACAAAACACGGCTTTGATCACTATGTTGGCCTGCCATATTCAAATGACATGGGTGCTGAGGGCGCCAAAGGCGTCAAGCCAGGACAATATCCGCCGTTGCCGTTGCTGAAAGATGTGAAGGTGATGGAAGCCCCAGCCGTGCAGGATAAGCTGACCAGGTTATACACGGAAGAAGCCGTCAAATTCATCACGGCCAATAAGGGCAACCCTTTCTTTCTGTATTTCCCGCACACGGCAGTTCATACGCCGCTTAATCCAGGCAAAGAGTTTGAGGGCAAGTCGGCCAACGGCAGGTATGAAGATTGGGTGGAGGAGGTGGATTGGAGTGTTGGTCAAGTGCTCAAGACGGTGCGTGATCTGAAGCTCGATTCAAACACGCTCGTGATCTTCACGAGTGATAACGGGCCATGGCTGACAAAGGGGAAGGACGGCGGAGTGGCTGGTCCATTGCGTGGCGGCAAGGGGTCGTGCTGGGAGGGCGGAGTCCGTGAGCCGACCATTGCGTGGTGGCCCGGCAAGATCCCAGCCGGTTCATCCTGTGATGCGATGACAAGCGAAATGGATATCCTGCCGACACTGGTAGGGCTGGCTGGAGGGAGAGTACCGTCGGACCGCAAGATTGACGGGAAGGACATCTGGCCGGTTCTTTCCGGCAAGAGCAAAGAATCGCCCCACGACGCGCTGTATTACTTCAGCAAGGATGGTAACCTGGAGGGAGTCCGCTCAGGCCCATGGAAGCTGTTTATCAAGAAACAGTCCGGCGGAAAGGGTTCGCCGAAGGGTGGGAAGCAACCCTCGCCGGCACTCTACAATCTCGAACTTGATATTGGAGAGAATACGGATGTGGCGGAGCCGAATCCAGATGTCGTCAGGCGATTGCAGGTATTGATTGATGCCATGGATAAGGACCTTGGAATTCAGAGGAGTGGCCCCGGTGTTCGTGCGTGCGGTACCGTGAAGAATCCAAAGCCGCTGGTTAAGGATAGCAAAGAATACAATTGAATGTTCAAACAAGGAGGTAGAACATATCGCGATGAGGGCAATTAATTTGGCTGACTTGGTGTTGGCAGCTGTTGTGGCTTTCCTACTGTTGCCTGGGGCGGAGCTGCTGATGGCAAAAGGCCAGAAGCCGCCTGAACACGAGAAACCATCCAAGATAGCGGATAAGCTTGAATCCAACCTGGCATTATTGAATCAATGGGGGAAACAGCCGGATGTAATGCAGGATGTTTACAAGGCGGCATTCAATATCCTGGCGCCGAAACTCAATGGCACCTATGCCGACCTGGCGAAAGATGCAGGGTTTCAAAGTTTATGCTCATCGAACGGAATTGCCCGCTTGGGCGGGCCGATGCTTGGAAGCGTTACTCCAGACGGTGCAAGAGTCTGGTTGCGCACCGTCAGACCGGCGAAGGTGACAGTGTGTGTTACGGTGGATGGCGTTGAAAAGTCGTTTGGACCGGTTGAGAGTACATTGGCAAGCGATCTGTCGGCTGTGGTGGCTGTAACAGGTTTGAAGCCTGAAACCCGCAATCCTTATCGTGTGCTTGTGGACGGGAAACCGATTGCCATTCCGGACGACTCGGTGATTGTCACATCTCCGGACGATACGAAGCCCGGTAAGGTCCGGATAGCTTTCGGCTCATGTTTTCATCGATGGGGGTTGGGCAACGGCAAGCAGGCGGATCTCATTCGCAGCCGTAATCCCGCTGCGCTATTGGTCTACGGTGATATTGCGGTTGAGGATCGGTGCCATCATGTCGGGTATCACCGTGCGGATTACCTCATGCGTGACTTTCAGCCGGCGTGGCAAAGACTTGTGGCCGCTGTTCCAGTGTATGCAATATGGGATGATCATGACTATTTTAACAACGACCTGAGTGGAATACCTCCAGGGTACACGAAAGCAGATATTGATGCCGTGTGGGGCGTATGGCGCCGTGCGTGGAACAATCCGTCTTATGGTTTCGGAGATGAGGGGAAGGGAATATTTCTCCGCACGCGTATCGGACCTTGTGATGTCATCATGACTGACGGACGATATTTCAGGAAGGGGCCCGACGGAGGGACGTTGTTGGGCAATGAACAGATGAAATGGCTTGAAGCGCAATTGCTTGACTGCAAGGGGCCGTTTATTATCCTGTCCAGTGGGACTATGTGGAGCGACTATGTGTCAGACGGCAAGGATTCATGGGGCGTATACGATCCGGCAGGGCGCGAGCGAATATTCTCCTTTATTGAAAAGAACCGGATTGGAGGAGTTTTGTTGATTTCCGGTGATCGGCATGGTGCGCGCGGGTTCCGTATACCGCGTCCATCCGGTTTCGAGTTCTATGAGTTTGAGCCAGCGAGTCTCGGGGGACGAAAAGGGCCGCCGGTAGCTCGCAAGGAATGGAACACGCAACTGTTTGGTATCGAAAATACATATGCTTTCGGAGAATTTACCATTGATACCGTGCTGTCTGATCCGGAGGTGACTTTCAGATTGATCAGTGAAGATACAAAGGAAATCTATAAGCTAACTCTGAAGCGCAGTCAACTGACGCCCGCAATAGAAGGAAGCATGAAATGAATAGACCAGTTCTGATTGGATTGATGTCGATGGGAGCCGCGATGTTGTCAGGATTGAGCGCTCAGGCTCAGGGCGATAAGGTGTTCAGTTTCAAGGATACTCCCGGCCAGTATCTGGATGTATTGCGCGACGGAAAGGTCGCCGGCCGCTATATGTATGCCTATGACCGTTCAACGGAAGAAAAGGGCATAGAAACCTACAAGACATACCTTCACGTGTTTGATGCGGATGGCAAGGAACCCATCACCAAAGGTGCGGGCGGACTCTATACCCATCATCGTGGAATCTTCATTGGATGGATGAAGCTCGCCTGCAACGGCAAGTCTTATGACCGATGGCATATGAAGGGCGGAGAGCAGATTCATCGCAAGTTTACTGTCCGGGAGGCAGATGCCGGCCATGCCACGTTTACATCACTTGTCGACTGGACTGATGAGAACGGAAAGCCGCTTGTAACCGAGGAGCGCACTATGACATTCCGCCGTGCTGAGGCACCGGTTTATCAGATCATCGACTTCTCTTCTCAGATCCAGGCGGTCGCAGGCGACATCGTGCTCAATGGTGACCCAGAGCATGCCGGCGTTCAGTTTCGTGCAGCTAACAACGTTGACCGTGGCAAGACCACGTTCGTGTTTCCCGGTCAGAATGTGGATCCGAAAAGTGATGGCAATCTACCCTGGATCGCGGAAACAATCAGCATTAATGACAAGCTGTACAGCGTGATCGATCTGAATCACCCTGACAATCCCAAGGATGTGAAGATCTCAGCCCATCGGAATTATGGCCGGTTTGGATATTTCCCTAAGACTGAAATCAAGAAGGGTGAGAGTTGCACAATCAAGTACCGCTTCCTGGTAGCCGAAGGCGATATGCCATCGGCCGAGTTGATTCAGAAGAACTGTAACGAATTCACGGGCCGGACTGATCCCACACCGCAACTCACTGTCAAGTCGCCCGCGCAGTTGGAGGGAAAGCAGCCGAAGGGCACAAAGGATACGGAGAAGACAGGCAAGGCAAAGAAGTCGAAGGGCGCCAAAGGTGCAGAGAAGAAAGACAAAGCGGTTGAGAATAGTGAAACAAAGGAGACAAACTGATGAACCCATCGCAGAAGAAACAGTCAGTCATTGCAGCAGGTATACCACGTCGCATGTTTCTGAAGGGTGTTATAGTGGCTTCGGCAGCTTCCACGATTCCAGCGTTTCCAGGCTTTGCAGCAAAAGCTCAGAAGACGAAGGGGGGCGAAAACCTGAAACCTGCCAGCGAGCGTGTGAACCTGGCCTGCTGCGGGATTGGCGCACAAGGTGCGTCCGATGTTATGTCTTTGTACAACACTGGACTGGCGAACATTGTTGCGTTGTGTGATACCGATATGGGTGGTTCGCAGACTCTGGAAGTGCTGAAGAAATTTCCAGACGTTCCGCGGTTCAAGGATTTCCGCGAAATGCTGGATAAAATGGGCAAGGAGATCGATGCTGTTACCGCCGGCGTGCCGGACTTTTCGCATTTCCCGATCGCAATGATGGCTATGAGCATGGGTAAGCATGTCTATTGCGAGAAACCCATGGCCCACACTTTCCAGGAAACTGAACTGATGATGCAGGCCGAGAGGAAGTACAAAGTTGCCGCCCAGATGGGCAACCAGGGCCACTCAGGACCGAATTATCATCAGTTCAAAGCCTGGACTGAGGCCGGAATCATCAAGAATGTCACGAAGATCACGGCTTTCATGAACAGCAAGCGGCGGTGGCACGGGTGGAATATATCCGCGTTGCCTGATGGAGAGCCGATTCCAGAGACGCTGGACTGGGATAAGTGGCTTTCAACCGCCGAATTCCACAAATACAACCATGATTATGTCCAGGGGCAATGGCGCTGCTGGTATGATTTTGGCAACGGGGCGCTGGGCGACTGGGCTGCGCATATAATTGACACTGCACACCAGTTCCTGGAGCTGGGTTTGCCTGATGAGATCAACGCGGTAAAGCTGGACGGACACAACAAGTATATTTTCCCTCAAGCATCAACTTTGTCTTTCAAATTCCCGGCGCGCGGCACGATGCCGCCGGTGGATATCACCTGGTATGACGGGCAGAAGAACCTGCCGCCATTGCCGAGCGATTTCGGAGATGCGATAATGGACGGCGACATTCCACCGCCGAGCTCAGGCAAGATCGACTCGAAACCCGGGAAAGTGATTTATGGGGAAGGACTCACGTTCAAGGGCGGATCACACTCAACCACCCTGGCAATCATACCGGAATCTAAAGCCAAGGACATGGCGTCAAAGCTGCCTAAGTACGATAAAGGTTCGAATCACTACGAGAACTTCCTTCTGGCATGCAAGGGCAAGGAGAAATGCCGTTCGTCTTTCGATATTGCCGGTCCCTTGAGCCAGGTGATGATGCTTGGCGTTATCGCACAGCGCCTGAATACGAAACTGGTTTTCGATAGAACCACAAAGCAGATCACAAACAACAAGGTAGCCAACGAGTTGCTGGTCGGACCGCCCCCGCGCAAAGGTTGGGAACAGTACTACAAGGTGTGATTAAATGATCCCGGAAAGCGGGTAAGCAGCTGCTTGCCCGCTTTCCAAATCCATTGCAGTTTACAACATATGCGGTGGGGCGTTGTTCTACCATCTGCGACAACGGGTCGTGGCCATGGCACGGTCAGTTTCACTGCAAACGGTTGTCGACGGAACTCTCATCTGGAGGCTTAAAGAGAGTGCTTTGCTCAAAACACCTGCATAGGACCGTCAATAGTACTGTCGTACGGCGGCTACATTGTGCCTTGCTTCTTTCGGGACTGATCCTCGCATCTTCATTCCTTTCCCCCTCAGCTCTTGCGGCGGTTCGTCCGAACGTATTGCTGGTTCTCATGGATGACCTTGGCTTCAGCGACCTCGGGTGCTACGGAGGGGAGATTCCAACACCCAATATGGATCGCCTTGGAAAGGGCGGGCTTCGCTTTGTGCAGATGACGAACTCCGCGCGCTGTTGTCCCAGCCGGGCCTCACTGTTGACCGGACTGCATCCGGGACAAGCCGGCATTCCCAATATGGGCGGTGAACTCAACGACAGGTGTGTTACGCTGGCAGAGGTGCTTGGAGATGCCGGGTACCTGACATATGGGGTGGGGAAATGGCACGTGGGCGCTAAACTGGCCAATCCTATCGACCGGGGATTCCAGGAATTCTATGGCTACGTCAGTGGATACTCGAAGGATCAATGGTCGCAGAATCTTTACGAACGACTTCCGGCCGGGCGTAAGGCTGAAATCCAATACGACGATGGGAAGTTCTATGCGACAGACGCGTTCACCGATTACGCGATGGAATTCATCAGGCAGGCCGGGGAGAAGGGGAAGCCCTGGTTTCTCTATCTGGCTCATTCCTCACCGCATTTCCCGATTCAGGCACCGATGGGATCAGCGAGACCAATGCTTGATACATACCGGAAGGGGTGGGATGTCCTTAGAAGTGAACGTTTCGCCCGGCTTAAGGAAATAGGCCTGATCGATCACGACGGATGGAAATTGACCGAGCGTTCGCCGGTGCCTATGGACACTCGGGCAATTGCCAATGGATATCCGGGGAAGCAGAATCCGGCCTGGGATTCGCTGCCTCCGGCACGCAGAGAGGATCTTGCCTGCAGGATGGCAATATATGCCGCCATGGTCAAGCACGTGGACGACGGAATGGGACGCATTGTCAAGGAACTCCAGGAAGCCGGAAGTTTCGATAATACTGTGATCATGATTCTTTCTGATAACGGTGCCTGCTACGAGTGGGGTCCGTTCGGATTTGATGAAGGATCGCGCAAGGGCATAACGCATCTTAATCAAGGCGAAGACCTTGAGCTGATGGGTGGCGTCAAGTCGAGCATGGCATATGGTTCGGCCTGGGCAAATCTCTGCAATACCCCGTTCCGTCTGTACAAGCATTTCACCCACCAGGGCGGTATCGTGACGCCATTCATCGTCCACTGGCCGGCCGGGGTGAAATCACCCGGGCGTTGGGTACGATCGCCGTCTCATATCATTGATATTATGCCCACGCTGGTCGAACTTGCAGGTGCTTCATATCCGAAAGAAAGAAGACGAAAGGCCGTTCTTCCAATGGAGGGTGTCAGCCTTACTCCAACCTTTCAAGAAGGGGGAACTCTGGCGGAGCGCACGTTATGCTATCAGCACACAGGCAGTCGCGCGATTCACAAGAGCAATTGGAAGCTTGTTGCCTGCGGCAAGAAATTCCCCGATGCTGACAAATGGGAACTTTACGATTTGAGCAAGGATCCGTGCGAAACGTTCGATCTGGCAAATCAGAAGCCGGAGGTGGTGAAAGAACTGGCCGCTGAATACGATGCATGGGCCCGACGCTGCGTTTTTCCGGAAAAATCACAACCTCGTGCCGGGAAACCACAGAGAGAAAAGGCAGGACAACAGACGGCAGTATCCGTTGATAAAGAAGGTTCGGAAGAGTGAACTCAGGGTAATGACGCTATCAAGCAGCAGTACACATGGAGCAGGTCCGGTAGACCCGGCAAGGAGACAGCCCACTTGAAGACAGTATTACTAGCCATGGCCGTAATTCTTTGCGCATTTCCGTTGTTCGCGGGGGAACAGCGCCCGAACATTCTCTTTATCCTGACCGATGACCAGGGCTACGGCGATGTCAGCGGGAACGGTAACCCTGTCATCAAGACGCCCAATATCGACAAACTGCGGGAAGGGAGCGTGCGGTTCAGTGACTTCTCCGTCTCCTCGTCATGCTCTCCAACCAGGGCCGCACTGATGAGCGGGATGTATAACCTGAAGGTCGGCGTAACTCATACCATCGGTCCACGTGAACAGATGAGCCTCAAGTTGACAATCCTCCCTCAAATACTGAAGGCGGCCGGTTATACGACAGCAATGATAGGCAAGTGGCATCTGGGCGGAGGCGCAGGCTATGCGCCGCTCGACCGTGGTTTTGACCGCTGTATCACGACTGCGGGGGGAGCGCAGGGGCACTTCAACCCTCGCATCATCCGCAATGGTGTCGCAGGGAAGGGTGTTGGGTTTCGTGAGGACATCTATTTTAACGAGGCGATGAAGTTTATGGAATCCTGCAATGGCACCCCGTTCTTCTGCTATCTGGCGACATATTCACCGCATGCCCCCCTGGCGGCACCCGAAGAGTTCATAGCTCCCTTCAAGGGTAAGGTCGACGAAAACACAGCCAAGTTTTTCGGCATGGTCGCCAATATCGACTATAACCTCGGGCGTCTCCTGAAGTGGATGGAGGAGAAGAGACTTTCCGAGAACACGATCATAGTCTTCATGAATGACAATGGCGGGACTTACGGAGTGGACACTTTCAACGCCGGCATGAGGGGGTGCAAATGCACCGCATGGTACGGGGGGACGCGGGCGATGTCGTACTGGCGCTGGCCCGGAAGATGGCTGCCGCACGATGTTGACGCACTGACGGCGCACATTGACGTGCTGCCGACGCTTGCCGCTGTCGCCAATGCGAAGATGCCTGACGCGACCGCATCTGAGCTCGATGGTCGCAGTCTCCTGCCGTTTCTGGAGGGCAATGATGATCCATGGTTTGCCGACCGGATGGTCTTCCAGCATAATGGCCGCTGGCCAAGCGGTATGGCAGCCGCACATAAGGATGTTATGGCCGGGGTCAGATGGAAGGACTATCTGCTTGTGCGCAGCCGCCCGTGCACCGACCCGGATGGGCTTTGCGCAAAGGACAAGCGCAGTCAATGCCCGCAGTTGAGGAATGTCGAGAAAGGCGCGACTGCCGGGACATATACCAGGAACGCGCAGTTCATCTGGGGAGTCACACCGGGTGACGGATGGGCATTGTACGACGTGCGCAAAGATCCGGGCAGCCGGAAGAACCTTGCGGCAACGCACAAGGATATCGTGCTCAGGTTGAAAGAAGCATACAGCAAATGGTGGGACTCGATCTACCCTGCGATGATAATCAACGGCGGCGATCGTCCGCTCGGTGAGAGTGTCGGCAGGCCAGGCAATAGTGTTGAACAGGCAACTAAGGGCGAACAGTGAAATGGCGAGCCCAGGCAGTCCGGCCGTGATGACGGACCGTGCCGGGGACACGAAACCACTCAAACGAAAGGCAGAGACATGAAGATCAAATCGCAAAGTGTAACCGGGACGTTTGTTCAGCGTGCCATTCTCACTGCAATGCTGCTGGCGCCAGTGATCCTGGTGCTCGCTGCTGATGCTCCGAAACCATCCGGCAAACCGAATATCATTTTCATCTTTGCCGATGACTGGGGCTGGGGGGATCTTTCATGCCATGGACATCCGTGGCTTAAGACGCCGCGTCTCGACCGGCTGGCCAGTGAAGGCATCGACTTCCAGCAGTTCAATGTGCTTAATCCGGTATGTTCGCCTAGCCGCACGGCGATGATGACGGGGCATTATCCCGCACGGTATTCAATACATGAACACTTTGCCGCGCCGCTGCAGAATCAAACGCGGGGCATGCCCGACTGGTTGGACCCGAAAGCACCTACGCTTCCACGTTTTTTCAAGCAAGCCGGATATAGTACCGCACATTTCGGGAAGTGGCACCTGACCAACGCGCAGACCCAGGGTGCGCCTCGGCCGGAGGAGTATGGCTACGACGAATCCTCTGTCTTCAACGGTGGCAAAGGTTGGACAGCGGCAGGTCTGCATGCCACAGCATCGAATACGGTGGCATTTATCAAGGCTAACCGGAACAAGCCCTTCTTTATCAATGTCTGGATCCACGAAAGCCACACGCCGCACGTTCCGACACCGGAATCGATGGCGAAATGGAAACACATTGATGAGCAGAAGCAGGTCTATTCGGCCGTCATCACTGATGGCGACAACACCGTCGGCACGATCCTTGATGCTCTGAAAGCCGAAGGGTTGGAAGGCAATACCATTGTTATGTTCTCCAGCGATAACGGCCCGGAATCCACCGGGAGCAAGCCTGCAAAGGACAGTTACGATCCTGATGCAAGAGTCACGGGTTACGACACCTACTACAGCATCGGGCAAACCGGCGGACTTCGTGGTCGCAAGCGGAGCCTGTTCGAAGGCGGAGTTCGTACGCCCTTTATTGTGCGCTGGCCTGGACATACCCCGGCAGGCACCAGCAACAACTCGACCGTGTTCACTGCCGTTGACTTGCTGCCAACGCTTTGCGCAGCCGCCGGCGTTACACTTCCGGCCGGCTATCATGGCGACGGCGAAAACCTGCTGGCTGCCTTCGACGGCAAAGCGATTACACGCGAACGCGCCATCTTCTGGGAATGGACCGGTGGCAAGAACGAGCCTGATTGGTGGCCGCGGCTGGCCGTAAGGGACGGCGATTGGAAACTCGCGCTGACAGCTGATGCGCAGCGGGTCGAACTCCATAGGATTCCAGAGGATCGTGCCGAGTCCAAGGATGTCTCGAAAGACCATCCTGAAATCGTTGCGCGCCTCAGCAAACTAGCCATGGAATGGAAAGCTTCGATGCCGGCGAACCCCGATCCATCGTGCATCAGTACGGTCGACCGTGTCGAAGGGGCGAATCAGCCGAAGGCACGCGGGAAAGCAGCGTCGTCGTCAGGGCAATCCTCGAAGAAAGCACCAGACAAAGAAAAGGCATTTGTCAGGATGGATACGGACAAGGATGGCTTTCTCACTCTTGATGAGTACAAGTCCGGCATGAAGAAAGGGACGAATCTTGATGAGCGATTCAAGACCTTCGACATGGACAATGACGGTAAACTGACGCGCACGGAGTTTGGGGCGACGGCTGGCAAGTGAATTCAAACAACAGGAAAGTTACATGAATAGACTCGTTATGTGTTCTTCTGTTGCCGTGGGAATTGTGCTGGCTGGTACGGCTGTTCTCGCAGCGAATAGGAAGCCGGTCATGGATGGCACTTCAGCAGAGATGTGGGGGAAAAGCAACAGCACCAAGACCAACATTGCGCGCGGTGCCTGGTTGAAGGATTCGCGCTTTGCAATGTTCATCCACTGGGGGCCGTATTCGGAACTGGGTGGCAAGTGGAATGGCAAGACACAGTATGGTATTTCCGAGTGGATCATGAGGCGGGCGAAAATCCCGGTCGCCGAATACGAGAAGGTTGCCGGCCGTTTCAATCCATCCGGGTTCAATGCCGAGGAGTGGGTGCAACTGGCGCAGGATACAGGCATGAGGCACATCATGATCACCGCGAAACATCACGATGGATTTGCGATGTTCAAGTCGGAGGCTAGCCCGTACAATATCGTGGATGCCTCGCCGTTCAAGCGCGATCCCATGAAGGAACTGGCAGAAGCCTGCAAAGCAAAGGGGTTGCGGCTCGGTTTCTACTATTCGCAGTCACAGGACTGGCATGAACGCGACGCGGTAGGGAACGACTGGGACTTCAAGGATGGGGAGGGCGATTTCCAGCGGTATCTCAAGGTCAAAGCAGTCCCGCAGATCAAGGAACTTCTGAGCAACTACGGCTCCATCGCTGGTGTGTGGTTTGACACGCCGGGGCCGATCACGCCGGAGCAGTCGTGGATGCTCGTGGATCTTGTCCACACCTATCAGCCTCAATGCCTGGTTAACAGCCGCATCGGTAACGGGCTGGGGGACTACGACACGCTCGGCGATCAGGAGATACCACGTCTGCCGCGGCCGGGCCTGTGGGAAACGCCGGATACGCACAACGACACATGGGCCTACGCATGGTATGACCGCAACTGGAAGAGTCCGAGCGAGATCGCAGAGCGCCTGGTTCGCGTGGTCAGCCGTGGCGGGACCTACATGCTCAACGTGGGGCCGGACGGGGCAGGTCGCATCCCGGCTCAATCCGCCCGCATCCTGCGCGAAGTTGGCAAGTGGGTGAATGCCCACGAGGATGCGATCCATGGAACAGATTCTACGCCCTTCGGGCCGGTTGCATGGGGCGAGTGTACGGCGCGCGGCAACAAGCTCTTTCTGCATGTGTTCCAATGGCCTTCCGACGGACGACTGGTGCTGCCGGGGCTGAAGACGAAAGTCGCGCGTGCGCTGCTTGAGGGAACCGAGGAGCTGGTTGTGAAATCAGAAGCGAACATCCTTACGATTACCGTTCCGGCGTTACGCCCGGACACTCTTATCCCAGTAGTGACTCTGGAGCTCGCCGGCCCGGTCGACGCAAGCCGTGAAGCATACGTGCTCAATGGCTGCCGGAATACGTTGGAAATGGGTGTTGCCGCGCTGAAGGGGTGTGAGGTGAACGCTGTCAACTGGATGGAGAAGTTCGGCGACTGGAAGCATGCCGAGTGCGTGGGCCGATGGAAGGGCGCTGAGCGTTCTGCGACATGGGACTTTAAGACGGTAGAGCCTGGTTCGTTCTATCTTGATGTGGATTACACCTGTCCCGCGGAGGACGATTACTCAGAGTGGGGCATACGTTGCGACGACAATGACCTGACCTTTCCGCTCATTGATACCGGTGAACGGACGAATCGCAAGGCGTTTGGAGGCGAGTTGCCGCGTTTCCGGACATACCGCGTTGGCGTTATTGATTTCAAGAAACCTGGTGCGCAGCGCCTCACGTTCGGGCCTACAGGCGAAGATGGCGCAGGTATCCGTGTCACTGCGTTGCGGCTGATACCGGTAAAGTAGATCGCAAATCATCTACAATGGGAATGATAGAATGCATAAAGCCGGTGTCATTTGTATCGCCCTGCTGCTTTTGCCACTTACTGCGCTGTCAGGCGCTGATGACGGTGGAAAACAGCCTTCCGACCTGATGCCGCATGTTGAGGACTATACGCATATGTGGTGGGCGGCTGGATTCCCTTCGCACATACCAGCGGCGCCGTGGCGGCGCGTCATACAGACGGGCACTTACGCTTTGGCTCTCGATACGGAGACGATGCGCATTCCTCATTTCGGCAGGGTGCCTGAAGGTATAGGTTACGCTGAATGCGCGCGTTCCGACAGCAACGTGTGGGAGAGGCTGCCGCCGGCCGAACTTTCGCTCGCAATTACGGTCAATGGCAAACGCTACCGTTGCACGGCGGGCGGGAAATGGGGACGTTCCGCGGGCCCGAGGTTGATCGAGTCAGGACGTTTCGTGCAGCGGGCGGATGTGACCGGTCTGGTCTTTTCGGGCGATGATCGCGCGCGCTTGATTGTCGATGCGCGATTTGAAACCGTGGCGTGGCCGGATCGCCTCGGCCTGATCCTCGCTGTCCGGCCCGGGCTGTTGTCGATTCCAGCAGGCCAGGCGTGCTTCGGGCGGATAGGCGGAGGCTTCGGATTTGATGGGGCCAACAGCCTGCAGTTTCCACACAGTCCGGAACTCGATCCGGAGCAGTTTACGGTCGAGTTCTGGGCTTTTGTGCCCGGTGACTACAAGACTTCGGAACGGGCCCGGCCGTGGCTGGTGTGCAAGAATGGTAACGACACAGTTGATGGCAATTATGGCATCGCGCTTTTGAGTGACAGAGCTCAGGCAAGATTGAATATTGGTGGCGGCCGAAGGAACGCATTTACGGTCGATGGCCGTCAGCGCGCAGTGAAAACTGATACGTGGAACCACATTGCAATGAGTTACGACGGCGATGTGCTTCGCCTCTATGTCAATGGCAGGGAGGATGGCTCAACCAGGATCGGACGCAGACGAGTGCCTGGCGTCGGCGGGCTGGCGTTCGGGTGCCGGCAGGACGAGCGCGGCGATGGTGGTCATTTCCGTGGAGCGATTGACGAAATCAAGTGCTATGACCGGGCGCTGAGTGCCTCGGATATCCGAGGGCGGTTCACAAAACCTGATGTTGTGGACCAGTCACTCAAGCCGGTTCGCGAATGGAGCTTTCGTGCTGATGGTATGGCTTCCATGAACAAGCCGTATGCGCAGTGGAAAGATGTTTCCATGGAGGTCCGGCTTGCCGCGCCGGACCGCGAGTGGCGGCAGCGGTGGGAGCTACCCAAAGGTGAAACATGGAAGACTCAGGATTGGCGGGAGGTGGCGGTGGTGGTATCTTCCGGCGATATAGAGACGATGAAGGCCGGACCGGCAAAAGGGCCTGGATTGTCAGTAAAGACGGACCGTTTGGCCGGATCTCTGCTTGCGACATCGGCATTGTCAGTGAATGTGCGAGCCGCTGAGATACCAGGTGGTGCGGCTCGCAAGGTCACGTACGATCAGGCACGAGGCTGGCATTGCGTGAATCTTGACGGGATTGTCCCGCTTGTGCCGGCCGGTGGCGTAGAGCGGCAGAATGACTCCATGGAGCGCGTGCGGCTGGTGATTTCCAACCCGTCAGACCGTGAGCAGACCGCCAGGTTGCTTTTTGCAAAGAATGAGGACGGATTTCGTCAGCGTATAGGCGTATCGATTACCGGCGTTTCCGTCTGTCTGAGGGACAAGGATGGATATCCTACAGGCATTCCGGTTCAGCTCAGTAAGAACTGGCACAGCGGTGCAGAGGGCGGGGTATACGCGGGTCCATGGTTTCACGCATTTTCACAGGTGCGTCTTCAGGCAAGATCGACAGCTGAATTGGAACTGACACTTAGTTACGGCCACTGGGGCGGTGTTGCCGCCGCGTCTCATTCCCAGCTTTGTCTCATTGGCTGGGGCGGCAACCAACTGTGGGACGAGAGCGCACTTGGTTCCTGGGGCGAGAGTATCTGTTATGACCCTGATCAGGCGCAGGCGCGCGCGTCTATTCTGGATGCACGTCCGCTGATGGTAAGCACGAAGAACAGAGCGGCGAGGTGGAGTTGGACCCATAACGTAGGAGGGGGTGATTATTGCAGGCTTTTTGACACGGGAGGTAGTCGAGTCTACCCCTCAGGCATGCATACAACATACAAGCGGCTTGGGCCTTGTCTCACTGAAGTGACCTATGCCGGGCACACTGGACCCTCCATTGCACAATCCGCCACAGTGAGTCTTGCACGCAGCGATGACGTAGTGCGTGGCGTATACAGGTTGCGGTTCGATGTGATCAAGCCTGTGGATTTCACGCGTTTCGTGATCTTTCAGATCGGTGCCGATACCTACAGCCAGACAGCCGAACGCAAGATGGCACTTGGCAATGAAAAGGGATTGATACGCGAGTGGGCCACGCAGCTAGGTGGCGACGTTTATCGGACACAGCCGATGGAATGTGTCGGGACGATCCCCTGGATTTCCCTCCATGAAGCCGTTCCACGGCTGGACCGTGGAGAAAAGGGTGCATGGGCGAACCGAGGTATCGTAATTCGCTCATGGAAGGCGCGGCTGGGAGGTAAGGATGCGACGCCGTGGCTTGCCGAGCGCGGCGTCAGTTCGCGTGTCGAGGCGAGTTCTACGGCCGACATCGTGCCACCGCCGGGGTGTACCAGGTTCGAAGCAGGCGATTTCGTAGAGGCAACCGTCGAGCATATCATCATGCCGCAGTTTGCAAAGGACTACTATGGACCCAGCGAAGACCTGCGTGCCGCGCTAGGTCAATGGGAAAACACCTGGCGTATGATATACCGTGAGGCTGCCGGCAATGACTGGCGCGTTGAAGTCAAGAACGGCACACTTGAGAACTTGCATCCCGCTGTTACTATCCATGCTTTGAATGGGGAAGCGGAGTTCACACTGAGTGGAGGCTTGGGATACATCCCCGTCACTTTCAGCGGGCTTGATTCCCCGCGGGATCAAGTGCTGTTTGTTGACGGCCAGCCTTTAGATCAGAGCGTGCACGGCAGGGATTTCTGGCAAACCGATTACGATGCTGTCAAACGTGAATGGTCTGTCACGTACAATATTCCGGCTGGCAAAGGACGTCTGCGCGTGATGCGGCTTGCGCGCCTAGCGACTGGTGCAAATACCAGGAACTGATCAAGAACACTATGACAGCCGAGTGGCAGGGGGTGCATTGATGATGACCGGGACAATTCTCGATAAGGTGGTGCGAGTGCTCAAGAGGGAATATGAAAGCCACAACGCGCCAATTGTGGAACTGGTAAAAGCCAGCACTGGTTCCATCTTCAAGGTGCTTGTAGCTACAATCTTGAGTGCAAGGACCAAGGATCAAACAACCGCAAGTGCAGCTGGCAGGCTGTTCGAAAGGATCAGCGATCCGTGTGACTTTGATCGCTTGTCCCGCACAGAGGTCGAGAAACTTATCTTCCCTGTGGGGTTCTACAGGATGAAGGCGAAACATCTGAAGGAACTTCCGGCGGCGCTTGATGAGCTGTTTGATGGCAGGATTCCGGATTCGATTGACGATTTATGCAGGCTTCCAGGAGTGGGCAGGAAGACGGCGAATCTGGTTCGTGCAGTTGGATTTGGGAAGCCCGCTATCTGTGTGGATGTTCATGTGCATAGGATAAGCAACAGGTTAGGCCTGCTGAAGACAAGGACGCCGTTTGAAACGGAAATGAGGCTGAGAAAGATCCTGCCTGGAAAGCATTGGATTACATGGAACTCGTACCTTGTATCGTTTGGGCAGACTGTTTGTCTACCTGTCAGACCCAAATGCATGAAATGTCCGATCAGGGAGTTCTGCAAGCGGATCGGTGTCAAGAAATTAGCTGTAGAAAACTGAAATACTTCACTGGACAGACGGCGTTAGATGTTGTTGAATCCGGAGCTTTGACAAGGGGCGGAAATGGTTGCTGGCAAGAATGATTCTGCCGCGAGTGAGAAGTCTGTTGGCCGTGGAGCAATAGGGCAGGCGCTTTCGCTCGGAAGCAATCTTGCCGCAGGCATGGCAGTGTTCAGCTTTATCGGATATTGGATAGACCGGAGGAGGGGCGGCGGTACTTTCTGGACTCTTTGCGGGATGTTTCTGGGCGTACTATACGGTGCGTATGAGGTCTGGAAGGTGGTACGGTCTCTGAACCATGAATCCAAAGACAAGTTGCGGGGCACAAAAGAAGCCGCGGACCGGAAATGATGCCGAAGCTGTTTGGATGGATTTGTGCTCTTCTGGTGGCCTCGATCACTGTATTTGTGGCTGTCTGGCTGGTTTGCGGACATGGTGTGTCACAACCGGCATTGGCAGGTTTGGCGCTGGCGGCGATTAACAGCATGGTCGCGCTGGTGTTGAGTTTGAAGTCAATCGGAGGGACGACTTCCAGGTTCATGTTGTATGGTGTTCTTGGAAATGGGCTGCGGCTATTGATACTGCTGGGGTTAGCGGCAATATACAGGTTTGCGGTGGGTGGAGATGATTTTTCGTTCAACATTGCGCTGGCTTCCGGTTACGTGATTTTCATGATCTACGAAGTGGCGGTTTTGAATGCGATGGGCTTGGGCAGGAAGGATGCTAAAGGGTAGAAAGGTTCAGGGATTGCGCAGATTGGCGCTGATTGATGGATGGAGTACCGGGATACGGGAAATAGATGAGCACTAACACTACAGCGGCTATTGCGTCGACGGTCCAGCAGAAGATTGACTCTGTTCAGGCCTTTGTGATGCATCATGCCCGGAATTCAAATGAGTTCAGTCTCCCATACCTGCGCTTTGAATTGCCATCCTACATAAGCATTCACGGGCTGATGGTGGTGTTGGCCGCGGTTCTGCTTCTGCTGGCGTTCGGGGTGTTCTACCGCAAGAAAGCGCTTGTTCCGACCGGTCTGACGAACCTGCTTGAGATGTTTGTCGTTTTCATCCGGGATGAGATATCCATACGGTACCTTGGAGACAAGGACGGCCGGAGGATGACCCCCATTTTCTGCAGCTTCTTCTTTTTCATAGTCGTTATGAATCTTCTGGGGCTGGTTCCTGGTTTTGCAGCTGCGACGGGCAATGTCAGCGTTACGCTGCCGCTGGCATTGACCACGTTTGTTTTCATGGTGTTCGGCGCGATCTTTAAGACCGGGCTGTTGGGTTTCATCAAGGGACTGGTTCCGAGCGGGATCCCGTGGTTCCTTGCCGTACTGCTGTTTCCAATCGAGGTTATCGGCGTTGTAATCAAGACGTTTGCGCTCACGATACGTCTCTTTGCAAACATGGTGTCCGGGCACATGGTGCTCTTCTTTCTGCTGGGAATGATTGTGATATTCGGCATGAAGGCGGCTCCGGTTATTGTGGTTGCGCTTCTGATATACGGGCTGGAACTGTTTGTGGCGTTCCTGCAGGCGTATATTTTCACGCTATTGTCGGCAATCTTCATCGGGCAGAGGTATCACCCGGATCATTGATGTGCCGCGAAAAGACTTGTGGTGGCTGGTGGTATTTGATAGGTGTGGCGAGTTTTTTGGGGTGGTAGAACAGGCAGCAAATAGATGGAAGGAGCAAGCATGACTGGGTCAATAGCAGCTGTTGGTGCTGGGATAGTTGTGGTTGGGGCCGGGCTCGGGATAGGACTTATTGGCAGTGCGGCTGTGCAGGGTATCGCGCGACAGCCGGAGGCAGCCGGCAAGATTCAGGTAAACATGTTGATCGCAGCGGCGCTGATTGAAGGCGTGGCGTTCTTCTGCGCGGTTATCTGTTTTCTCGGGAAGTAGGTCGAGGCGCTTTTCTCATCTTTCGAGGATTCGCATAGGGGTGACGTCATGGAAGAGCAAACCAGCTACACCCAGACCGTGGGCGTGGTGGCCGAAACTGGTTCGGAGCATTCGCAAGGTCCGGGACTGATCGATGTCTCGGGGCCGATGATGCTCCTGACATGGGCTACATTCATCATTCTGGCCTTCATTTTAGGGAAGGTGGCGTGGAAACCGATTCTCAAGGGACTGGAAGTGAGGGAGGAATCCATTCGCAAAGCGCTTGATGAAGCCGAGAAGGCGCGTGCAGAGCTTGCGGCTGTTGAGGCCAGAACGAAGCAGATGATCGCAGAGGCTCAGGAAAAGGGAGAGAGCATCGTGGCTTCGGCAAGGATATCGGCAACTGAACTGGCCAATACCATCGAGAAGAGGGCGAAGGATCGCGCGACCGGTCTTGTCGATGACGCACAACGCGAGATCAGTTCGGCAACCGATAAAGCAAGAATACTGTTGCGAGCCGAGAGTGCTGATCTGGCGATTATGCTGGCCGGCAGGGTTATTGGTGAAAGCATGGATTCAGAGAAGAACCGGGCTATGGTCAACAGACTGGTGTCTGAGAACTGAGTGTCTATATGATCGTGTCCAAAGCATCAAGGCGTTATGCCAGGGCCCTGTATGACCTTGCGAAAGTCGAAGGATGCCTTGATCCGGTGCTTGTGGATATGGGTGTCATCGGGGCTGCAGTGCCATCGAGCCCCGAACTTGGCGGGTTTCTCTCGAACTATGTTGTGCGCCGCAAGGACAGGTTGATGGCGTTGGAAGGGATCTTCAAGGCTGGGGCGAGTCCGTTGTCGTGGCGTTTTCTTCTTTTTCTTGAGTCGAAGCGACGGATGGGTCTTCTACCTGACATTTGCCAGGCCATAAGCGAATTGCATGACAGGATGCGTGGTGTTGTACATGTCGCATTGACCACCGCGTTTCCCATGGAAGCTGCTGACGAGCGGGCTATTTCAGGTAGCATCGCTTCGCGGATCAGCGGGCCGATGAAGCTGGGCTCAAGTGTGGATCAGGATCTGATGGGTGGTTTTGTTTTTAGAGTGGGCGACACAGTTTATGACTACAGTGTCAAGGGGACGCTGCAGGCACTTAGAGACAAGTTGGTAGGGAGCCGATAATGGCAATGAATTTGAGACCGGAAGAGATTTCCGCGATACTCCGGAAGCAGTTGTCGACGTTTGAGCAGACGGCGCAGGTTTCCGAGGTAGGGACGGTGCTGAGTGTTGGGGATGGGATTGCCCGTGCGTGCGGGTTATCCAACGTTATGGCCGGCGAGACCGTGGAATTTGCGGGAGGCCTTGCTGGAATGGCGCTTAACCTTGAGGAGGACAACGTCGGCATTGCTGTATTTGGCGACGATTCCGGAGTCAAGGAAGGTGATACCGTACGCCGGACAGGCAGGATAGTCTCGGTTCCGGCAGGCGGCGCGATCGCCGGACGCACCGTCGACGCTCTGGGCAGGGCAATTGACGGCGGTGCTCCCATCGAGACAACGGAATGGCGTGTGATTGAGAAGAAAGCACCAGGCATCATTGAGCGGCAAAATGTCAAAGAACCGCTGCAAACGGGAATAAAGGTTGTAGATGCTCTTACACCTATCGGTCGAGGGCAGCGTGAGCTGATCATTGGGGATCGCAAGACGGGCAAGACCACTATTGCCATTGATGCGATAATCAACCAGCGCGGTGAAGACGTGAAGTGCTTCTATGTTGCCATCGGGCAGAAGCGTTCGACGGTCGTGCAGATATTTGAAACTCTGAAGAAGTACGGCGCGATGGAGTACACGACCATCGTTGCCGCAACGGCGGCCGATCCGGCGCCCATGCAGTTCCTGGCCCCGTATGCCGCCTGTGCGATGGCGGAATACTACAGGGATTCCGGAAAGCATGCGCTGGTCATCTATGACGATTTGACCAAGCATGCGCAGGCCTACAGGCAATTGTCACTTCTGCTTCGGCGGCCGCCTGGCCGGGAAGCTTTTCCCGGCGATATATTCTATCTCCACAGCCGGCTTCTTGAGCGCGCGGCGAAAATGAGTGATGCAAATGGTGGGGGTAGTCTTACTGCTCTTCCGATTGTGGAAACACAGGCCAATAATATTGCCGCATACATACCAACCAACATCGTCTCTATTACCGACGGGCAGATTTTCCTTGAGGCCGATCTGTTCAATGCCGGACAACGCCCTGCCGTGAATCCAGGTATTTCAGTCTCTCGCGTTGGTGGTGATGCGCAAGTGAAGGCGATGAAGCAGACGGCGGGATCGCTTCGTCTGGATCTGGCGCAGTTCCGCGAACTGGCGGCTTTTTCGCAGTTTGCAGCCGACCTTGACGCCGCAACGAGAAAGCAGCTTGATCGTGGCCAGCGACTTATGCAGGTGATGAAGCAGGGTGTTCACGAGCCGCTGCAGGTTGCCAAGCAGGTTGCGATCATCTACGCCGGGGTAAGAGGATTCCTGGATGATGTTCCACCTGCCGACGTCAGGAAATTTGAGGCGCGGCTCGGGGAGGTTATTGACTCCGACTTCAAGGATTTCATGCGGCTCTTCGCGGAAAAGAAGACCATGACGGATGAGGTAAAGGATATGCTTGAACGGATCATCCGCAGGACAAAGGGACAGGGCTAGCCAAGGCCATACGCCGTGCCATGCTAACGCTCAAAGAATACAACACGAAGCTGAACCGCCTGAAGAGTACGCGCAAGTTGACGCGGACCATGCGGATGATTTCCGCCAATAAGTTGCACAAGGCGCAGGATTCACAGAAGAAGGCAATTGAGTACGCAAAGCCACTTGAGAAAATGGCTGGTATTGTGGGTGGGAATGATCTGCCGGCACATCCGTTGACGGACAAGCGTGGAAAGATCAGGCATATCCTGATTCTGGTGATTGCCTCTGACCGTGGGTTGTGCGGCGCTTTCAATAACAATTTGAATCGGATGGTCGCACAGTGGATCTCCACTAATGGCGGCGGTAATGAACGGGTCCAGCTCAGTTTCTGCGGGAAGCGTGGACTGGTCTATTTCAGGAGCCGGGGCAATGTATTGAAGCATTACGAGGGGATTATGGCACGTGCGAGCTTCACCGCAACGGTCGAGGTCAGCAGGGAATTGCAGGAGATGTTCCTAGCGGAGAAGTTCGACGAGATTTATGTCGCGTACAATTTGTTCAAGAATGTGATGGTGCGGGCGCCGGTCATCGAGAAGTTGCTTCCGCTTGGTATAGCGGATGGTGTGAACCCGGACATCAAGAGAGCAGTCCCGATCCTTGAGCCTGACCATGCTGAGTTGTGGCGATGCATGGTGCCGCAACTGCTGGATCTGCGATTGTTCTCGGCGTTTCTAAACAGCATGCTGTCTGAACACAGCGCACGAATGGTCAGTATGGAGAGCGCTACAAACAATACGGAGAAGCTGATAGACCGTTATACGATTCTTAGGAACCAGGCGAGGCAGGCGTCTATTACCAGCGAGTTGTCGGAAATCGTTGCAGGCGCCGAAGCGTTGAAATGATATAAACCTGTGTATACAGGTGAAGGCGAGCGAGGATTGAATGAACATCGGACGGGTTACACAGGTCTTTGGAGCGGTAATTGACGTGGAATTTCAAGAGGGGCAATTGCCGGGTATCTTCACGGCGCTTCTTGCCACCAATTCTTCCATAAGCGACAAGAAGGGGAACCTGACGCTTGAGGTGGCCCAGCATCTTGGCAACAATACTGTTCGCACTATTGCAATGGATGCCACTGACGGCATGGTTCGCGGCAGTGAAGTCGAGGATACGGGAAAAGAGATGACGATGCCAGTTGGGAAGGGCACGCTTGGCAGGGTCCTCAATCTTCTTGGGGACCCAATTGATGGTCGTGGCCCTGTGGAGTGCGAGAAGCGCATGCCGATTCACTGTGCGGCGCCAGGATTCGACCGACAGGAAACGCGAGACCAGATCCTCATGACGGGTATCAAGGTTATTGATCTGCTGGCTCCATACAAGAAGGGTGGCAAGATCGGTCTCTTTGGCGGTGCAGGGGTCGGCAAGACTGTGCTTATCCAGGAAATGATTCGCAATATCGCAACGGAACACGGCGGCTATTCAGTATTTGCGGGTGTAGGAGAGCGGACCAGGGAAGGCACCGCGCTGTACCGGGAAATGAGGGAATCCGGTGTAATAGACAAGACCGCCATGATTTTCGGCCAGATGAACGAGCCGCCTGGCGCGCGCGCAAGGGTGGCTCTTTCAGCGCTGACCGTAGCGGAGTATTTCCGCGAGGAAATGCGTCAGGATGTCTTGCTCTTCATAGACAATATCTTCCGTTTCACCCAGGCCGGGTCTGAGGTGTCTGCCCTGCTGGGGCGCATTCCGTCAGCGGTAGGCTACCAGCCGACTCTCGGTACGGATATGGGCGAGCTGCAGGAGCGGATTACCTCGACGAAGAACGGCTCAATTACGTCGATTCAGGCGATATTCGTGCCTGCCGATGACTACACCGATCCGGCACCGGCCACGACGTTTGCGCATCTTGATGCCACAACTGAACTGTCGAGGCCGATCATGGAGTTGGGCATCTACCCGGCAGTGGATCCTCTCACCTCGTCTTCCAGTATGCTTACGCCGGATATAGTCGGGCAGGAACATTACGATGTTGCACGCGGTGTGCAGGAAATCCTGCAGAGGTACAAGGAACTTCAGGACATTATAGCCATTCTTGGTATGGAAGAACTGTCGCAGGAAGACCGGGTCACGGTCGAACGGGCCAGGAAGGTGCAAAGACTGCTGTCGCAGCCGTTCTTTGTTGCGGAGCAGTTTACCGGCATACCAGGCATATACGTGCAATTGGCGGACACGATCCGGTCGTTCAAGGAAGTGCTTGAAGGTAAGCATGATAAGCTTCCGGAACAGGCATTCTACCTGGTTGGCAACATAGACGATGTGATTGCGAAGGCGAAGCGCATCTGATTGCAGTATTGATGATGTAGAAATGCTGACTACTGATGTATCTGCGAGTTGCCCTTATGGGCAGAAAAGAAGGCAAGAAGGGTAGCAAAGCGGGTAGACCGTCGATTTTTGGAGGGGTGTTGTATGCCGGCTTTCAGGACCAGGATTGTGACACCGGAGTTGTGTGCTTTCGATGCGGAAGTCGAGTCCATCGTTGTGCCTGGGATTGACGGATTTTACGGCATCCTCGCCAATCATGCGCCGATGATTGCCGCTGTTGGGGCTGGGATCCTTAAGGTCACAGCGGGCGGAACAGATACCTTCTTCTCAGTTGGCAAAGGTGTTCTCGAAGTAGACGGGAGCGCTGTTCTCATCCTCACAGACCGGGCCGCCAGCGGTACGAGCCTAAACTAAGCGCCATGATGGGGCTGTGGTGGAGTGGAATCATCAAAGGCTGGTATCATTGACCACAGTGATCTCTTCAGCCGTCCGAGCGAAGGCTTTGGTTCCATTTTCATCGACTTTGCCGATTCCCTGCAGGGAGTCTTGCCTTTATTGCCGATGAGACGCATGTCTTCGGCTGCAGATCGTATCCAGTCCCGCGAAGTAGGCTGTGTCTTTTGGTCCTGCGAACCTGTCGATGAACCGCATAGCGATGCTTTATCAAATACCTGGTTAGGAGAGGGGATCATGATCCTGTTCTCACTGCAAGGGGAGTGGCAATTTTGGGCAGGCTGATCAGCGTACCCATCTGCAGGCCAGTCCGGTGGAAATAGGCCATCATAAGGGCCTTGTCGCAGAGAACGTTGATCAATCGTGGTATGCCCTGCGAACATGTATGGATTTCGTCCAGGGCTGCCGGATCGAAGATCAACATGTCATGGCCGCCGGCAATCTTTATGCGGTGTGCGACATATTGTTCCGTTTCGTTCCTGTCCAGTGGTGAAAGGTGAGCGGAGACCGTGATTCGTTGGCGGAGCTGTTCAAGCGATGGCTTCTCCAGGAGTGTCCGCAGTTCGGGTTGCCCGACCAGGATGATCTGGAGAAGCTTGGTCTTGTTGGTTTCAAAGTTCGATAGAAGACGAATCTGCTCGAGAGTTCCAGGCTTTAGATTCTGTGCCTCGTCGAGTATGAGGACTGCTGTGGAACCACGAGCCTCAAGTTCAAGCAGGAAACGGTTCAGAGCGTCGGAGTATCCTTTGCGGTTCTTCTTTTCCACTTGGATTTCGAAGTCTTCAATAATTGTCTGAACCAGTTGTGCCGCTGAGAGGGCGGGGTTTGTTATCAGGGCTGATGAAATCTCATTGCCCATATGTGTGAGAAGTGTTCTGTAGAGTGTGGTTTTACCTGTTCCTATGTCTCCTGTTACCTCCATGAATCCTTTTCTGTTCTTGATCCCATACAGCAGATTCACAAAAGCTTCATGATGCCTTGTACTGAAGAACATGAAGTCGGGGTCAGGCGTTATGTTGAATGGAACTTCCTTAAGTCCGAAAAACTCGCAATACATGCGCTCTATTCTCCTTTGTGCTCCAATTCCGCGCGAGCTGCGGCCAATTCAGCCTGGAGAGCCTCGATCCTGACCTCCAAGTCTCTCTGGCTCTCCTCGTAAACCTGATGCATAGCGTTATACTCGGCTTTCTGCCGGTCTACGAGGGCCTTCCACTGGTCGGTTGTTGACTGCAAGGATCTTGCCTTGTCGCGAAGGGCGATGGCTTCCGCTTCCAGCTTGCGTTCCCCATCGGGCTTCGATGAAATGAGTCTTCCAATCTCGGCTTCGAGTTGCGCAATGCGATCAGAAAGCGAGTTCTCACGTGTCTTGCTGGTCTTCTCAAGCTCTTCGCGTGCTTTCTTCTGCTCTGCCAGCAACGCCAACGCTTCCCTGAGTTGGATGACAGAGCCGGTCGCCTGTGTCTTCAGTGCCTCTATTTCGACAGAAAGCTCAACTTCACGCCCTGGACTCTGTTTTCCAAGGTCACTGTGCCTTTGCTTCTTGAGAGTTAGCGACATTGTTGTGGCTGGGCTCCACCCTATGCTTCAATTGCACGCATCTTCTACGCCACCCAAACTGTAGCGGATTTGCGGGCTTATTGGCAAGCATACGTTACTTGTTGCTAAGTTCCATTGTCATCAGTAATACTCAAGAAAGGTTTGACGCCGTCTGGGTTTTGTTCTTCTTCAGATACCGTGAAGACAGGGAGATGAAGATGCTGCGTTGTTATGCAGAGCCTTCCAGATGGAATGGAGACAAGGTCATGCTGGCGAGCGAGGAGGCGCACCACCTTCTTCATGTTCTCCGCGCACGTGAAGGCGATGTCGTCACGGTATTCGACGGCGATGGCAGGCAAGCCTTGGCCCGCATGACAACTGCAAGGGGCGGGACTGCGGAACTGACCATCGTTGAGAACGCGGCCTGCGGCAGTCCTGTCGTGTCGATCACATTGATACAATCCATCGTGCGCGAACAGAGGATGGATCTGATTGTTCAGAAAGCCACTGAACTTGGCGTTTCGAGGATTATCCCGGTCCAAGTCGAACGGACCGTCGTCCGCCTTGGCGCCGAGGCGCAGGAACGCCGGCGTGAGCGTTGGCAGCGGATTGCGCTGAATGCCGCTAAACAGTGTGGCGTGGGCTGGATTCCCGAAATTGGCCGGATTGTGCCTGTTAATGATGCGCTGAAGGAATGCTCCAGCCTGGAGTTCTTGCTGGTGGCATCGCTGGAGGTCGATGCGGTGCCGCTCCGCTCTGCGATAGAGAAGGCAAAGACCCGGAACCCGCGCACCATCGGGATTGCGATAGGGCCTGAAGGTGATTTCACGCCGGCTGAACTCGCTGCGGCGCGGGCCGCCGGTGCAGTGCCGGTCTCGCTCGGCAACCTTGTTCTGCGCACCGAAACGGCATCTATCCACATACTGAGCATCATGAAGTACGAGTTTGAACCTGCGCAATGAACCACAAAGAACATTTACGCCGGTTCCTTTTCCCATCTCTGACTCCACGGTTTCTGCTGAGGGTGTTGATCGTGGCGCTGATGGCCTATCTGATATTCGGCCGGATCTTTGTTCCGGTCCATATTGAGGGGGCAAGTATGGAGCCGACCTGCCGGGATGGCGGATTCCGGTTCTACTGGCGGCAGGCCTATCTATTCTCGAAGCCCAAACGCTACGATATTGTCACCGTCCGGTTCGCAGGCCAGCACGTAATGCTGCTGAAGCGTGTTATCGCAGTTGAGGGTGAGAAGGTTGAATTCCATGAAGGTAAACTCTTTGTGGATGGGAAGTTGATTGAGGAGCCGTACATCCGCAAGGGTGGCCGACAAATTTCAGGGGAACTAGAAAATAGAGTGTTTTTTTGGTTGTAAGTATATACATACATATATACTATATTGCCATGAATACAAACACACCGTCGAAACTACTCG
>Ga0247841_10002348_pt1 | contig 38307 bp, 40 predicted proteins | sample LaCruzMarch2015__2_FD_192410 | JGI IMG/M metagenome (GOLD analysis project Ga0247841, IMG submission 192410) | Freshwater microbial communities from meromictic Lake La Cruz, Castile-La Mancha, Spain - LaCruzMarch2015_18m | ecosystem: Environmental > Aquatic > Freshwater > Lake | place: Spain... | reverse complement strand
AGAGTTGCCGGAGGGAGTTCTTCTGGTTCGGCAGCGGCAGTTGCTGCCAACATGGCAGTTTATGCATTGGGGTCGGACACAGGTGGGTCAATAAGGTTGCCATCTTCTTTTTGTGGAATAACAGGCTTGTGCCCAACTTATGGGTCAGTTTCGCGGTATGGCCTAATTGCCCATGCGTCGTCACTTGATCAAATTGGCCCAATGGCAAAAAATGTTGAAGATGCAGAAATTGTTTTTAAAGCAATTTCAGGTAGGGATAAAATGGATGCTACTTCGGTTGATTATAATTATAAAGAAGAAAAAATAAGCTTGGAAGGATTAAAAATTGGAATTCCAAAAGAATATTTTGCTGAAGGGCTTGACCAGGAAGTTGAAAAAGTAATTAGGGGCGCAATTAAAAAAGCAGAGGATGCCGGGGCTGAAATTGTTGACATAAACTTACCAAATTCAAAATATGCAATTGCTTGTTATTATATTATTGTGCCATCTGAGGCGTCGGCCAATTTGGCGCGTTTTGACGGAATAAGATACGGTTTGTCCGAAAAAGGAGAGGATTTGTTGGATGTTTATTTAAAAAGCAAAGGGCACGGATTTGGCTCAGAGCCAAAAAGAAGAATTTTAACCGGCACATATTGTTTGTCGTCCGGTTATTATGATGCCTATTACAAAAAAGCGCAGGAAGTCCGTCAGCTTATAAGGCAAGATTTTACCGATGCTTTTGGTAGGGTTGATTTGATTTTTTGCCCGGTTTCGCCGTTTCCTGCATTTAAAATCGGAGAGAAAGCAGACGACCCTCTTTCTATGTATTTGGTTGATGCATATACGGGATCAATGAAGTTGGCCGGGTTGCCGGGTTTATCATTGCCTGCTGGGAAAATAGGGGATTTGCCGGTTGGGTTGCAAATTATAGGAAACCATTTTGAAGAAAATAAGATTTTGGCGATTGCTAAAGAATTAGAATCTATTCTTTAGGCTCCGAAAATTGTTTTTATCCGCCAACTGGCGGATAAAATTATTTTTCGGGGAAAATAGTCGCTTAAAAGAGCGTAATAGGAACAGCGTATAATAAATGCCTCGTCAACATTTTGCGCTGGTAGAATTGCCGACTTCGAGGATCCTGAATATAGGACGTCCTTCTAGAAATACCCTCGGGTAGCCGATTGCCAACTTGGCGCTGCAAACGAAAGCTGCCCAAGCGTGGCAGAAAAATTCGATTTGCAGTTTTTCGGCTAACTTGATTTTTAATATTTTTCCCGGCTATTTCTGTAGCTTTCCGACGCCGTGGCGGTGATGCGCTGCTGATTTCGGGAAAACTTCTGTAGCGTTCCCGCCACGGTCGCCGGACTTTCCCCTGCTCTTTGACATTCATGTCTTTTTTTGCCCTTTCGGGTATTCTAGAGCAGGAGCTGACTATCGTCGGCTCTTTTTATTGCATTTAATGATTTTTTTTGTTAAAATAACTAAATTAGTTTTGGGCGCGTAGTTCAGTGGTAGAACGCTGTCCTGATAAGACAGAGGTCGAAGGTCCGATTCCTTCCGCGCCCACATAAAAACATGAGCAAAAAAATTTTAATAGTTGGAATTGTAATTTTAGTAATAATAATTCTTGTTGTTGCTTATTTTGTAGCCTACTCTCGTCCAACCGTGACGCCAGTAGAAAATGAAAGCCCCGTAAAAGAGGAACCCGTAAAAGAGGAACCCGTAAAAGAGGAATCCATTATAAAAGCGGGTGATGTACAAGTAATAACAGGAGATGTTGGCTCTCAAACTGATGAAAATGTAGGAGTTTTATCAATTTGTAAAGATGAATGTGGAGATGGGGTTTGTCAGTCAATAGACCCTAATTGTGGTAACAGCGATTTAAATTGTATTTGCTTGGAGACCGTAAAGGAATGTCCCCAAGACTGCAAATAATTTATTTTGCATTTAAAAAAAATGAAATATAATAATTGGGTAAAGCTTGTCACAAGTATAATTATTTGTGAAGTAGCCGGAGTCGTAGGAACTCTTTTTACAACACCGCAAATTGGTACATGGTACCAAACTATTAAAAAACCGTCATTTAATCCGCCAAATTGGATTTTTGGGCCGGTTTGGACAACTATATTCGTTTTAATGGGAATTGCTTTGTACTTAGTTTGGGAAAAAAATTGGGAACCGCATGATTTAAAAATCAGCAAAGGAAAGCCGTGGAACAAATTTTCAAAAAAATTTTACAACGGGAATTGGCGTAAATTAAATATAATTTTAATTTTTTCAGTGCAGCTCATTTTGAATATTTTGTGGTCGTTGGTATTTTTTGGTATGAATTCTCCGATGGGGGGATTTTTTGTTTTAGTGATGCTTTGGTTTGCCATATTATTTATGATTATAAATTTTTATCGGGTTTCCAAAGCAACTTTGTGGCTTTTGCTCCCTTACATTTTATGGGTTTCGTTTGCCGGAGTTTTAAATTTTTCAATTTGGATTATAAATTAGTAAAAAAATTATGTTTGCAACTGTTAAAATTTTAGTTAAAGGCTATATAAACGAAAATGCATCGACGTACAGTGAAAAAGAAGTGGCTCGGCCCACTATTACGTTAGTTCGCGATGGCAAGTGGGTTATTGTGGTTGATCCTGGCACTTTAGAGAATAATCAGGTTTTAACTGATGCGTTGGAAAAAGAAAACCTGACTGTTGATGATGTTAATATTGTTTGCATTACGCATTCACACTTTGATCATTATAAGAATGTCGGAATGTTTCCTAATGCAAAAGTTTTAGAGCGTTTTGGTTTGTGGGACAATGATAAGCTTGAAAGTTGTCCGCAAGATTTTACTAAAAACATTAAAATTGTTCCTACCCCAGGGCATGATTCAACCTCAATAACTCTTTTTGTGACAACGGGGCCCGAGAGTGAATTTCCCGGCATTGTTGCGATTTGCGGGGATGTTTTTTGGAGGGAAGGTTATCCTGAAAATTCTTACAATGATTCGCATGTTCAGGACGGCGATAAACTGGAGGAAAGCAGAAGAATGGTTTTGTCAGGTGCCAACTGGATAGTTCCCGGTCATGGTGATATTTATAGCAACAATATGGCTTCTGCAACTTTAGAAATACCTGTTCCTATATTAAAAATTAAAGAAGTTTTAACACCTAAGTGTAAAAAATGCGGACAAGAATTGAAGAAAAATGAAAAATGCAAATGTCGTCCGACTCTTTGTTATAGGTGTTGCGAGTGTGAAATGGAATGCCATAATTGTTCGTGTAGTCACAGAGTTTTTAAAGGGAAAAAATGAAAAAAATAGTTTTAATTTTTCTATTTTCTATTTTCTATTTTCTATTTTCTGATGTTTTGGTTTTTGCTCAAGATTTAAGTCCTGTTTTACATTTATCCTATATGCAAGCAGGAGATGTTGCGATAAATAATCCTGAAAATTTTCAGTTGTTTTATGATGAATTAAAAGGGGCTCCGCGCAGTTACACTATTGATTCTGCAACAGGTTTTAATTTGCATATTGATGTTTTAATTCCTCTGCACATTAACCCACAAGGAAAATATTCTGCAAAGTTGTTGTATTTAGATAGTGGCACAGAAGAACAATTGGTTCAGGTGAATGGAAGTGCAGTAGACAGGCAGGACTTTTATAATTCGTTTGACAGGGAATGGTATTGGAAAAGCCCTGAGATGGAAAAACAACTTCCGGCCGGAAAATACAAAATAGAAATTTATTCTACAGAGAACAAGGGCAGGTATGTTTTAAATGTCGGGAAGAATAAGGTTTTTAATACCCCGGCTTTTTTAAATACTTTTTGGCAAATTCCTTGGATGAAAATGACTTTTTCGGGGACATCTGTTTTACAGTTTTTTATTACTCCAACCGGAATATATGGCGTTAGTGCGTTTGGTGGGTTTTTAATTTTGTTGGCACTTATTTATTATTTAATAGGATATGTGAAAGAAACCATAAAACACAATGAGGCCAAAACATTGCTTTTGACTTCGTCGGGCATGTTGGAGATGAAAGACGAGATAATAAAGTTGTTGCAAAAACCCGCATATGATGTAGAAGTGGTATTTATAACAACAGCTGCGAAAAGCGAAGAAAATTTGAATTATTTAAGGACAGATTGGCTTATAATGAAGGAGGAGATGGGTTTTAATGTTGAAGAATTTGACATAGAAGGAAAAAGCGAATATGAAGTGGCGAAGTTTTTGGAAAGAAAGGATATTATTTTTGTTGAGGGTGGAAATACCTATTATTTGTTGAATGCAATGCGAAGATGTAATTTTGAAAAAATAATAAGGAGGTTATTAAAATTTGGTAGGGTTTATATTGGCGTTTCAGCCGGAAGTATTGTGGTTGGAAAAACAATCCAGACTGCCGGATGGATTGGGGATAAAAATGTTGGTAATTTGAAAAATTTAAAAGGGTTAGGACTTGTGCCATTTGACATTGTTCCACATTACACTCCGGAGTTGGCAGAAATAATTAAGAAAGAAATGCCGGATCCAAAAAAGAGAGCGAAGAATTTAAGAATTTTAACTGATAGCCAAGCAATTTTAGTGCAAGGAAAAGAAATTGATGAAATTGGCGACGGCGACCAAATAGTAGTTTAATTCATTCGCCAGTGATTCTCCGCTAGCGTTCGCCCGCCAGCGCGGGCTCACTCAATTCGCGGCAATTTTCCCGCTTCGCGGGACCGTGCAAAATTGCCTGCGAGGTACGCTTCGAATTCACTGGCTCATTATTTTATGAGATTAAATATAAAAGCGAAACCGAATTCAAGAGAGGAGAAAGTGGAAAAAATTGACGAAAATAATTTCGTCGTTTTTGTTAAGGAACCACCCGAAAAGGGCAAAGCTAATGATGCAATAAGAAATGCTTTGGCAGTTTATTTTAAAACTGGCTCTTCTTGTGTTAAAATTGTGTCAGGTTACAGTTCGCGCAACAAAATAATCGAGATTTTAGATTGACAAGGTTGGTTTTATGACTAAAATAAGATTAGTCCTATTTAAAAATGGCAAAAGTGACAAAGAAAATAATTAGCAAAAAGATGAAGATCTCAGAGGCCTTAAAACCCTTAAGAAAATCTGTTAAAAGCGGAAAAAATTTGATTACAAAAAAGATTGAAAAAAAAATCGTGAAAAAAGTTGTAAAGAAAACAATTAAAAAATCAGTGAAGGCAGAGAAAAAAGCTCGAGTTAAAGCAGGAAAGAGGATTGTAAAGAAGGTTGTAGTAAAACCGATAAAGAAACAGGTGTCAGTAAAGAAAGTTGTTAGGACAGAAAAAAGGTCAGCGGTTCAGAAAAAAACAAAAGAATTTGAGGCAGAGGCGTTGTTTAAAGCAAAAATTAAGGTTATTGGAGTTGGGGGTGGGGGCGGGTCAATTGTGTCTGAAATTGGCAGGTCATTAGAAAAAGCGACATTTTTGATTGCTGACACCGATGTAAGGGCGTTAAAAAAGAGGCAGGGCATAAAATACTTGTGGTTTGGGGAAGAATTGACTCATGGTTTGGGCACAGGAGTAAATGTAGATTTGGCAAGGCAGGCAGCGGAATCTGCAAAAGAGAAAATTAGCAGTAATTTTAAGGATCAGGACATTATAATTTTTGTGGCTTCGCTAGGTGGTGGATTAGGCTCGGGCGCAACACAAGTTTTTGTTGATGCGGCTAAAGAATTTGGCGGAATTACTTTTGGAATTTTTACAATGCCATTTAAGTTTGAGGGTAAAAACAAACAACGCATAGCCTTAAATGCTTTAAAAAATTTGCAAAAGTCTTTGAATGTTTCACTGATCATTCCAAATGAAAGAATTTTTAAAATAATAGATGAATCAACTTCTATTACAACAGCATTTTCGACTGTTAACAAAGAATTAATAGAATCATTGGAAAGTTTAATAGATTTAATTTACAGCCCAGGAATAATTAACATTGATTTTGCCGATTTGCGTACAATTTTACGCGGAAAAGGAAATTCAGCATTTTTAAATACAGTTGAAGAAAGTGGAAAAAACGGGGTAGATAAAATTTGCGAAAACATTTTTAAAAACCCATTACTACAGACAAATAATTTTAATGCAGAGAAAATTTTATTTAATATTTCCGGTGACGAAAACCTGTCTATGTTTCAGGTTGAGAAAATAAGCAGTCATATTTCTAATTTAAACCCGAAAGCTAAAATTATATTCGGAATTTCTAAGGATTCTAAATTGAAAAATAAAATTAAAACGACAATTTTAATGACAGGTCCCATTCCCGGAGCTCAGAGCGCAGAAGAAATTGTTTTAGAAAAGGAACCGGAAATTGAAGAAATTGTTTTAGAAAAGAAGCCCGAAGTAGAAAAGAAAATTGCACAGGTTAAAATTGTAAAACACAAAAAAAATAAGGTTAAAAAACCGGTTGTAAAAAAAGAAGAAAAAAAGGAAGAGAAAAAAGAAGAGAAAAAAGTTTCCGTTATCCCTGTTTTTGAGGCCTCTATCGGCAAAGTGGCAAATTCCGTTGTGCCAATTTTAGACCAAAGAAGAGCAGAAATTTTGGAGGCTGTGTCGGCACCTGCTAAAAAAGCAATCAGAAGGAGTGCTTTGGAAATCAAGAAAGCTGAAGAACTTCAGGAAAAAAAGAAAATTGATCAGGAAAAGGAATGGGAAATTCCCGCCTTTTTAAGAAAAGTAAAAATAAACCGAAATTAGATTTTCGCTCGCTCCGCTTCGGCTCGGCAGTAGACCTTTTCGCTAACGCTCGTGTCCCTCGGGCCTTGCCCTCGGGAAACTCGCTTCGACAGGCACTAAACGTGTCCTGTAATACGCTCAAAAGTCCACTACCTCGCCTTGCGGTGCTCGCTAATTATATAAATACATGGAATCATCTGAAGAAATAAAAAAAATTATAATTCCGATTGCTGGACTCGCGACAAGATTTTTGCCTTTGTCCAGGGCTGTTTCCAAGGAATTTCTACCTTTGGCGGACAAGCCTTCAATTCAATATATTATTGAAGAAGTAAAAAAATCCGGAATTGAAGAAGTTATTTTTGTTATAAGTCCCGGGCAAAAAGGTGTTTTGAATTATTTTAAAAAATCACTGGAATTGGAAAAAGTTTTAATTAAGAAGAAAAAGGATAAAATACTTAAAGAGTTGAAGGATTTTGAGGAACTTTTTGAAGGAATTACTTTTTCTTGTGTTGTACAAAAAGAGCCTTTGGGGGATGGACATGCCATTTTGCAGGCAGCTAAGCATGTAGGCAAACAGGCAATTGCCAATTCTTTTGGAGATGATGTAATTGATTCTGAAAAACCGGCAATAGCTCAATTAATCGAAATTTATAAAACTTGTAAAGCTCCGGTTATTGGGCTTAAAAGATTGCCCAGGGAAAAAGTCGTTGCCTATGGAGTTGTCGAGGCTGAAAAAATAGCTAATAATTTGTATAAAATTAAAAAAATTATTGAAAAGCCAAGCTTAGAAGAAGCGCCGTCTGATTTAGCTGTTTTGGGGAGGCACATTTTGACGCCTGAAGTTTTTCAATATCTTAAGAAGGCTAAACCATCGGACAAAGGTGAAATAATTCTGGCAGAAGTTTTAAATACAATGCTCTCGGACGGAAAAATTATTTATGGTTATGAGTTGAAGGGCGAATGGCTTGAGTGCGGTGACAAACAAAGATGGATTAAGTCATTTTTCTATTATGCCCTCAAAGACCCGCGATTCAAAGACGAACTTAAGCAATACATTAAAACAATAAAATAAATGGTATACGATTTAATTATAATTGGTTCGGGGCCGGCAGGAGTGTCGGCGGCAATTTACGCAGCCAGGCAAAAGTTGAATTTTTTAGTTGTTGCCAAGGATTCGGGTGGACAATTAAGTAAAAAAGTTGTTGACATTGAAAATTATCCCGGGTTTAGTATGGTTTCAGGGGTTGATTTGATGAAAGCCTTTGAAGAACAATTGGAAAAAAATCAGGTTAAAACTGAATTTGATGAAATTTTAAAAATAGAGAAACCCAAAGATGTTTTTTTACTTCACACTAAGCTTGGTCAAACATATGAAGCTTTGTCGGTAATAATTGCAACCGGTGCTGACCCAAGAATGCTTGAAGTGCCGGGTGAAAAAGAATTTTTAGGCAAAGGCGTAAGTTATTGCGCTTTGTGTGATGGTCCAATTTTTCGCGACAAAACAGTTGCAGTTGTTGGAGGAGGGAATTCAGCATTTGAAACAGCAAGCTTTCTATCAAACTATGTGAAAAAAATTTATCTTTTAGAATATAATGCAGAAGTGAAAGCTGATAAAGAAAACAGAGAATTGGTGGCAAAACTTGGAAAAACGGAAATTGTAACTGATGCAAAAATTTTGAAAATAGATGGAGAAAAATTTGTTAATTCCATTTATTATTCGGATCAAAAAAATAAATTAGACAAGAAATTGGATGTTGAAGGAGTTTTTGTGGAAGTTGGTTATTCACCGGCAACTGCATTTGTTAAAGGGTTGGTAGATTTTACAGAAAGAGATGAAATTATCGTTGACCAAGAAACATTTAAAACAAAAACCCCAGGACTTTTTGCTGCGGGTGATTGCAACCAAGGAAAGTATAAACAAATTGTTACATCAGTTGGTGAAGGCGCCAAGGCAAGCCTGGCCGCCTACGACTACCTGCAAAAACTTAAATAACATGCAACAAGAAAATAAAACATGCCAAAATTGTAAGAAGAATTTTATCATCGAGCCCGATGATTTTGCCTTCTACGAGAAAATTAATGTGCCAGCGCCTACTTTTTGCCCACAATGCAGGTTTGCAAGGAGGGCTGTTTGGAGAAATGAAAGGACACTTTATCGCCGAGCCTGTGATTCGTGCAAAAAAAATATACTTTCAATTTATTCACCGAAATCGCCATATGTGGTTTATTGCAGTGAGTGTTACCACAGCGACAAATGGGATTCATTAAGTTTTGGTAGGGAATATGATTTTTCGAGGCCGTTTTTTGAGCAGTTTAAAGAGCTTCAATTGCGAGTCCCGCGTATAAATTTGCTTATTTTTAAAAATGTAAACAGCGAATATGTTAATGGAGCAGCATACGACAAAAATTGTTATATGCTTTTTGTAGGCGACACCAATGAAGATTCTTTTTATTCTTACCACTTAATGCATTCAAAAAATGCTTCAGATTGTCACACTTCAACAGAGTGCGAATTTTGTTATGAATGTATCGGATGCAAAAAATGTTATATGACAAAATTTTCTGATGATTGCAGTAACTGCCAAGATGTTGTTGGTTGTAAAAATTGTTCTAATTGCCAGAATTGCATTGGATGTGTGAATTTAAAAAATAAAAATTACCACATTTTTAACGAAGCATATTCTAAAGAAGACTATCTTGCAAAAGTTAAAGAATTAAATTTGCACAGCTCTGTAGGAATGAAAAATGTTTTGGAAGAAGCACAAAAAATCGTCGAGAAAAGTATTGTAAAATACATTCACGGACTGCAAAATTCAAATGTTGTGGGAGATTATGTTTTTAATTCAAAAAATTGTTTTGATTGCTATGGCTCGAATGAAATTGAAGACTGTAAACATGTAACCTGGGGGGATAATTCAAATAATTGCCAAGATGTGTATGTATTGGTTGATAAATCTGCTTTTTCCTATGAAATTGCCAGTGCGGTAAATGTTAATAATGTTAAATTTGGATTTGGGTGCTTGGCCAGCTTTAACATGCAATATTGTGATTATTGTGAAACTTCGAATAATCTTTTCGGTTGTATTGGTTTAAAAAAGAAAGAATACTGTATTTTAAATAAACAATATACAAAGGAAGAATTTGAAGCTATTTTACCGAAAATTATCGAGCAAATGAATTCTCAGCCGTTTATGGATAAAAGCGGAATTGAATATAAGTATGGAGAATTTTTCCCGGTTGCCTTAGCTCCTTTTGCTTACAACGAAACAGTTGCCCAGGAATATTTTCCTAAAAGCAAAGAAGATGCAATGAAAATTGGTTATTCTTGGAGGGAACCTGAAGAAAGAAATTACAAAATTACTTTGGATGCAAAAGATCTTCCGCAGTCAATTGTAGAAGTCCAGGACAGCATTCTTAGTGAAATAATAGGTTGTGAACACGAAGGAAAATGCAATGACGGATGTTCGCAAGCTTTTAAAATTATTCCCGAAGAATTGCAATTGTACAGAAAAATGGGAGTGCCTTTGCCGAAATTGTGTTTTAATTGCAGACATTTGCAAAGATTAAGAAAGAAAAACCCTCAGCAACTTTGGCACAGGCAGTGTATTTGTGACAAAAATCATCAACATCACACAGGAAAATGCACAAACGAGTTTGAAACCAGCTATTCTCCCGACCGCCCCGAAATTGTTTATTGCGAGCAGTGTTATCAACAAGAAATAGTTTAAAAAGTAATTTCAGAATATAATTACAAAATGAGTAAAATAAAGATTATAATAGCAAGGAATAATTTGTATAAAAAATTAAATAAAATAAGCGCTCCTACCCTCCGACGCGTAGGAGTAGTGTAATGATATGCCGGTGTTTCATTTAAATAGTTTGCCAAAGGAAAAACGGATTCAGATGATTGGTGAATTCTACGACGCAATTGATTTCCTAGAAAATAGAGACGAGGTTCGGTATTTTTTTAAAAGTTTGCTGAGCCCAGAAGAAATTGCAATGTTTATGAGGAGAATTGAAATTGCTGTGCTTTTGACTGCAAAATTTAGCTATGGAAAAATAAGTCAAATTTTAGGAGTTGGTAATGACAAAATTTCTAATGTTCAGAGGGCATTGCAACAAGATGATAATGGTTATAAAATAATTGTACAAAGGCTAATTGAAAACAGAAAAAGGCGGTTGAAAAGAATAAAAAGTGAAAATAAAAAAGCAACTGACATGTCGCCGATGTCTGCAATAAAGAAAAAATATCCCGCATATTTCCTTTTGAATAATTTACTTGATAAAGCAATAGAAAAATTGGACGAAGACAGCAAGGAATTAGAGAAAGAAGCATTATTATACACTCCATCATTAAAATAAATATTATGGTCAAAATTATTTTAATAGTCACTGATACTAAAAGGAAAAGTTTGGTTTTCGTGGATGAAAATTTAAAGATATATTCACTGGATGAAGCTATAAAATCGGCTCAAAACGGATTATTTAAAAATGTTTACACGGTTAATCGTTCGGGTAATTTTTATTTGCGTTCTGTGCAGAGCGCGCCAGCGACAGAAAAATTAGACAGAATCTCTATTTCTCCGTACCAATTATTTTATTCCTTAAGCGATTTAAATAAAATTTTGTCTATCTCGGCTTTCAAAAATTATTGGCAGAGATACCAACAAAATCTATTGCAAGAGCAACGAGAAGCAAAAGATGCATGCATAATTATTGACGGTTACCCACGTGTGGCAAAGGTTGATGTGATGTATAAATTAAAAGCCAATAAAGAAATTATTTTTGAAGCGATGAAAAAATTTGATGTTGACCCATATCTTTTGGGTGCTATTCTCATAGACGAAATAGCTCGCTTTGGTTTTTTTGAAGAATTAGCAGATAAATTATTTGTTTACGTTATTGGCAAGAATACTTCTGTGGGAATTGGTCAGGTCACAACAGATACTGCCAAGGGATTAATGGCCACCGGGTATTATAACCCAGATCCGAAAATTTTTTCGTCTAAAGAAAAAATAAAAAAGGCGACTCGTCGGCAAATATATGAATATATTAAGGAGCCAAGGCACAACATATTTTTTGCTGCGGCTCGAATACGTGGACTTATTGACAAATGGAAAAAGTTTGTTGACTTAGATAAAAAACCAGAAATCATTGCTACTTTATACTCTTTAAAAAACAAAGACCCACACGACAATCCACAGCCAAATGGTCGTGGTTTGCAAATAGTTAATGAGTTTTATAAATTAGCTCAAGATTGGTTAAAATAAACCGATGAAATTATTTTACAAAGTAACAATTATTTCAGGCGTCACCATTTGTTCAATTATTATTCTAATTGTTGTTTCGTTTATGGTATATATGACCTATAGAATGCCATTTAATAATTATCATCTAATAATTTTTCAAAACGACTTTCGTCAAAGGATAAAATTGTTTCATCCAGCTCAATCATCGCTGATAACAGAAGTGTCAGAAGTTGGAAATTGGGCAGATGGAACTTATTGCGAATTTGTTGCAGGTGAGTTTCGTTCAAGTCCACTGCCAAAAGAAGAATTAGAAAAAACTTATCCGTATGATTTTTTTACAGCAGGAGTTTATTTTTTTGATATCAATTACGAAGAAAATTACGGCACACTGTGGCGCGAATTAAAAGAAAAATATTTAAAAAGTTACAAACCAAAAAATGGTGAAAATGTATATTTAGTTTGGAAATCCAAGATTGATTATAATACGAACGGCGATTTTCGTTGTGATTAAAAAAATAAATTATGTCAGATAAATTTTTGAAAATTGGGCATAGAGGGGCTTGTGGTTATGAACCGGAAAATACTTTAGGGTCTTTTCAAAAAGCAATTGATTTAGGCGCAGAGATGATAGAATTTGACGTTCATCTTTGTAAAAGTGGCGAGGCAGTAGTGATTCATGATGAAACAGTTAATCGGACATCTAATGGGCATGGTTATGTGAATAACATGGAATTAGCGGAATTAAAAAAGTTAAACCTTGGCAAGGATGAAAAAATTCCCACCTTGCAAGAAGTTATTGATAAATTCAAGGGGAAAATTAAATTTAATATTGAGGTTAAGGGCGTCAAACCAGCACAAGAAGTTTGCCGGTTAATAAGTGAAAATAAGATTGAGTCGGAAGTAATTGTGTCGTCAAATCATGTTGAGTCACTTCTGGCAATCAAGAAAAATTTGCCAAGCGTAGAAACTGCCCTAATTTATTATGCCACTAAAACCGTATTCAGGCAGTACATTTTTGTGCTTTTTGCTATAGTTATTTTACCCTTGATTAAAATGATTATTTTATGGAAAGCAAAGAATACTAAAGCTGACGCCGTCCATTTGGTTTATCCTTTTGCAACCAAAAAATTTGTTGCTAAGCTACATCAACTTGGATATAAGGTTGGGGTTTGGGTGGTTAATAGTGAAAAAATAATTAATAAAATGAAAGCCATTGGTGCTGATAGGTTGATTTCCAATTTCCCAGATAGGTTAAAATAATAAATAAACTATGAGTAAAATCAAGGATATTATAGCAAGAGAAATTAAAGATTCAAGGGGCAAGCCCACGGTTGAGGTTGAGTTGGAAACTGAAAGAGGTATATTTGTTGCCTCGGTGCCTTCGGGTGCTTCTACAGGCGAAAATGAGGCCTTAGAACTGCGCGATGCAGATGGTTGCGGAGTTAATAATGCTATAAACAATGTTAATGAAATTATTGCTCCAAAATTGAAAGGCAAAAACCCTGAAAACCAAAAAGAAATTGATGAATTAATGATGGGACTCGATGGGACAGAAAACAAATCAAAACTTGGAGCTAATGCGATTTTAGGAGTTTCAATTGCTGTTTGTCGAGCAGGGGCAGCTTCTAAAAAAGTTTCTTTATACCAGCACATATCAGAATTGTGTGAAGTCCGACTTAACTCGAAGCTAAAGATTCCATTGCCGATGTTTAACATTTTAAATGGTGGAAGGCACGCGAAAAATGGTTTGGATATTCAGGAGTTTATGATTATTCCTCACAAAAAAACTTTTGCTGAAACATTAGTTGCTTGTAATAAGGTTTTTAATAATTTAAAAGAAAATATTGAGAAGAGCTTTGGTAATGAACATTTAGAATTGGGTGATGAGGGTGGATTTGCACCACCTGTAAAAACTGCCGAACAAGCACTTTATTTGTTGAAAGCGGCAGTTGATAGCGAACAGGACATTAATTTTGCATTAGATTGCGCTTCATCTGAATTTTACAGCGAAGGAAAATATATGTTAGAAGGCAGGGAAATGACACGGCACGAAATGTTGGACTTTTATACTGAATTAGTTAAAAAATTCCCAATAGTTTCTATAGAGGACGGGTTTGCAGAAAGTGATTGGGAAGGATTTAAAGAAATGAAAAAAGAAATGGGCGAAAAAATAATTATTGTGGGCGACGACTTAACAACAACAAACATAAAAAGAATTCAGGAAGCCGAAAACAAGCAGGCTTGCAACGGAGTTATTTTAAAACTTAATCAAATAGGCACAGTTTCAGAAACAATTGAAGCGAGTAATTTGGCAAAATCATTCGGCTGGAAAACAATTGTTAGTCACAGGAGCGGGGAAACATTAGATGATTTTATTGCTGACTTAGCAGTTGGGTTGGGCGCCGACTTTTTGAAAGCTGGCTCTCCCGCAAAAGAAGAAAGAATGGTAAAATACCAAAGGTTGTTAGAAATAGAGCAAGAATTAAATAAAAAATAATATGTCAAAACTTTATTTACAACGTCATTTAAAATCACAATGGAACCTGGACGACAGGTTTGCCGGTTGGACAGACGGGCCTCTTACAAAAGAAGCGTCCGAACAAGCTAAAGAATTTGCTAAAAATTTAGTTGGCGAAAAATTAGATGTGGTGTACGGTTCTGTGCTGATAAGAAATATACAAACCATTATTAAAGTTCTTAGAAATGCTGATGAAAGATATCCTATGTTTATGCACCTGGACGGAGGAAAAATGCAAAAATGGGGCAAATTTAGTGGTGGCGGAAATTATTTACCAGTTTATGTTTCTGAAAAGTTAAATGAAAGATATTATGGAAAATTGCAAGGACTAAATAAAGCTGAAACAATAAAAAAATACGGAGAAAAAAAAGTTCATGAGTGGAGAAGAAGCTTTGTGAAAGCGCCTCCGGGGGGCGAAAGTGGAAAAGATGTATATGAAAGAGTAATACCGTTTTATAAAAAATACATTGAAAAAGATTTGAAATCAGGGAAGAATATCTTAGTGGTTGCAAGTCACAACAGTTTAAGAGCGATAGTAAAACATTTGGAAAAAATACCAGATGAAAAGTTTAGTGAAATAGAATTAGCTTTTGGCTCATTAACTAAATATGAATTTAACGGTAAAAGTTATTCACACTTGCAGTAATCATTTTCCGTTGGTATAATATTAGTACTAATTCTTAATAATTCCGCCAGGTGGCGGATAAAAATAAAAAATTAACATGAAAGATTTTTTTAAAAAAATGGACAAAAATATGATTTTTGTCATTATTGCAATCGTCGCAATAATAATAACGGGCGTTTTAATTGCCGCTAATTCAAAAGGTGGATTTCAAATGCCAAGTGTTTTGGGAATGTCTGATAAAAAAATTGCTCAGAATGTTGTTGACTACATAAACAACAATCAGCTTTCTCAATCGCCGGCTTCTTTAGTGAGTGTTTCCAGAGAATCGGGGTTGGTTAAAGTTAAAATAAAAATAGCAGAACAGGAGTTTGATTCATATGCTACAAAAGACGGAAAACTTTTATTCCCTCAAGCAATTAACATTGGAGGAGAGACTGGCAAAACCACAACAGACAACAATCAACAGGGGACTCCTAAAGAGGTGACAAAAACAGATTCTCCAATGGTAGAAGCATTTGTGGTTGCCAGGTGTCCATATGGACTTCAAATGCAAAGAGCCATGGCAGAAGCAATAAAAGAACAACCGGCTTTAGCACAATACATGGTGGTAAGATACATGGGTGAAGTTTCAAGTGACGGTAAATCAACAACAGCAATGCATGGTGATGCGGAAGCCAAAGAGAATTTAAGACAAATTTGTATTCGTGAAGAACAGCCTGCTAAATATTGGAATTATGTTGCCTGCCAAATGAAGGCTGGTGACACTACAGGATGTGAAAAATCGACAGGAGTTGATTCAACTAAATTAAATTCTTGCATTTCAACTCCAAGTAAAGGAGTGGCTTATGCAAAAGCAGATTTTGATTTAAATGCAAAATATGGCGTAACAGGTTCACCAACAATGATTTTAAATGGAACGAAGGTTGACGAAGGAAGTTATGGAGGAAGGTCATCGGATGGCGTTAGGGGAATGGTTTGTGCAGGGTTTAACACTGAGGCGGGTTTTTGTTCGACTAAATTAAATACAGCAGGAGCAGCAGCATCTTTTTCTGAAACATATGCTGACAGCGGAGCAAGTGCTTCGGCAAATTCCGGTGCTGATGGAGCTAATTGCGCTCCTGCGCAATAAAGTTTATGACAAAAGTATATTCAACGCCAACATGTGTTTATTGTAAGACATTAAAGTTGTATTTAAAAAATAACAATATAGAATTTGAAGACATTGATGTTTCTAAGGATGAAAAGCAACTTCAAAAAATGATAAAGGATTCTGGGCAAATGGGTGTGCCGGTTGTGGACATTGATGGGGAAATTATTGTCGGTTTTGATAAAGAAAAAATAGATAAACTATTAAAAATTGGAGCTTAAATTTATGGCAACAAAAATTGCAATTAATGGTTTTGGAAGAATTGGCCGACAAGTTTTTAGAAGAATTCAGGAAGTTCACCCTGATTTGGAAATTGTTGCAATTAATGACCTAACTGACAAGAAAACGTTGGAGCACCTTTTAAAACACGATTCAAATTACGGTAATTATGACGGAAAAATTTCTGCACAATTTTTTGCCGAAAAAGATCCTGAAAAATTACCCTGGAAAGCTTTAAAAGTTGATATTGTTTTAGAATGCACAGGACTTTTTACAGACAAGGAGGGTGCAGAGAAGCACATTAGAGCGGGAGCAAAAAAGGTTATTGTTTCAGCACCTTGCAAAGATTTGCCAGGATTTGTGATGGGGGTAAATGCTGACACTTATGATTCGGACAAAGTTGATGTAATGGACATGGGTTCATGCACAACAAATTGTTTGGCCCCAATTGCAAAAGTGCTGAATGATGAATTTGGAATTGTTAAGGGTTTTATGACAACAGTGCATAGCTATACGAATGACCAACGAATTCTTGATTTGCCCCATAAAGATTTAAGAAGGGCAAGGGCAGCAGCATTAAACATTATTCCAACTTCAACTGGAGCCGCCAAGGCAATTGGTAAAATAATTCCCGAATTAAATGGAAAACTTGATGGAATTGCAATGCGTGTGCCAACACCAGTTGTTTCGGTGGTTGATTTAGTTGTTGAAGTTGAAAAAAACACTACAAAAGAAGAAGTCAACGAGGCTTTTAAAAAAGCAGCTGCTTCGAAAAATTTTAAGGGAGTTTTAAGGGTTGAGGAACAGCCATTAGTTTCAATGGATTTTAAGGGCGACAGTTATTCCTCAATTGTTGATGCCGAAGAAACAATGGTTAATGGCAACATGGTAAAAGTAATTGGATGGTATGACAACGAGTGGGGATACTCGTGCAAACTCGCCGACTTCGCCAGCTTCGTCGCAAAGAAATTATAATATCAATATGTGAAAAAGTTCTGCTTGCGCAGGACTTTTTTATTATGGTATAATAAATAAATATTTATGGAATTAATAGATTTTAAAAGTTCGGAAAAATTATTGAAGAAATACAAAATCCCTCTTTCTAAAGAAGGGTTTGTTTTAGACGTGAAAGAAGCGGTGAGGGTGGCGAAGAAAATAAAATATCCTGTATTTTTGAAAATATATGGAAAAAATATTTTACACAGAATTGACATTGGTGGAATTAAAAAAGTTGAAAATGCGAAAGAGCTTGAAAAAGAATTTTTAAGAATGCGGAAAATACCTGCCCGCCTAACTGGAGGGAAAGGAATAGATGGGATTGTTGTGCAGGGCAACGCCGAAGGTAAAGAAGTTATTGTTGGAATGAGGCGTGACCCACAATTTGGCCCAACAATAATGGTTGGGGCAGGAGGAATTTTTACAGAGGCAATCAATGATTTTGTCCTAAGGGTTTGTCCTATTAACGAAGCAGATGCAATGAAAATGTTGCAGGAATTAAAAAGTTTGCCATATTTAGAAGGAAAAAGAGATAACAAATCAATTAATTTTAAAGAAGTGACAAAAATTGTTGCAAATGTTTCAAAAATGGCAATGGAAAATGAAGAGATTAGTGAAATTACATTTAATCCAATTATTTCCAACAGTAAAAAAGCCGTTGTCGTTGATTTTAAAATCCAAAAATAATGCGCGAACTAAATAAAATTTTTAATGCAAGGTCGGTGGCGATAATTGGGGCGAGTAGGCAAGAAAAAACAGTTGGTTTTGGGTTGGTTAAAAACATTTTGTTGGGCAAAGAACAACGCAAGATTTTTTTTGTAAATCCGAATGTGACAGAAATTGTTGTTGATGGCGAAACCTTTAAAACATTTGCAAAAATAAGTGACATTCAAGAAGAAATTGATTTAGCCGTTGTGGCGGTGCCGGCTAAAATTGTGCCAAGCGTAATAGACGAATGCTGTGCAAAAAAAGTTGGCGGAATTGTGGTTATTTCAGCTGGATTTGGAGAAACGGGCGATGAAGGCTTGAAATTACAACAAGAAATTGCTGAAAAAGTGAAAAATGCAGGAATTCCAATGATTGGCCCAAATTGTTTGGGTGTAGTCAATGTTAAAGAAAAGTTAAATGCTTCCTTTGCACCAGGAATGCCAGAGGAGGGGAGTGTTGCTTTTATTTCACAATCGGGAGCGGTGCTTGATGTAATAGTTGATGGTGCAGAACACCTAGGCATTTCAGCCGCAATTTCATTTGGAAACGAAGCCGACGTAACTTTAATTGATTTTTTAGAATGGGCCGAAACCGATAAAGATACAAAGGTAATTGCTTTGTATATTGAGGCAATCAAAAACGGCAGGAAGTTTATGGAAGTTGCCAAAAGAATTATTGAAGGTGGCCCTTCGCGGGCAGGCAAGCCAATTGTTGCAATAAAGGCTGGTAAATTTGAGTCAGACAGTAATGTTGTAAAATCGCATACAGGGTCAATGGCCGGGGATTATGAAGTTTATAAAGCGGCTTTTAAACAAGCAGGTGTCGTTGAAGTCGAATCAATTGAAGATTTAATAGACATCTCCAGAATTTTGTCATGGCAACCGCGCTGTAAAAATTCTTTTGCAATTGTTACAAATGGTGGAGGTTATGGGGTAATGGCTTCGGATTGTTTTAAGCGCTTTGATATTAATTTAACGAAACTTTCAAAAGAAACAATTGATAAAATTTCTGCGTCAGAATTTATGAGTCCTTCGTGGTCGCATGCAAATCCGGCTGATGTTGTGGGTGACGCGGGCCCAGAAAGATACAAAGCTGCAATTGAGGCAGTGCTAGAGCAAGAAAATGTTTCAGGATTAATGGTTATTCAAACTCCTCAAATTATGACAGACCCAATTGGAAACGCAAAAGTAATTATTGAATTAAAAAATAAGTTTCCCGAAAAACCAATTGTTTGTTTCTTCTTAGGTAAAGGAATGTCTGGTGAAGCAATAAAATTGCTGGGGGAAAATAAAATTCCCAATTTTAAGCGTTTACGCAGTGGCATCACAGCCCTAAAATCATTAATTAAATAAAAAATGAAAAATATACTTTGGTATGATGAAATAACAATTAAAGATGTGCCGTTGGTTGGGGGCAAAAATGCTTCGCTTGGGGAAATGATTGGGTCAGTTGTAAAAGAGGGCGTGAATGTGCCTTTTGGCTTTGCAACAACTTCCGAAGCGTTTTTTAATTTTTTGACTGTAACCGGGTTGGACAAAAAAATTAGTGACATAATGGAAAAACTTGATGTTCAAGATTTGGCACAACTTGCCATAAGCGGAAAAGAAATAAGAAATTTAATTTTAAATTCTTTATTACCGGATGACTTACAAAAAGACATTGTTGAGGCTTATGCAAAATTGTCAGCTAAGTACGGAACTGGTGACACAGATGTAGCAGTAAGAAGCTCGGCAACTGCCGAGGATTTACCCGGTGCAAGTTTTGCAGGACAACAGGAGACATATTTAAATATTGTTGGGACAGAGAATGTCCTAGTAGCAGTTAAAAAATGTTTTGCTTCGCTTTTTACGGATAGGGCAATTGTTTACAGAAAGCAAATGGGCTTTTCAAACATGAAAGTTGGTTTGTCTGCTGGAATTCAAAAAATGGTGAGAAGCGATTTGGGTGCTTCAGGTGTTATGTTTTCATGTGACACAGAATCGGGGTTTGGTGATGTTGTGCTTATTAATGCAAGTTATGGGCTTGGTGAAAATGTGGTGCTTGGCCGAGTTGACCCCGACCAATATTATGTTTTTGAAACAACTTTGAAAAAAGGTTTTGCGCCAATTATTGAAAAAAGAATTGGGTCAAAACTTATTAAAATGATTTACGGGTCGGGAAAAGTTTTTACTAAAAACATTCCAACAACAAAAAAAGAAAGGGAGAGTTTTGTTTTAAGTAAGGAAGAAATTTTACAACTGGCAAAATGGGCAATGGTAATTGAAAAGCATTATGACAAGTTTATGGACATGGAGTGGGCAAAAGACGGCCGTGATGGCAAACTTTACATTGTGCAAGCAAGGCCGGAAACAATTCAAAGCAAAAAGAATTTAAAAGTGCTTGAGAATTATGTTTTGTCCCCCTTCGGGGGATCTCCCGTAGGGAGAGAAAATTATAAATTATTGGTAACCGGAATGAGCGTTGGAAGTAAAATTGGGAGCGGAAAGGCAAACAAAATAATGAGCGCTAAAGACATCGGAAAATTTAAAAAAGGTGAAATTTTAGTAACAGGCATGACCGACCCCGATTGGGTGCCGGCAATGAAATTGGCCGCAGCAATTGTAACTGATGAAGGTGGACGCACGGCACATGCAGCAATTGTTTCGCGTGAATTGGGGATTCCTTGTATTGTGGGTTCGGATAAAGCAACAAAAGTAATAAAATCAGGCCAAGACATTACAATTGATTGCTCGCAGGGTGAAGAGGGAAAAGTTTATGAGGGAATAATTCCATTTAAGGTTGAAAAAACAGACATTTCTAACTTAGCTGACACAAAAACAAAAATTTTAATGAACGTAGGCGAGCCCTCAAATGCTTTTAATTTGAGTTTCATTCCTAATGACGGAGTTGGTTTAGCCCGTGAAGAATTTATTATTGCAAATTCAATTAAAATTCACCCGAATGCGTTGATTAATTATAAAAAACAAAAATCGGCCTTAAAGAAAAAAATTGATGCGGTAACTTTGGGTTATGAAGATAAATCGCAATTTTACATTGACAAATTAGCTGAAGGAATTGGAATGATTGGGGCTGCATTTTTCCCAAAGCCGGTTATTGTGCGATTTTCCGATTTCAAAACAAATGAATACAGAAGTTTGCTTGGCGGAGAAGAATATGAGCCAAATGAAGAAAATCCAATGATTGGTTTCCGCGGAGCTTCAAGGTATTATGACCCGAAGTTTAAGGATGCGTTTGTGTTGGAATGTAAAGCAATGAAAAAAGTGCGCGATGAATTCGGTTTGGACAACGTAATTCCAATGATTCCGTTTTGCAGGACGTTAGATGAAGGAAGAAAAGTTGTAAAAATTATGGAAGAGAATGGAATAAAACAAGCTGATGGTTGGAAAATTTATGTTATGTGTGAAATTCCCGCTAATGTTATTTTGGCCGAACAATTTTTACAAATTTTTGACGGGTTTTCAATTGGCTCAAACGACCTGACTCAATTAACTTTGGGTTTGGACAGGGATAATGGACAGCTTTCGTACATTGGAAATGAAAAAAATGAAGCGGTTAAAGAGCTTATTGAAGAAGCAATAAAAGTGTGTAAGAATAATGATAAATACATTGGCATTTGTGGGCAAGGCCCAAGCGATTACCCTGATTTCGCGCAATTTTTGGTGGAGTTGGGAATTGAGTCTATTTCATTAAACCCTGATTCTGTAATTAAAACCAAAATTGCAATTGCCGAAACTGAAAGTAAACTTAATCAAAAATAATTATGAGTTATGATATTATAACATTTGGGTCAGCCTCGCAAGACATCCATGTAAAGTCAGAGGATTTTGATGTGACAAAAACAGACGGAAAATTTTCTGCTGATAATGGATTTTTTCTACCCTTTGGCTCGAAAATTGAGTTAAATGATCTTGATTTTACAACTGGAGGTGGCGGAACAAATACTGCTGCCACTTTTGCAAAACAGGGTTTTAGGGTGGCTTTTTGCGGAGCAATTGGGGCAGATGTTTCTGGCTTGGAAATTGTTAGAGAATTGCGAAGCTTAAATATTGACGTTAAACTTATTGTTAAGAAAAAAGAAAAAAGCACAAACAGTTCAATTATAGTCACTAATCCAGGTGGGGACAGAATTATTTTAGTTTACAGGGGGGCTTCAGATGCTTTTGGAAGGGAAAACATTCCTTGGAAGAAAATAAGAAAAACAAAATGGATTTATTTGGCTCCCTTGGCAAATTCATTATGTGATGCGTTTGGTGAATTAGTTTCTTTTGCAAAAGAAAATGAAATAAAAGTTGCCGTTAATCCATCAAAAGAACAATTATCATTACCGGAAAATGATTTGAAAAGTATTTTATCCAAAGTAGACATTTTATTTTTAAATAAAGAGGAAGCTTCTTATCTAACAAAATTGCCGGCCGAGCAGGAATTGGAAAATATCAAAAAAATTTATTCTGATTTTTGCCAAGGGGTAGTTGTAATAACAAAAGGAAACAAAGGGGCTTCGGTTTATGATGGGAAACATTTCTATTCGGCTCCAGTAAATGAAAATGTAAAAATTGTGGACACAACCGGGGCGGGTGATTCATTTGCTGCCGGATTTTTGTCGGCTTATATTAGAGAAAGTGGAAACATTGCCACCGCCGATGGAGGGAACCCGCAAGATGCGGTGGAAAAGGCGATTCAGTTTGGAATTGCAAATTCAGAAGCCAATATTGCTATAATTGGCGCCAAAACAGGGCTTTTAGAAAAGGACGCTGAATTTAAACCAGTAAAAGTAACTATTATTCGCCAGTAAAGACGCTCGTCAGTGATTCTCCGCTAGCGTTCGTTCGCCAGCGCGGACTCACTCAATTCGCGGCAATTTTTCCGCTTCGCGGAACCAGCAAAATTGCCTGCGAGGTACGCTGCGAATTCACTGACTCGCGATCTTAAATTAAAAAAACTATGAAGAATTTAAAATATTATTTTCAAAAAGCACAGAAAGAAGGCTTCGCCGTAGGGCAGTTTAATTTTTCTGATTTTACCCAAATGAAAGCTATTGTTTCAGCTGCTCAAAAAAATAAGTCGCCAATTATTTTGGGCACTTCAGAAAACGAAAGTAAATTTTTTGGCTTGGAGGAAGCGGTGGCTTTGAGAGATGCTTTGAGAAAGAAATATAAAGTGCCATTGTTTTTAAATTTAGACCATGGTAAATCATTTGAATATATTAAACAAGCTGTAATTGCTGGCTATGACATGGTGCATTTTGACGGGTCAAAATTACCGCTTGCTGAAAACATAAAAATTTCAAAACAGGTTGTAACATATGCAGGTAAAAAGGGAATATTGGTTGAAGGTGAAGTTGGCAGAATTGGCACTGATGCCTCAAGGGTGTACATGGAAGAATTTGTGATAAAAGAAGAAGACCTAACAAAACCTGAAGAGGCCAAAGAATTTTTGAAAAAAACCGGAGTTGATTTGTTGGCTGTTTCCGTAGGTAATTTCCACGGAATCGAGATTTCAGGCATTGATCCCAATTTAAGGTTGGATGTTTTGGCTTCTATTAAAAAAGAGACTGGAAGGACATTTTTGACCTTGCACGGGGGGTCAGGAACAGACTCGGAAGACATTAAGAAGGCCATAAGACTTGGTATTGTTAAAATCAACATAAACACCGAATTGCGCCTTGCTTTTACCGGAAGGCTTAGAAAATCTCTAGAAACCGATAAAGATGAAATTGTTCCTTATAAATATTTAGGAAGTTCATTCGATGGGGTTGAAATCACAGTGGCCGGCAAAATTAACCTATTCGGCAGCCAAAATAAGGTTTAGTTTAATATCGGTGTATGATTTACCAATTCGTGCGAATTGGTAAGAGGTGAAAATTTGTCTTACAATAAAACATGAGTAAAAGATGGGTGAATATTTTTAAGGCGTTGGGTAATATAAATCGCATTAAAATAATCCAAATGTTGGCAGGTGGTAAAAGTTTGAGTGTCACGGATATAGCCGGAAAAATTAGGGTTTCAATTAAATCCACATCGCGACATTTAATGATTTTAAGGAATTTTGAGTTGCTTGACGCCGAAGGGAAAAATGGGCATGTTTTTTATAGCATAAATAAAAATGCACCGGATGATTTTAAAAAATCTGTAAAACTTTTTTTAGAATCTAAATAGATTGTTACTCAATTACCTTTTCGCCCGAATTGGTAAATATGGGGAACTTTTAAAAATATGCAAGATAAAAAAGAAGTAAAGTCAAATACAGAAACTCCTGATTCACCGCAAAGTTTTTTAGGATTAGAAAACGATCTTGGTTCTGCTTTGAGTTGCGTAGTAGAAAATGTGGATGGCAAAAACATTCAAAGAAGATACACTTTTTCTAATGGGACAGTTGCGGAAAGAATGAAAGAAGGTGAACCAGTCGCTATGAGATTTGAATTTCCAAATGGCGTTATTTTGAGAATTACACCGGATGCTCTCGCGCTTTCGAAGGAAGAAAGAAGGGAAATTTTTGAAGCTGCAAAACAATATCGCGATAATGTCAGGAGTGCAAAACGTAAAGGTGGTTGGTTGCATGAAGGTAAAGGAGCCTGGCTTGGTACGGGTTGTGATGCGTCAGTTTTTTCTCCTAGCGCAAAATTAGCAATAAAAGAAAATTCCAAAGAATACTTGAGAGTAGATCCTCTTCAAGAAAATTACATACGCCAATCAAAAACCAAAGAAATTTTAAATTGGCCCCATAATTTAGAGATTGGAAAATGCTATGGGGATATAAGTATGGGAAATGCGCGTTTTCCTTATAAAACTGAAGCTGGACTTACGAGCAGAAGGGAAGAAAAAATTTATAGTTATATTTCCTTAGAAAGGGAGGGAAGAGGAGTTAATCTTGATAATTTGGGAGATGAGTCAGTTTTTAATACTGAAAGAGTACAGGAAATCGTAAGAAAATTGGTAAAAAATGAAATAATAAAAACAAATTCATATGAGGAGATAAGTGAATATGCGAGTAAAGAATTTGAAATGATTTATTTCTTTTTAGAAAAGCTTGAGGGAAAAGGAGCTTCGATTGATTTTATCCCAGCCAATATTGTCATTGATTTTCCAGATGACGCTACCGAGCCGACATTTTATGTGGTTGATTGAGTAGGGCTTTACTTTTTTGGGAAAATATACTAATATACTATTATTAAATAAAATACTACTATGAAAATTAAATTAGAAAGAGAAAAGTGTATTGGCTGTGGAAGTTGCGCAGCTTTATGCCCTAAATGTTTTGAAATAGCAGATGATGGAAAGTCCCACATTGTCGGGGCAAATAAACAAGACGTTGAAGAATTGGAGACAGATGTGGATTGCGCTCAAGCAGCGGCAGACGCTTGTCCTGTTCAGTGCATACATGTTGAAAAATAGAAATTATTATTATGGTAAAACTTACAGCAAAAATTAGAAAGGAAACCGGTCGAAAGGCACGTGTTTTAAAAGATGCAGGCAGAATTCCTGCTGTTGTTTATGGTCATAAAGTTAAAAATATTTCCATAGATGTTGATTACAAAGAATTCCAAAAAGTTTTAAGGCAGGCAGGTGAAAGCTCTTTAATTGAACTTCATGTTGATGGTGAAAAAGAAAAGAGGCTTGTCTTGGTGAAAGACCTACAAAAAGACCACATGTCTGACCAATACATCCACGTTGATTTTTTTGAAACATCGGCCAAAGAAGAAGTTGAAGTTAAGGTGCCGTTGGTTTTTGAAGGAGAATCAATTGCTGTCAAGGATTTGGGTGGAACATTGGTAAAAAATGTTCAAGAGCTTGATGTTAAAGCAATGCCTTTGGATTTGCCTCACGAAATTAAGGTTTCAATTGACGTTTTGAAGACTTTTGAAGACCATATTTTGGTTAAAGATTTGGTAATTCCTAAAGGGGTAAAAGTTTTAGCCCATGAAGATGAAATTGTGGCTTCGGTGGTACCTCCTGAAAATGTTGAAGAGGAATTAGCAAAAGAAATTGAAGAAAAAGTTGAAGATGTTGAGTCAGTAGAAAAGAAAGAAAAAACTGAAGACGTTGTTGAAGAAACTCCCGAGGAGAAGAAATAACAAAATATTAAGGCAACCCTGCTTGCCCCGTTTTACGGGTGTGGAAAACAGGGTTGTTTTTTTGTCTAAAAATAAGATATAATAGAGTTATAATTTAGTAGAAATTTATGGTAGACCAAGAATCCGAATCATCTCCGTTTTCAGAAAATAAAACAGATACCCTGTCGATACTTGCGTCTGTTTTAGATTTGTTTGCCAAAGTAGAAGTTGAGCAAGGTGATGTAGACGCATTAAGAGCAGTTTTAAATCCTGAGAGAGCATTGTCTTTTGATGGCGCGAATGAGGATAAAAAAATAAATTATACCCGTATATATAAGATGAGAGGAGATGATTTAAATAGGGCAGTAATAGAAATTGCAAAATTGCCAACAAATCGTTATTTTCCCGGCATTCATGATTTTTATAGCGATTTAAGTGTGGTTGAAATGTGGACTAGTGATGAGAAAATTCAAGAAGCTATTAGAGTGTTGAAAATGGAACAAGAAAAACAAAAAGGAAATTTAAAATGATTTATAAAAAAATAATTATCTTATTTGGGTTAGCTATTTTTTATCTGGCGCACTTGCCCGCCGAAGCTTTAGCGCAGGCGGGAGATGATGCTTTGGGGGCGCAATGCGCGCAAATTGCCGATTCATCAGCCGGCTGTCCAACAGGATCAGCTGCCGATTGTAAAGTTGTACTGGAGAAGTGTGCTGAATATTATGATCAACAATCTGCAAAATTAGCGGAAGATCTTACAAAAACTACTGCAGAAAAAAATACCCTCAAAACCGCAATAACAAAATTAAAAAAGAAAATTCAAGGGCTGGAAGATGACATTAACCAAGGGAAAATTATGGTTAAGGGTCTAAATATACAAATTTCTGATACTGAGGCGTCTATAAATAAAACTACCAATCAAATTTCTAATGCGCAAAATCAAATAGCAGCTATTTTACAATCGGTAAGAAAAGAAGACCAAAAGCCGGCATTCGTAATTTTACTAGAAGGTAATTTGTCGGATTTTTTCAGTAATTTAGCTTATTTAGACAAATTAAATTCTCAAGTTAGTAGCCTTTTAGATAATACAAAAAATCTTAAATCATATTTGCAAACACAGCAGGAAAAAATGAGTGACAACGTTGACCAATTGCAAAAAACAATAGCCTTACAAACCTTGCAAAAACAACAGAATGAACAAAATAAAGCCCAACAAGATAAGTATTTAAAACTTACCGAGGCTCAATATCAACAACAATTAAAAGAAAAAACCGATGCCGAAGCAAAGGTTGCAAAAATAAGATCAATGCTTTTCCAAATGGTTGGCGTTTCTAAAACTCCTACTTTTGGTGAAGCTTTGGAGGTTGCAAAAACAGCAGCAAAAATAGTTGGAATAAGGCCGGCATTTCTTTTGGCAATTATAAGTCAAGAATCGGCAATTGGTAAAAATGTTGGTCAGTGTATGCTTGTGGATTCAACAACGGGAAGCGGTAAAAAAATATCAACAGGCGCTCCCATAATTAGAGTTATGAAGCCAACAAGAGATGTTCAGCCATTTATAAAAATTACGACTGCTTTGGGGAAAGACCCATATGCTACGCCTGTTTCGTGTTGGATTCCTGCATATGTTGGAGGCGCTCCAAGCGGGTGGGGTGGTGCAATGGGGCCTGCACAATTTATTGCATCAACATGGAATTTATTTGCTGACAGATTAAAAGCATTATTAGGTCAAACAGCTGATCCGTGGGCTATAAGAGATTCTTTTACGGCTTCAGGGCTTTATCTAGCTGATTTGGGCGCAACCGCACAAACTGTTGCGAAAGAAAGCAATGCCGCTTCAAGGTATTATGGCGGGTCATCGGCTTATGCAAGAAGTGTTTTAAGAAGAGCAACCTGCATTCAAACTTTTATTGACAACAGCACAATGACTTCAGATTGCGAAAGTCTCATCCTCGGCAAATAATATGTCTAAAAAAGTGCTTATTGTTGGTGGCGGTGGGCGGGAGTGCGCAATAGCAAAAAAAATTCACAAGCAATCGCCAGAAGTTGAAATTTTTATAGCGCCAGGTAATGGAGGTACTGAAGAATTTGCTACAAATATTCCAATCAAGCCCACTGAAATAGATGGGCTTGTTAAATTTGCAAAAGAAAACAAAATTGATTTGACTATTGTGGGTCCAGACGACCCACTTGCACTTGGAATTGTAAATATTTTTCGAGAAAATAGTTTAAAGATTTTTGGGCCCTCAAAAGCTGCTGCAGAAATTGAGTGGTCAAAAGCGTTTGCAAAAGGGTTGATGGAAAGAGCAGAAGTCCCAACCGCCAAAAGTGAAATTTTTCAGGAACATAAAAAAGCTTTAGATTATGTGCGTAAACATGGCGCACCCATTGTTGTGAAAGCAAGTGGACTTGCTGCTGGAAAAGGTGCTTATGTTTGTGAAACCATTAAAGAAGCCGAGGCAGCACTTCATGAAATCATGAAAGAAAATGTGCACGGTAAGGCAGGCGAGGAAGTTGTTGTAGAAGATTTTTTAGATGGTCCTGAATTTTCTGTGCATGTACTTTGTGATGGCAAAAATTTCGTTGTATTCCCACCGGCTCAAGATCATAAAAGAATTGGGGAGAATGATAGCGGTCCAAACACCGGGGGCATGGGCACAATTGCGCCGGTTCCATGGGTGACGGAAGAAATGATGCAAGAAATTACTGATAAAATTATAAAACCCACACTTGAGCAAATGGTAAACGAGGGACGTCCTTTTACCGGGTTGCTTTTTCCGGGCATCAAGTGGACAAAAGATGGGCCAAAAGTATTAGAGTATAATGCAAGATTTGGCGACCCCGAAACACAGGTTTTTATGAGATTACTTGAATCTAATTTATTAGAGCTTTTGGAAGCATGTGCAGACGGAAAGCTTAATAAAGTTTTCGTTGAATGGAAAAAAGAGTTTGCTGCTTGCATTGTACTTGCCTCGGGCGGTTACCCAAATAAATATGAAACAGAGTATTTAATAAATGGGATCGATGAAGCGGAAAAATTGAATAATGTGCAGGTGTACCACGCAGGAACCAAGATGACTCCCGAAGGAGTTGTAACTTCCGGAGGTAGAGTTCTAAATGTCACCGCAACAGGGTCCGAACTTTCAAGTGCGCTTAGTCTGGCTTATGAGGCAGTAGAGAAAGTTAAATTTAAAAATGAATATCATAGGCTAGACATAGGGAAAAGCTCGTTAGAAAAACTTGAAGGCGCCAAAACTGAAATTATTAATAAATAAAAAAGACCCTTAAGCGGGGCTTTTTTCTTGATGCTTGAAAGCTTTGATGATTGGTTCGAGGTCACCGTCAACAATTGATTCTAAATTGTGCCACGATTTTTCAATGCGGTGGTCGGTTATTCTGTTTTGAGGGTAGTTGTATGTGCGAATTTTTTCAGATCGCTTAGCCCATCCAATTTGGTCACGCCTTTCGGCTGACAAACTCGAAAGGTCGTTTTCTTCTTGCAAACGCAATAATCGGGCAGATAAAAGCGACATTGCAACATCTTTGTTTTGTCCTTGGCTTCTTTCTGTTTGGCAAGTAACGACTAGGTTTGTTGGAATGTGAGTAATTCGAATTGCAGATTCTGTTTTGTTGACATACTGTCCACCTGCGCCAGATGAACGGTATGTGTCAATTCTAAGGTCACTTGGATTTATGCTAAATTCAGTTTTTTTAGGTTTCAATAAAACAGCAACAGTTGCAGTTGAGGTGTGAACTCGGCCTTGTTTTTCGGTTTTGGGAATTCTTTGCACCCTGTGTACTCCGCCTTCGTTTTGTAGCTCGTCAAAAACTCCGGGGCCTGAAAGTTCAAAAACAATTTCCTTATAACCGCCAATTGTAGTTAAATTTGAGTCTAAAACTTTTTCTCGCCAACCTTTTGTTTGGCCATATCTTGAATACATTTTGTAAAGGTCACGCGCAAAAAGGCCTGCTTCGTCCCCTCCAGTACCGGCTCTTATTTCGACAATAGCAGATTGTTTTTCTCCCGAATCAGAATCTGCGCCACCAGAAAAAGCATCCTTCTGTTCTTGGGCATATTTTTTCCAATCTTCCGGAGTAAATTTAGAGAAGTCGGGTTGTGTGTTATCTATTGACATAATTTATGTAATGTGATATGATATATTTACTTATGAAGCCAAAGCTAGTTCTTCAAATTAGTGCTCACGCAGTCATCGCCGCAGTCATTTGTTACGGCACGATGTTTTTCCTTAATAGGGTTTGCGGACTTCACGCAATGGCCGCTTTCGGAATCGGGTCGTTTCTCGGGTTCGGATATGCAACCTGCGCTGGGCATTACTTCGTAAGCCCCTGGTAGTAGTGCCAGGATTCAGGCTGGTTCGCTTCGGCGGGCTGGGCATATGTGGGCGTCTCTTCGGAGACGCCCCTTTTCTTTAATATTTGTCAGTTTATTTACAAATAATAGCATAAACTATTGCAATTTGCAAAAAAGTCTGTTAATGTATAAAGTATATAAAAATTATATCGCTACACTAAGTAACCTTATGAAATCAGACATACATCCAAAATATTATCCAAAGGCAAGTGCCCACTGCGCATGTGGCAATGTTTTTACTATTGGCTCGGCAAAAGAGTTTATAGAAACTGAAGTTTGCGCCAAGTGTCACCCTTTTTACACTAAACAAGAAAAGGTTATGGACACATTAGGAAGAGTCCAAAAATTTAAAGATAGAACAGCTAAAAAAACAGGTGTTGTTAAAAGAAAAAAAGACACCAGGGTAAGAGCAAAAAAATAATATGGCAAAAGAAATAAAGCTAAACATAACAGAAATGGAAAACGCCGGAGTCAATTTGGGTCACAGAGTTTCAAAACTTCACCCAAAGATGAAGCCGTACATTTCCGGAGTTAAAAATGGAGTCCATCTTTTTGATTTGGAAAAAACTTCCAAGGAATTGTCAAAAGCATTGGGCTTTATATCTAAACTTGTAGCCGAAGGCAAAAGTATTATTTTTGTAGGAACAAAAATTCAACTTAGAGGAATTATCCAAGAAGGCGCTGACGAATGTGAAATTCCATATGTTACTGAAAGGTGGCTAGGTGGAACTTTTACTAATTTTTCGACAGTACAAAAAAGAGTTACGCATTTTAAGGATTTAGAAAAGAAAAAGCAAACCGGTGAATTAGAAAAATACACCAAAAAAGAAAGATTAAATTTTGATAAGGAAATTGCTTCTTTAAAAACAAAATTCGAAGGCATTAAAAACATGCCAAAATTACCCGACGCAGTATTTATTTTTGGACTCGATAAAGACATAACTTGCGCCAAAGAAGCAAAAAGGAAAGGAATTAAAATTATTTCAATTGTAGACACAAATGTTAATCCTGACATTGTGGACTATCCAATTCCTGCCAATGACGACGCAATTTCTGCAGTAAGATATATACTTGAAAAGGTAAAAGATAGTATAATAAGTGCAAGACCTATAAAGTAATTTTAAAATTTAAAATGATTTCTATTGAACAAATAAAACAGCTCCGTGAGGAGACTGGTTCTGCTCCAACTAAAATTAAACAGGCAATTGAAGAGTCAAATGGTGACATAGACAAAGCCAGAGAGTTGCTTAGAGTTTGGGGTAAAAATGTTTCTATTAAAAAAGTTGACAGGGACGCAAAGTCAGGACTAATTGACACCTATTTGCATCAAAGCGGGAAAACTGGTGTGTTGTTGGACATAAGATGTGAAACCGATTTTGTTGCCAAGTCTGCAGATTTTAAAAATTTAGCTCATGAAATTTGTTTGCAAATTGTTGCAATGAAGCCTTTGTATGTTTCAGAAACACAAATTCCTGAAGAATTTCTAGACGGGGAAACAAAAATTTACAAAGAACAAATGAAGGACTCGGGAAAACCTGAAAATATTATGGCGCAAATTTTGGAAGGTAAGTTGAAAAAATACAAAGAAGAAATTTGCCTTTTATCGCAGACATGGATAAAAGATGACACGAAAACAATTGCAAATTTAATTGAAGACACAACTGCAAAAGTTGGTGAAAAAATAGAAGTTAAAAAATTTGCAAGGTACGAAATATAAGGGAGCAGAGCGAACACTTATCCCGCTAAGCGGGATATAAACTTATGTTCACACTAATAATATCTATAATTTTTATTCTCAGTTTTGGTGGCGTGGCATTTATTTTGGCTAAAAAAATTCCTGTTTTGGTTTCACTTCCACAAAATGGAACAACCGGCATTAAAAAACACCACATTATTTTAGAAACAGAAGAGAAAATTAAAGAATTTATCGTGTACGTTCAAAAACAGATTTTGTTGCATAAACTGCTTTCTTGGATCAAGGTAATGATTTTGAAAATTGAAAGAAGGGTTGATAATATGTTACATGGGATAAGAAAAAAGGCTCAGCAAGTTGATAGAAAAAATAAGCCGGAGTAGCTCAGTGGTAGAGCAACGCTTTTGTAAAGCGTGGGTCGAGGGTTCGAATCCTTTCTCCGGCTCATACAAAAAATGCCCAGTTAATCTGGGTGTTTTTTTATATTAATTGCGCGTGAAAAGAAAAAGGCCGAGGCAACACACGTTGTGTGTGCCTCGGCCAGATGCTCACGTGACGGTTATGAGTTAAACCGTTTCAGTGGGCTTGTTGTTTGTTCTGGTGGCTTTTTCATTCGCCTCGAATCGAGCCCGCCATTCAGCGGTTGTCTTGGCGACTTGCCGCTGGTGGTTTTCGATTTGTGCGAAGATTTTGCGCACATTCTGTTGGGTTATTTCCCCATCTTCTCTCCAATCCTGGAGTCTCCGCATGAGAGCGGCATTCTTTTGGCTTTGTGACCGGAAGGCTTTGGTGAGGTTGCGTTGAACCTCAGCAACACCACCCTTTTTAAGTTTCTTCCGCTGTCCCGTCAGCACTGCGCGGAGTTTTTCGGCATCAACGCCGTGTTTCTCTACCGCTTTGGCGACTGTCAGTCCGCCCTCGGTTATTGAGGCTACCGCGTCCATCATTTTTTGACGCGCAACCTTCGATTGCACCATTTCGACGTACTTGCGAACCAGCGAGGCTGGAAATCCAATCAAATCTCCGATTTGCTTTGGATTTTGTTTTCGCTCGTGAAGGAGCATAATTGTATGCTCCGTGTCTTGTTGCGTTGGCGGCAATGAACCGCCGGCATTGGCTCTGAAGGCGTAGCCGATCATCTCGACTTCGCTATCAAATTCCAGGACTCGTACCTTCACTTCCGTCACGCCGTTGAGGTCGTATGCCTCGGCGCGATGTCGTCCGTCAATGATTGTATTCGCAACTTCATTGAAGTCGGTAACCTCGATGAGGTCTTTAAATTGCACGCCGCTCTCAAGGAGTTCGGCGAGTGCAATTGCCCGATCGGTGTTCAACTGATGGCGAACAAACAGATTTTTCTGCAAGTCGCCGAGCTTGACGGTTCTAGTTCCTTTGCTTCTCACTGTTTTCTTTCTGGTTCTGATTCTGGTTCTGGTTCTTTTCGTCAAACGGTTGGAAAAACCGGCCGTTTTGGGCACGCCATCCGGCGCGCTTTTTTCTGATTCTGGACAACACAACGCATGTTCCGGGATCGGGCCAGTCGTCCTCCTGCCAGACATTAGAGTCCAGCGAAAAAGTGACCGAGCCCAGTTGGTCGGAACTAGCGACTGCATAGGGGCCATGCTTGCCGCCAGGAATAATTTTCTGGACGACAGCTTGGTATTCATGGTTGTTGGTCATTGTTGACCCCTTTCTTGTTTAGAAATGTTCTGGCTAGAACTCAGGGCGCGTACTTGCGCCGCGAGGAGAAGCAATGTATCAGCTATTGCTTCCAAGCCCGTTGGCATCTCTTCGGTTGTTTTTGGTAATTCCACTTCGGGGCAAACCCTGGGCGGAATGTTTGGACGGAGCAACTCTTGCGAGGCGTCCTTCCTTTGTTGTAGTATTTCTCTTCTTTCTTTCCAGGCGTTCCACATCTTCTCTTTTTTGTCTTCGCTGGAGTTATATTTCCCGCGCAGAACATGATAGAATGTGGATGCCGATGAGTAACCGAGGAACTCGGTTGCCTCGTCTCCAGTAAGAAGCCCATAGCCAACCAGTTCTAGGAAGTTCCGGTGGACTTTTGGCATTCTTTCCAGTTCGATTAACGTGTAGCCCACCATATCGAGGTAGCACATCAGCCTGATGAGCGGTTCTCCATTTGGCGGCGCTTGCGTGTAGAGCCATCGGGTTACGGTTTGTATAGCGACTCCGCAGAAGTCAGCGATGGGCTTTTTGGCCTTAGCTGATTCTTTTGAGCCCTTTGGCACTGCTGTGATGTGAGCTGTTACGAAATGCCGGAAGCACTCCTCAAAGTGTCCGCGAAACAACTCGTTTCTGTCTCTTATCTTACTCATGCTTTTGTCAATGAGCTTATTTCAGCCAGCATGGGGAATCCATGCAGGATTTTAGACTTTAACACATGTTTGTTTTTCCGTCAAATTATTTATTTTGTTGTATAGCGGCGTTTTTTTGTTTATAATAAATTTATATTATAATAAGAATAAAATACATCTATGAATAATAATTTAATTCAAGAGCAATCATTAAGTCTGCCAATGCAAATTTCGGAGCTGGCGAAAGTTTTAACTTTTGCGACGGTCTCAATTTTGTCATTTTTTGTCCCATTTACGTTGGGACACTCGCAATGGCTGGTTGGGACAATTGTTAATGCATGCTTATTTTTGACAGCAATGTATTTACCCAAAAAATATTTTATTCCCTTAGCAATTTTGCCAAGCTTGGGTGTGTTGGCTAGGGGATTGGTGTTTGGACCACTGACAATGTTTTTAGTTTATTTTCTGCCTTTTATTTGGCTGGGTAATTTAATTTTACTTTACGTTTTCGAATATACCACAAATCTCACAGGGGTGAGATTTAGGGGATATAATCTTTTATATGGGGTGACAGGGTCAGCAGTGGGGAAGTTTGCATTTTTATTTTTAGTTGCGAATATTTATTATAATTTTCAAATTGTGCCGGCAATATTTTTGCAAACAATGGGAGTTTTTCAATTATTCACAGCCTTGTCCGGCGGAGCAATTGCCTTTATAATTTTAAAATCGCTTAAATATGGAAAATAATTTTTCGATTGAACAAAAAGAATTGTTAAAATTAATTGAGGGTAAGGAAAAGCTTGTGGCGATGGTGGCGCCGAGTTTTCCTGTTGATTTCAGTCATTGTAATTTGTTGGGAATGTTGAAGCATTTAGGTTTTGATAAATTGTTTGAAGTTACCCGTGGAGCAATTGAAACAAACAATCAGCTTTTGGAATTAATGAAAAAAAATCCAGGGAAAAGATATATTACAAACCCTTGTCCAAATGTTGTGCGAGTTATTCGAAATAAATACCCAAAATTAAAACAGTATTTATCACCAATTGATTCACCGATGTCAGCAAGCGCAAAAATTTGCATAAAAGAATTCCCAAATCATAAAAGAGTTTTTGTTGGGCCATGTTTAGCTAAAAAGCTTGAAGCAAAAGAAGATTACCCAGAATTGGGGATTTTGGTTGTAACTTACAAAGAATTACAAGAAATTTTTGACTTGAAGGGAATAAAGCCCGAAGAAAATGATTATAAAACCGATTGGGACATTAAGGGTGTCGGCACACAACTTTATCCAATTTCGGGTGGATTGGCGCAATCGTCATGTTTAAATGAAAAACTTACAAACCCAGAAATGGACGTTGTTTCGGGTCCAAAGCTTGTAATGGACTTTTTAAAGGAATTTGAAAATGAAAAAAATGGAGTGAAACTTTTAGATATTTTATCGTGTGATGGTGGGTGTATAAATGGGCCGGGCGTAATAACAAAAGAACCCCTTGCTGTGCGCAGACAAAAAGTTGTTGACTACTGGAAAAACATCGCCAAATGCGGGTAAATAAAAGAAAACGTGGCGCCCCTCAAAAAAGAGGGACGCCACATGGTGTCCGTGCTGGCTATTGCCATTTCTTTTGATAAACCTGTCGCCAGGCCTTGTACGTGCCATGCACGTATCCCAGGAAAAAAGAACATCCGATGATGCCGAGGACACAAACTCCAAAGGCAACATCGGGTGTATGTTTTTCAACGAAACGCACAATTTCCAGCAAACACAGAGCCACCAATACTACGAGACTTGCGCCCCATATTATGAGTCCTGAAAAGTTCAGGATATGTACCAACTTTTTGCCGGTGCTGGTGCCCGGTTTTTTTTGTGCACAGATGTTCACAAAAAAATCTTATCATGGTGACGGGCTATTGACAAGGGCTTTTTTAGAATAAAAAAGCGCGCGGTTGCGCGTTTTTTAGTTTGTGATAATATATTTTTATGAAAGGGAAAGCTCATTTTTTGTTTTGCAGTATTTGCAACAAAGCGATGGTGCATATAGTTCAATTCTCTAGTCTGGATAACCAGACTGTTACCCTCGTTTGTCAAAGATGTGGGTTTCAGTCTGGGCGTTTTTTGACTATTCCGTGCCATTGTTCAATCTGCAACTCTGAAAGACAGAATAAGGATTGACCCTCTTTCTGAGGGCGCCGAACTCCTGACCTGCCAGTTTTTCATTGGCTTGTCAGTTAGTAGGCGCCTCCCATTAATTTGACAGGGGGTTTGGTGGGGGTATAATAGAATTATAAAGAATAAATATTATGAATGGAGATTATAAAGAATTAGTTGAGTATTTAGATGAAAAATTTAATAATATAGACGAAAGATTCAATAAAGTTGAAGGTGAATTTGGAGAATTTAAAAATGAAATGCTGTCATTTAAGGATCAGGCTTTGAAGGACTTGGAAGATTTAAAGCAGGAAAAGGTTGTGGGCGATGCACAAGATAAAAGAAAAACAAGAGTTTTACAAATCCACAATGATGCGCTTAAAACAGGAAAAATTTTGTCTGATAATCAGGTGGCAGAAATAAATGGCTTGCAGGCATTTTAAATTTCTGTATAAATAAATTTCAGGTTAACATATGTTAACCTGACCACACGCGCGCGATTGCGCGTTTTTTAGTTTGTGATAATATATTTTTATGAAAGGGACAGCTCATTTTTTGTTTTGTGTGAATTGCAATCAACAAATTGTGCATCGATCTGTGACTCTAACCAGTCTTAAGAAAGTCAACATTTGTCAAAAATGTCGATTTTTGAAAGATTTACCTTTTTGGCAACTGTCGTGTACCTGCTCGATTTGCAATTCTGAAAAACAAAGAAAAAATTGACCCTCTTCTGAGGGCGCCGAAAACTGGGAAATCAGTTAGTAGGCGCCTCCTAATAATCCGTGCTTGTTGGCTATTGACAAGGATTTATTTATAGAATAAGATGTACCTGTAGTTGAAAATATTAAATTTTACTACTGCAAAAAACTTATAAATCAAAAAATTTAATTTTGATTTTCTGTCGCGAGACAGACGAACGTCCGCAAAAGTATTTATTACTTAAATATTTTTGCGGGTGTTTTTTCTTAATAGCAGGCTGGAAAGTAATTTGAAAAAAATTATTCCTGAGTTTCAAGAGCTTTGGAATAAAAAATATGGAGCTTGATTTTAAAAACCATTTTTAAAGTCAGCAATAAGTAAACCCAGTTAAATAATTTTGCTTCGCAAAATTAAATTCAGAAGAATTTATTTAACAGGGTAAACAACCAAAAATTAGTTTTTTAAAGTTGTTTCGAATTAGTTTTGCCTGTCGTGTATCTTTACACAATGGCAAAACACACAAGTAGTTTATTCTAATGCTTTAAATTTATTTAAAGCAGAGTAGTAAATCAAACTGTTATATTGAGAGTTTGATCCTAGCTCAGGGTGAACGCTGGTAACGTGGATACCGGCATGCAAGTCAAGGGGCCGCAAGGCACCGGCGAACGGCTTAGTAACACGTGGGTACATACCTCAAATTGGAGCATAGCTCGTCGAAAGACGGGGTAATTCTCCATAGTCCCGCAAGGGTAAAGCAGCAATGCGCTTTTGGATGGGCCTGCGGCCTATCAGATTGTTGGCGAGGTAATGGCTCACCAAGTCTATGACGGGTAGGGGGCGTGAGAGCGCGACCCCCAAGAATGGCACTGCGACACGGGCCATACTCCTACGGGAGGCTGCAGTCGAGAATCTTCCGC
>Ga0247841_10002345_pt1 | contig 38338 bp, 40 predicted proteins | sample LaCruzMarch2015__2_FD_192410 | JGI IMG/M metagenome (GOLD analysis project Ga0247841, IMG submission 192410) | Freshwater microbial communities from meromictic Lake La Cruz, Castile-La Mancha, Spain - LaCruzMarch2015_18m | ecosystem: Environmental > Aquatic > Freshwater > Lake | place: Spain... | reverse complement strand
AAGGATTCATTGGGAACACAACGCCGGGTGCTGAATCTGAAATCGATCCATCATCGAATCCTTGATCTTCTGGGAGCAGAAGTGAGAAATTGTTATATTCTTGATGGATGACTGCGGAATGTAGGTTATAACTATCTTTTTCAAGTTGTATTTGCTAATGAACAAAGAATCATTGCCCAAATTTGTCAACAATCAAGCAGTGCCAATTTTAGCAATTATAAAGTAAAAAGCTATATGCTCTAAACTCGCAATGCGAACGACTTCGCTTAGAGGTGAGATTATCTTGAATGGATAAACAGTTTTTTATCAATTTAGCAGATAAGCTGAGGTGGATAGATCAGATTGTTAGTGGTGTCTGGGTTGTTTTAAGCATACTCATGTTTATTTCCGCTTGGATTATTTACCGAGAAAAGGGGACCAACCGAGAGTTTTGGCTTGTTGTCGTTCTTATCGGCGCTACATGGACGTATCCCTTGTATACTTTCGGTTTTAAGCTTATTCCAGGTCTAATCGGTAATGTCCTTTACATAGCGTTCACGCTTTTTGTTATTACACAGGTCAGGAATGTTTCGATAAATGCTTCATATCTGTTGTATCCTCTTGTTGCCTGGGTCGGATTTGCATCTATATATGTCGTCTTCCAGTTATTGAGTAGATGAATGTTTGTCACGATAATTATCAGATGTCACCCTCACTAATGGATTATTAACTCATGAATGATATAGATAAAACACCTAAAACTGGATTGTTGATACAGGATCGCAAATCGGATCATATCCGTATATGCTTGACTGAACACGTAGAGTTCAAAACCAAAACTACCGGCTTCGAGGAATATGACTTTATCCATCAAGCTCTTCCTGAGATTAACAAAAGTGATATAGACATATCATTGAAGCTATTTGGCAAAACATTAAAGGCACCAATAATCATAGAATCTATGACCGGAGGTACTGAATTAGGGTTTCAGATTAACAGGAATCTAGCACAAACTGCCCAGAAATTACAAATAGGAATGATGGTTGGTTCACAGCGGATATCCTTGGAAGAACCATCACTTGCTTATACGTTTCAGGTGCGCAAAATCATGCCTGATGCTTTGTTGATCGCAAATTTTGGCGCAGTTCAATTAAATAATGGGTTTGATTGTGAATCCTGTATTGAAGCGATTTCGATGATTGGCGCTGACGTATTGGCATTACATTTGAATCCTCTACAAGAAGCCATACAGGCTGAAGGTAACACAAATTTTAGTGGTCTGCTGAAGAAAATTGAAATCCTGAAAAAGAAACTTACTATACCGTTAATAGTGAAAGAAGTCGGTTGTGGTATTTCAAAGGAAGTAGCAGTAAAACTAAAGGAAGTTGGGGTGGATTGCATTGACATTGGTGGTTCTGGAGGTACTTCATGGGCAAGGATAGAAGCGGCTCAGGCAAAAGACGAGTATATCAAAATAACTGGTGAGGCTTTCTCCGAATGGGGTATACCAACAGCAGAAAGCATTGTATTGGTAGGATCAGCAACTCCAGATATTCCCATTATAGCTTCTGGTGGCATCAGAACAGGGATTGATGTGGCAAAGGCAATAGCTTTAGGAGCAAAGTGTGTGGGAGTAGCATTACCGTTGCTTTCACCTGCTTTGGAATCATCATTATCGATTGAAGAGGAGCTAAACATCATCATAGAAGTGCTCAAAATTGTTATGTTCTGCATTGGTGCAGTAAATTTGGGTGATTTGAAGGACACAAAGTATTTGGTTAAGAAAAGATAGGGGTGATATAATGAATACAACATATAAATTAATAGTTGATTTTAGTAAGCCTGATGTAAGCAAAAATTGGCGAATTGTAAATGATGGTGTCATGGGCGGTCTTTCCCAAGGCAAAATTGAGATGACTCAACATTCAACTGCCATATTTCAAGGAAAAGTATCTCTTGAAAACAATGGGGGTTTTACTTCCATACATACTATCCCTCGAGACTATGGTTTGGATAACTATGAGGGTTTAGCAATTCACGTTAAAGGTGATGGTAAGACATACCAACTTCGTCTAAGAACCGACGATAGAATTGATGGCATCAGTTATCATTCAGACTTTCAAACAGTTGATGGTGATTGGACTACTGTAGAAATTGCTTTTGAGTCATTTGTGCCAACGTTTCATGGAATAATGGTTTCTGATGCACCAAAACTTGCATCTGGCAAGATTCGTCAAATAGGGTTTCTAATTTCAGATAAGCAGGAAGGGGATTTTCATCTTGAAATAGGCTGGATTAAAGCATATAATAGGAAAAAATGAAAATTGATGTGACAAAATCAAGATAATATATGGAGATAAAAAGATGAAATCGGCTATAGTTATTGGTGCTGGGATAGGTGGTATTGCCATTGCGGCACGTTTGGCTCGAAATGGATTCAATGTTACCGTATTTGAAAAGAACTCCACCCCGGGTGGAAGATTTAGTAAAATAGAAAGAAATGGTTTCTGTTTCGATACCGGACCAACTCTATTCCTAATGCCAGAGATATTTGCTGAAACATACAACTCTCTTGGCGAACGAATGGAGGATCATTTAGACTTAATAAGGCTCGATCCAACCTACAGAGTGCATTTGCATGATAAAACAACGATTGATTTAACAGCAGACTTAAACGATATGAGGGTGCAATTGGATGCAATAGAACCCGGCTCATTTGAGGCATATCTGAGATTCCTGAGTGAAGGTTATCGGCATTATTACCTTTCGCTTAAACACTTTGTTGGTCGCAATTTCATTACCCCTTTAGAGTTTTTTAGCCCGAAAAATATCCCGTTAATATTCAATCTAAAAGCTTTAACTACTCATTACAATAATGTTTCCAAATATTTTCATGATCCTAGATTACAAGCAGTTTTTTCCTTCCAGAATATGTATCTTGGTCTGAGTCCTTATGAAGCCATGGCGACCTATTCCTTACTTCAGTATACAGAATTAGCCGAAGGCGTTTGGTTCCCAAAGGGCGGAATGTATAAAACGGTTGAAACATTGGTATCAATCGCCGAAGGTTTGGGTGTAAAGTTCAATTACAACACACCGGTTTCCAAAATTGATGTTGATGGCTCAAAAGCTTCCGGGATTACTCTTGCAGACGGTGAAAGTGTGAAAGCTGATCTGGTAATTGCTAATGCAGATTTGCCTTACGTTTATTCTAAATTACTGCCTGATAATATAATGTCAAAAAAACTTGAAAAAAAGAAATATACTTCCTCTGCATTGATGTTCTATTTAAGTATAAAGTGTGATCGTTCACAACAATTACTACATCATAACGTTTTTTTGGCGGATCATCGGTATAAAGAGTCTTTTACTAATATATTTCATGATTTGACATTGCCGGAAGAACCGTCATTCTATGTTTGTGCGCCGACCAGAACTGACCCGAGTTTTGCTCCTCCTGATGGAGATAGTTTGCTAGTATTGGTGCCTGTTGGACACATAAATAATCAGAATTTACAGGATTGGAATTCTATAAAACAACGTGCCAGAGAATTTGTGTTATTGAAATTATCTGAATTGGGAATAGAGAATCTATCAAGTAAGATCATTTTCGAGGAAACAATAGGACCTTTAGATTACCTCAACTCTATGAACCTAGCAAAAGGTTCAGCTTTTGGTTTAAGCCATAACTTTACTCAAGTAGGGTACTTACGTCCACATAATCGTCATTCACGCTATAAAAATCTATATTTTGTTGGAGCCAGCACACATCCGGGAACAGGAGTACCGATAGTTTTGATCTCTGCACGTCTGGTAATGGAGCGCATTCTGTCGGAAAAATGGTGAATTTAAAGATGGAATACTGGGAACTAAAATTGACAGAATTAGCTTATGAAGCTCTGGAAAATCCGGGGTATTCTAAAGCCATAAAAATCGATGACTATACTTTGGATCAGGCTTATCGTTACTGTGATTCACTGACAAAGAAGCATAGCCATACATTCTATCTTGCGTCCAATCTGTTGCCGATGCCTAAACGCAAATCTGCCCGTGCCCTTTATGCTTTCTGTAGGATTAGTGATGACATTGTTGATCTTACTAAAACTAACCCTCAAGAAGGATTAAAATTGTGGAGACAACGCACTTTATCCATAGACCCTCCTGAAAATGATCCAGTTGCGATTGCATGGTTAGATACTAGAATTAGATATGGTATTCCTTTGAGATACGCTGAACATCTAATTGAAGGCGTAGCTCGTGACCTTGTTTCAGTAAGGTACAACAGATTCGAGGAATTATCCAAATATTGCTATGGTGTAGCCTCCACAGTTGGACTGATGGTAATGCACATAATTGGGTTCAAAGGACTGGAAGCAATTCCCTATGCTATAAAATTGGGTGTATCTCTACAATTAAATAATATTCTGCGTGATGTTGGTGAAGATTGGGCTGCAGGACGATTATATCTCCCAATGGATGAATTAAGCGATTTTGACCTTTCAGAATCAGATATTCAGGCAGGCATAGTTGATGATCGCTGGCGTGCTTTTATGCGATACCAGATAGAACGTTGTCGTCGCCTTTATGCAGAAGCTTTACCGGGGATCGGTATGCTTGATTCTGACGGAAGATTTGCTATTGCCTGTGCGGCTGAGCTTTACCGTGCAATTCTTGACGATATTGAAGCATGTGACTATGATGTATTTCACCGAAGGGCTTACGTAAACTCATGGGGAAAATTATCTCGATTACCCGGTATATGGTGGCGTTCCAAAACACTATCTTATCAAAAGCCTGACCTAAAAAGTTAATCATGAAGTCAATATGGGGTCTGCAAATAAAAATATCAAATCGTTTATTAATATGGAGTGGATTAAGCATATTAACAGGTATTATTTTGCTATTTTCAAGTGATCCCTTCTGGAAAGGCTTTGGAATACAGTCAACGATATGGGGAGCGATAGATGGCGGGATCGCAATAGTTGGAAGATTCAATACTCGTAAGAAACGTTCTACCGCAATGTCTCCTGAACAATTGGCTAAAGAAGCAAAAAAATTACGTAGCATATTGTTGTTAAATACAGGTTTGGATGTGCTTTATATTACATTCGGTATTTTATTGGCTTTTGTATTTTCTAGTAAAAGCTTCTTCTGGCAAGGTAATGGTTATGGTATAATATTACAAGGCATATTTATTTTCTTTTTTGATTTGATACACGCTCAGATGGTTCCAGCTGGAGGAGTTTTTACTAATATGCAAGCATTTCAAGAACCAGAACACCTTCCTTTTCTTCTACAAGGCGGTCGTCCTGCGGCATTGTTAGTGCATGGCTTTCCCGGAACTCCTGCCGAGATGCGTTCTTTGGGAGAATCTTTGCACAAAGCAGGTTGGACAGCACAAGGTATCTTGCTTCCGGGATTTGGTCCTGAAATCGCTACTTTGGGAGAACGGAATTTTGAGGAATGGGTGGATGCGATAGATAAGGCATTGACAGAACTCAAGCGTGAACATACCCCGGTTCTGCTTGTAGGCTATTCAATGGGCGGCGCTCTATCAATCATTGAATCATCAAGACATTCTCCTGATGGATTAATACTACTTGCGCCATTCTGGTGGTCATCAAATGCCCTACAAAGCATAATAGGATTTATCATACGTCCTTTCCTACCAAGATATTTTCAGCCATTCAGGAAAGCAGATTTTTCTGATCCAAAAGTGCGAAATGGTATAAAAAACTTCATGCCTCAAGCGAATCTGGACGATCCAGCAGTTCAGGATGAAATACGTCAGATCAAAGTTACAAGCTCAATGTTTGCTCAATTACGCAATATGAGTAAACTGGTTTATAAAAATGCAGGCTTGATTAAAGTGCCATTATTAATTATACAGGGCAAACAGGATAGGGTTGTTATTCCAATACTCACAAGACGTTTATTGATGCGATTTCAAGCACATAAATCATCGCAATATCTTGAAGTAGATGCTGAACATGACTTGACCAATACCTCCAATCCAGCATGGACAGATATAGAAAATGCCGTTCTGAATTTTGCGGAAAACTTAAAACTTTCATCGTAACAAAGGGAATGATACATTTTAGATCGCTTTATAATAACATAATTGAAAGGCTTCGTGCTTATATATCCCATATTCCTAGATTAGAAAGAATATTGGGATTGCCAATCATTTTTATTTCTTTATGGTTGATATTATTACTGTTTATGCCATTTATAGAGAATATCTATGGTGAAAATGGCTTCACTTTAGGTATTGTTCTCAGTGTTATACTTCAGGCATTGGCTGTATTATCTATCCTGATAAAATCTATTGGAATAAGACGCACAACTTTTATGGCAGTCGGGGTCATTCTTCTAACATGGATAATTGAGGCTATAGGTGTTGCTACTGGTTTCCCATTCGGAAGATACTATTATACAGAGAAGCTACAACCGCAGTTACTAAACGTGCCTGTATTGATTCCTCTGGCATGGCTTATGATGTTACCTCCATCTTGGGCAATTGCACAACGCATAACCGGGCAGAAAAAAGGCATAAAATTTACTATTTTAAGCGGTTTGGCTTTTATAGCATGGGATTTATTTTTGGACCCTCAGATGGTAAAATGGGGATTGTGGGCATGGGATAAACCTGATGGATATTTTGGGATACCATTTATCAACTTTCTGGGTTGGTTTGTATCAGCAATCTTTATTACACTATTTGTTCGTCCACAAAAACTACCGGAGCGTCCTTTATTGTTGATTTATTCATTGACATGGATAATGGAAACAGTTGGGTTAATAGTTTTTTGGGATTTACGAGGACCTGCATTATGTGGATTCATAGGAATGGGAGTTTTCATCTTACTGGCTTATTTTAAGTCAGGAGAAAAAACGTGCATGTAATATTATGGACAATAATCGGCTTCCTCTCAGGCTCAATACCATTTTCTTACTGGCTTGGAAGGCTATTCCTGCATACAGATATTAGACAATATGGAGATGGCAACCCCGGTGCCGCCAATGCCTGGCGTGCTGGAAAATATAAGGTTGGACTTCCTGCATTAATTCTGGATTATCTAAAAGGTGCTATACCGGTTGGACTGGCAAAGTATGTATTTGGTGTTTCTGGTTTTGAATTAATACCCGTTGCATTATCACCTGTGTTAGGTCATGCCTTTTCACCATTTCTGATATTTCATGGAGGAAAAGCTATTGCATCAACATTCGGAATATGGACTGGATTGACCTTATGGGAGGGACCAACGGTATTGGGCATATTTCTTGAAATATCATACTTGCTACAAAAAACTGACGCGTGGTCTGTTATCATTAGCATGGTAGGTCTTTTTATCTACCTTGTTTTGCGCCAATACGATTCATTCATTCTGATAATTTGGGTTGGAAATATTCTCGTTCTTATATGGAAGCATCGTCACGATATTGGACAGGGAATTTAGCTTAAACCCCATGCAAGATAGTTTCGGAAAAATGACAACTTTTTTGTTTGAGTTTATAAGGTAGGAAGCGAAGTTGTCAAATCTTAATTTTTACCATGGATGATAGAATGGGCAGTGATATATGTCAGATTTAATTGTTATCAAAAATATAGTTTCTGAAATACTAGGAGGGACTAAATGAAAAAGATGAAGGCGATTGTGGTTCGCCAATATGGTGGACCAGAAGTTATGAATCTTGAGGAATTACCAGTGCCCAAGCCAGATGATGACGAGTTGCTAATACGCGTGCATGCTTGCGGAGTCAACCCCGCCGATTGGCAAATCCGCTCAGGGAAACGACACAAGCTCCAAAAGCCGTTTTCATATATCCCCGGTTTCGACTTTTCAGGCGTCGTTGAGGCAACAGGCACAGATGTCTTGGGTTTCAAGGTTGGGGATGCAGTATATGGATTTGGCGATGGATGGGGATATGGCAAAGGTTCTTATGCAGAATATCTCGTGTGTAAGTCCAATGCTATCAGTTACAAGCCAAAGAGCCTGGACTTTGTGCAATCGGCGGCTTTGCCAGTGGTCACCTGCACGGCGTGGCCGGCGCTGTTCGATGTGGGACACCTTTCCCAGGATCAGAGCATACTGATCCATGGAGCTGCGGGTGGAGTCGGGCATGTCGCGGTTCAACTTGCCAAGTGGAAGGGAGCATACGTCATCGGAACCGCTTCAGGTTATAATGAGTCGTTCCTCAAAGAGATCGGGGTGGACCTGTTCATCAACTACCGAACCAGCAAGTTCGAGGATGTTGTGCAAGACGTTGATGTTGTCCTCGATAGCATCGTTCGGGACGCTCAAGATGAGATTGATTCCGTCGCGGCTAACACATTAACACGCTCCTTCCGTGTGTTGAGAAAAGGTGGGATTCTAGTGTGCCTATGTGCAAATCCATCAAAGGAGATGGCTGCCGAATATGGCGTAAGAGCAGAAAGAGCAGATTTAAAGTTGGACACGGAGCGACTGGCAAAGATTGCGGAAGTCGTGGATGCTGGGTTCGTCATGCCGCACATTCACGAAGTGTTTTCGCTCGCGGATGTGGGTCATGCACATACGCTAAGTCAAGAAGGTCACATAAGCGGCAAGGTTGTGTTGCAGATCGGGGCATCAATATAGATTTATGGGCGTAGACTTGAATCCTGTATATGTTTTTTTACTTGGTATTGGAATTTTGGTAAAATACCGATGGTGAAAGTTTGCAGGATTTACATCAAAAGCATAATAAAAATAATAATGGTAAGTATTCACTTGCAACAGGCAAAAAAGAGCATTTTGGTATTTTCGACATTGTGAATGTCATTTATAAGGTTATATACCTTAAAATGTGGTTCTTCTGGCATTAACTATAATGCCAAGTTAAGATTAGTAAATCTGATTATTCTCAATTTTGGAGGAGAAAGAGTTGATCTTGTTTTGGACGCATCAACAAATAAGCGTGCTGATCTTTTTGTTAGTGATACTTTTCATTACATTAAGCAATATAGGGATTCTGAGAAAACTTGGCAGCTATCCATTACCATCGCAATATCCGTTTATCTCGGTATTAGTTCCAGCACGTAATGAAGAGGAGAATATTGGTGATTGCGTAAAATCACTTTTAAATCAAGACTATCCAAATTTTGAGGTGTTAGTATTAGACGATAATTCTACTGATGGAACATGGCAGATATTGGAAAAGCTATCAGTTGAGGATAGACGATTGCGAATACTCAAAGGTGAACCATTGCCTTCCGGTTGGTTCGGCAAGCATTGGGCATGCCATCAATTATCTCAAAATGCTGATGGTGAAGTGTTTCTTTTCACAGATGCGGATACAAGGCATAATCCTAACTCTCTTACAGATGGCATAGCTGGAATGATTGCAGAGAAAGCTGACCTTATAACAGCTTTCCCTCGTGAGGAAACCATATCTTTGGGTGAGAGTATGATGGTGCCGCTTTTCCCATGGTTTATCTTATGTTTTCTTCCGCTTATCGTCGCTTATCGGACTCAGTCTCCAGCTTTCTCTGCCGCTATTGGTCAGTTCTTGCTGATTAGTCGTGAAGCATACAAAAAAATAGGTGGCTATGAAGCCATAAGACAACAGGCTGTGGACGATGTAGCATTGGCACGAAATATCAAAGCAAACGGACTGGGCTGGCGCATGTCGCTGGGATATGACCAGCTATATTGCAGGATGTATCATGGTTTTCGTGAAGCCTATCATGGATTTACGAAGAATCTATTCGCTGGCTTCGGTTACAAGATTTTGACATTTACATTTGTGTGGTTATGTATTGGCACAGCGTTTCTGGAACCTATCGTTGTGCTGTTTCTGGCTATAATAGGAGTAAAATCTTCATTTCTGACACTTGCTCTGGCAGGGATTGGAGCTTTTATTTCTTTTATGATTTGGGGAGCGTCACATTGGCGTTTTGGATTTCCGATTTATTTAGCCTTTCTATATCCTGTTAGCGTTATACTATTATTAATAATCGCTTTCAGTTCCATGATCTTTGCATTGACAGGCAAAGCTGGTTGGAAAGGACGATATTTCACAAAGCCTAAAATAGGCTGGTTGTGATTTAATTTTTGAGGTTTTATATGTTAAAAGTATTTCTCAAGATAATGTTTGTGTCTCTTTTTGTTTTGACTATTTATCACGTATCCAAAATAAACGCTTTGACCAAAGAACCGGACATGAGCTATATAATAAAAAAAGTGGAAGCGCAACAGTCAAAACTAATAACTAATGTTCAGGATGCTGTTTTTATGGCAAAAGCAATGTATAGTGAAAAGGAAAGAGATGGAATACTAAAAAAAGAAGTGATTGCGCAGAGACGTATCTATATGAAAAGGCAGGGCAAGCTACATGAGGAATATTTAAGCATGACTGTCAATGGTAATAAGCTTGATGGTAAAGATAAGGAAAAGGCTATCAAGGATTGGCAAAAGAAATCCAAAATGTCTGGAACAAAGATGCCGTTCTCTCTCGAAGGTGAGGGAGCTTATGATTATAATTTAATTGGAAGTGAGATCAGAAACGGAATCCCTGTATGGATCATAGGTTTTACAGCGAAACAGAAAGGTGATGGATATATTAACGGAAAGCTATATGTATCAAAAGACGAGTATAATATAATCTATATGGATTTCACACCGACAAATATCCCTTCAGTGCTTAAAGATATGAAGCTTTCCCTTACCTATTCTGATATACAAGGCTATTGGCTACCGGTTAAGTTTGAGATGAATATGAAAGTTGAAGTTAGATTTCTAGTAAATATGTTTTATAGACAGATAAGAGTTGAGGATATATATTCTCAATATAAGCTGAATAATCAGCTTAGTGATTCTATTTTTAAGGGATGATATGGATAAAAAGGTTGTTGTCATTGGCGGCGGTCTTGGTGCGTTGAGTGGTGCTATCCATCTAGCAAAAATGGGATTCAAAGTCCAGCTTTTTGAGAAGAATAACAGACTGGGCGGGAAGATGAATGAGCTATCTATCGGACAATATCGTTTTGATACAGGTCCTTCGCTGTTGACAATGGAGTTTGTAGTTGATGATCTATTCAGTTTTGCTGGATTTAACCGTTCTGATTTTCTCGAATTTATTCCTATTGACCCAATATGCCGATATTTCTTTCCTGATGGTTCTATGATGGATACCAGTTCCAATATGGAAAAGATGCTTATTGCCATATATACCTTATCTCCATCCGAATCAGAGCCTTACAAGAAATTCCTTGCTTATTGTGAACGAATATATAATCTAACTGCCGATATATTTCTTTTTACACCCATCCATGAATTCAAGAAAATGATGGAGAAAGGCAATCCGGGTATTTTATTCAAGCTTTATCAGATGGACCCATTCCGTAGTTTTCATCAAGGAGTCACAAGATTTTTTTCAGACCCACGTTTAATACAGCTCTTTGACCGATATGCCACCTATAACGGCTCAGACCCATTTCAAGCACCCGCTACTCTAAATGTTATCTCTTACGTGGAATATGGACTCGGTGCTTATTATGCAAAGGGTGGAATGTACCGTCTTGTAGATGCGATGGAGGAAATAGCCAAAAGGCTGGGTGTTGAAATCATAAAATCAACATCTGTAGAAAAGATTCTATGGGGTGATAAAAAGATTAGAGGTATAATAGTAAATGGAGAGGAAATTTCGGCAGATTATGTGCTATGCGGAGCGGATGTCGTAGTTACATACAATTCACTAATTGATGGATTGCCTGATCGCCGGCGAAAACTGAATAAATATGAGCCATCACTTTCCGGTATGGTTTTCTTATGGGGTGTAGGTAAGAAACATCCTGAATTGAAACACCATAACATAATCTTTTCATCAGATTATAAACAGGAATTTAAGCAGATATTCAAAGAGCTACGAGTTCCCGATGATCCGACAATATACATATCTATTACCAGCAAAACTGATCCTGAACATGCCCCCACAAATAGTGAAAACTGGTTTGTATTGTTAAATATGCCATATCTGGTGAAAGAGCAAGAAGATCGGTCATGGAATAATGAGATAGATAGAATGCGAAATGCGATATTCAAAAAACTCAAAGGGATCGGCATTGATATATCTGAATCTATTGAAGAGGAAAAGGTACTCACTCCACTGGATTTCCTGCGTACCTATGCAAGCAATCGTGGAAGTATTTATGGGGTATCTTCAAATAGTATGAGCATGGCATTTAAGCGTCATGCTAACCGTAGCCGTGATATAGAAGGTCTATATTTTGCAGGGGGAAGCGTTCATCCCGGTGGAGGCATACCACTGGTAATGTTATCAGGAAAAATGTCAGCAGAGCTGATCAATGAAGCGGAAAATATGGCAGGATCATAATTCATGATAGAAATCCAAAGAAAAGGCTTTTCCATACATATTTATGAAGATTCCCGTCCTCACTATTATAAAAGTATTGGAATTCAGAAGGGACTTATTCTTGTTTATAATAATCAAGAAGTATCTGATGAAGGAATAGGGTTCGGTGCGCCTGTTGTAAAATATGCTGATAAAACATACTTTGCCAGAGAAGCATCATTATCATCACAGAAAATAAATGAAGATTTGGTTATTACAAAGAAATTCCACATAGACAGTGTTTTCCGTGTTCGTCTATTTGGCAAAAGCATAAAATTACCCTTGCTTGATAGGTTCACAAAATTTGTATCAAAGATTCACAGGAACCATAAGAAGTCAAGAATTTTGCTTGATCCAATATTTGCCATAGTTAGAAAGATCATGGTTCGCCCATCCGATCTTGTATATTCGTCAAGCAAAGGAAATATATTAATAAGCTATCGAATGGACAAAGAATTCATCAATATACATGTTGACACTTCAGAATTAGACAAAGTTGGTTGTGAAGAAATATGTATTATGAATGAGCAAGGCGCTGACTTTTTCAGGAAATATAGTGATTCAGATGGGAGTTTGCTTACTGATGATAAAATACCTTCATGGAAAATGGTTTCCGCTGAAAAGGCACGTTTTGCTGATATAGATGATAAAATAAGCTTTGAACTTGTGAGATTACCAGAAACCAAGCTTTATCTTGGCAGGGAAAAATTTAAGGGTCATCTGGCGTGGACTGGCTTTGCATATTGTATCTCTTCGGAAGTTAACGAATTTGAGTATAATATTAGACTGGAATATAAATAAAATGTGTGATGTAGCACTAATCTATCCCTATTTTATGCCCAAAGGTAATAAATCGCTTTTCCGGTTTCCCCCTCTTGGGCTAGGCTATATTGCATCATATTTGATGCAGCATGGAATTAATGTAAAAATAATTGATGGAACTTTTCAGACAGAGAACGAAGTTATAAAAAAAGTTCGTCTGATGAAAACGCAAATCATAGGTATTCAGTGTATTCTAGGCACTGAAAAAGCCTCATTAAGACTTGCCAAAGCGCTGAAACTTGACAATAATTTAATAATTGCTGGCGGTCCACAGGCAAGCGTTGTTCCATCTATGTTTCTCGATAACTTCGATCTGGTTGTGATTGGAGAAGGGGAACAGACAATGCTGGAAATCATAAAAGCCTTCAATCAAAAAGAATCCTATCATAGTATACCCGGAGTTGCATTTAAAGAAAATGATCAAGCCATTTACACAAGCTCTCGCAAAGCCATAGCAAACCTAGATTCTATGCCATTTCCAGCACGTAGCCTATATCCCAATGAAATATATAAATCAATGTCGAAGATGAAATACGGTTATTCTATTACCTCAATGATAGCAACAAGAGGATGTCCTTTTAGCTGTGATTATTGTAGCAGAGCGATTGCCGGCAATGAATATCAGGAGCGTTCAACAAACAATGTCGTTGATGAGATTGAGCAGATATTGGGGTATGGATATGATCGTATTTGGATTGCTGATGATGTTTTTACACTTAGAAAAGATTATGTGATTGGTATATGCAATGAGATCATAAAACGAAGCCTTAATTTTTCGTGGGAATGTCTTTCCCGTGTTGATAATTTTGATCTTGATATGGCAGAAATCATGAAGAAAGCCGGCTGCGCACGAATATTTTTTGGCATAGAATCGGGGAATGATGAAGTATTGCAGATTATGAAAAAGCATATTACTATTAAAGAGGCAACAAAATCCATCATTACTGCCAAAAAGGTTGGGCTTCGGGTTGGCGCATTTTTCATAATTGGGTATCCGGGTGAAAACGACGACACAATATTGCAGACAATAAAATACTCAAATTCTCTTCCTATTGACTATTTGTCTTACACATTCCCATATCCTATGCCAGGAACAGGATTATATGAAAAGGTCAAAGATAGGCTTTTGGTTAGATATTGGAATGCTGATGCAAATGAGATTGCAAAGCACAAATTGATGTTTAAGACGGATTTTTCTGAATCAAAGCTGAAATTTGCTTTATTTAAGGGATTAACACAATTCAAAATGAGAAAGCGTGACTTTAAACATATATGCTTATCATATAAAATATTCGAGAGGGCAACGGACATTGCTTTTAGAATTATGAGATAAGATGTCTTATATCTGAGAATGACAGCATAGCGACAAGGGACAAGATCATCTTTCAAGGTTTACCAGAGAAAAAAGATTTCATTGCTTATTATGTAAAGAATGACAAAATTTCCGCAGTTGCGCTTGTGGGCAATACAATGCAGATGCTTGCCTGTGCGCAACTGATGCAGGAAAATGACATGCCAACGCCTGGGCAACTGAGAAAAGGCTCTGTTGATATGGCTAAATTGTTGAAATGATAAGAATAGCGAAAAATATATTGAACTGGATGATCCTTGCTTTATTCCTAAGATACACCTAATTTCAGAGAAAAAAATGCAAACTGATACCTTACATGAAAAATTAGCGGAAGATTGCCTTGAGTGGCAAGTATCGGATTCTGCCATAAAGCAACTTCATGAATCAATGTCCAATATCATTGCCACTGTTAATAAAAAATTCAGGCTTGAGGCAGTTGGCGCTGAGAATAGAAATATTATACAGAATCTTGAATTTTTGATGGACGCTCATGTTCATTTTGGGGAGATGCTTTTAGCTGTATATCAATTTCGTCTCTGGCATGATTTTTTGGATGAATCGCTATGGTATGCACAGAGCATTCGCGTGCGGGGATTGTATGAAAGATACCTGTCAAAAATGCTCAAAACATTTATGATCTCCATGTTTAGCTATATAAAGCCACCTGATGTTAATGAATTAGTCAGACCGATTAATTGGCTTTCAAATCACGTCCATGAACTATTTGAATCAGAGACAAAAGAAACTCCTGTATCAATCCCGGTATCTAAATTGCTCGATTTCCTTTTTGCTAACGATAGAAATAGGGCAGAGGAATTAATAAACTCTTTCTATGATGAGCGAAAATCCGAAGAAGCATTCATAAATCAGCTTATTACGCCAGTTTTGGCTGATATAGGCAAACGATGGAGCGAAAATAGAATCACTGTTGCAGATGAGCATCTGGCTACCGCAAACCTTCGCTCTATCTATCAGGCCTTCTTTAAGTCACATTATATAGGCACAAAATGGGATCAGGAAATAACTGTCTGTTGTGTTCCCGGTGAGGAACATGAGATCGGTGCAGAATTGCTATCTTTATATCTTGAAAACAAAGGCTGGTCTGTAAGGTTTATCGGACACAGCACGCCAGAGGGCGAGATAATCAGAATGCTTGAGCAATATCCACCCTTTGCGATAGTGCTTTCCATAACGATCATATCACACTTGCCTGCACTTGATTCACTCGTCAATAGGTTAAGAGATAAATTCCCTGCAATGAAAATCATTGTAGGAGGAGGCAGATTCCATGAAGCAAGGGAAGTAATGAATGAACTTGCTGATGCGATGCCAGAATCTTTTGAGCAATGCAATACAATCCTTGAAAACATGGTAAAATCTTATGCGTAGATCTGCGTCATTAAAAATGTTATTTCACGAAAGAGCAACAGCGCTTGGCTCAATTGCTGGGGTTGTTGCTATTATATTCCTTGTGGGTCAGCAATTGGCTATATTATTTGGGCTTCTTAGCTATATGTCCTTTTTGGTAGATAATAGTGGGGCAGACATTTGGATCAAGACGCAAAATACTAATAATTTCAACGCTTCTGGAACTATCCCTATGAGTTATCGTGATCGGGTTATGGGTGTCGAAGGCATTGAATGGGCAGAACCCGTTGTCATCGGCGCTGGTTTGGTGAAGCTAAAAAACGGTAATTTTCAGGCGGCTCAGATATTCGGCACAAGACGACCACATCTAGTTGGTGGACCAACAAGATTTTATCAGGGATCAATAGACGGATTACTTGATGGCGAGGGAGTTACCGTTGATAAACTTGATCTGGCTACGCTGGATTTTCCAAAGATTGGCGACATTTTTGAGATAAATAACAAAAGGGCGAGAGTTACTGCCATAACACAGGGAATGCAGGGATTTAGCGGGTTTATACTCTACACAAATATAGAGAAAGCAAGAGAACTCGTTAGCATGTCAACAGACCGATGCAGTAATGTCCTGATTAAAGTCAAAGATGGCACAAAGATTGAAGAAATGAGATTGCTGCTCCAGCAAATACTTCCAAAAGCCGAAGTTATCGCGACACCAAAGCTATCGAAACAGACAAGATTATATTATCTACAAAATACTGGCATTGGTAGTAGCTTCGGATTGACCACGATTATTGCCACCATCGTTGGCGTTGTCGTTATATCATTGACTATGTATACGAATGTGCTTAACAAAACAAAGGATTACGCTGTTTTGCGCGCATTGGGCGCAAGAAAGATTGATGTGCTTTATATCGTGTTTCTACAAGCCATGTATATTGCCATAATAGGCATTTTCGTAGGTTTTACTTTGCTCTCAATGTTTCTGTTCTTTACAAAAGACTCAGGATTACCAAGCTATCTGCCGTGGTGGATGCCTATTGTCCATGCACTGGGAACGATATTGCTTTGTATCTTGGGATCAACTATTGCCATGAGGCGTGCTGTCAGCATCGAGCCTGCAACAGCATTTAGATAAAAATGAATAATAAACCTGTAATTCAATTAAAAGGCGTTGCCAGAGATTTTTTTGATGGCAAGCAGAAAAGGCGTGTTCTGGAAAAGACGGATATTGAGATATATCCCAAGGAACTAACTATATTATCTGGTCCATCAGGAAGCGGCAAAACTACGCTTTTGACCATAATGGCGCTGATATTAAGCCCATCTGAGGGAAGTGTTATCATAAAAGGGGAAGACGTTACTGATTTGCCCGAAAACAAGCTTGCTACATTGAGATTAAAGAATTATGGCTTTGTTTTTCAAAATGCAGCGCTCATATCAGCTTTGACTGTAATGGAAAATATTTTGATAGCATCCACTGTTCAGGGCGGTTCAGTATCAAAATTGCTTCATCAAAGGGCTGAGGATATATTGAAACGTCTTGGTATGTTCGAGTATGCAAATATCAAATCCGAGAAGCTGTCAGGTGGGCAAAAACAGCGTGTGGCTATAGGCAGATCACTCATTAACGATCCCGCGATTATATTATGTGATGAGCCAACCGCATCTCTGGATGTAGAAAGTAGCACTATTGTTTTGGAAACATTAAAAGGATTATCCGAAGAGGGGCGCAGTGTTGTATTGGTAACACATGACCCAAGAGTTTTTCCCTATGGAGACCGTTTGGTGCAGATAGAAGATGGTAAAATCTCAAGTGATACAGGTAGCCAGATAAATGATTAAGGATGTATTATGAAAAAGAAGATAAAATATACATTGATAACTGTAATTGTATTGTCCATTGTAATTTTCAATGTCATTGCCCTTCGTGGAGCATCAAAACGCGAAGTTAATGTAACAATACCAAAGCTAAACGAATACGCAATGGTGATCTATGGAACAGTGGAACCTTTGGGGAAAGCAATATCAGTCAGTCCGAAGGTAAATGGCATAGTTGCGGAGATTTATACTCAGGAAGACGATATGGTTCGCAAGGAACAGCTACTATGCGCCATTGAAAACACAGACCAGAACAATTTTGCTTCAATATCCTATGTTACGGCACCCAAAGATTGTCTGGTTTATAAATTGGATATCCGCATTGGCGAGAGCTTTAGGATAGGTGATGTTGATAAAATCATCGTTGGTTCTCCTGAACTTCAGGTTTCTTGTGATGTTGAGGCATTATGGATAGGAAAAATGAAGACGGCAGGAAAATATGACGTGTTCAATGCAGAGACAGGAGATAATATAGGGACAGCAATTTTCCGTTCAGCATCAAGATACTTGCGACCAAAGACTATCCGCACAGAACAGCCCGGTGAAAGCTTTTCAACAGACTATCAGGAAGTGATAATGGAGTTCCAGCCATCAATATCCAATATACCGATCAACTTGCCGGTGATGCTCAAAACTGAGAAGGAGTGAAAGCTTTTCAATCATTATGAGATACCTTAATTCATTATACCCAAACCACGTTAATCTGGTTAAATTTCCATAAAAATGGAGGAGCAAAATGAATCTAAAAGAATACTTTGAAAAAACATCAGAGTTTGGAGTGATAGCAACAGCAGATTCAGAAGGAAAAGTTGATACTGCTATATATTAGACATTATTGGAAATAAGCACAAAATGTAACCAAAAACCAGCATTAGCAAGGGATTACAGCATTTCACGAGGAAAAATGGCTTATCCCGCTTGTTATCTAGGTTTAGGTCAAATCATCGAGTTATTTCCAATAATGTCTATTCTAAACCTCATGTAATTATGGATAAGGCATGTAAGTTCCATTTCATGGAATTGTTAATGTTTTTTCCCATGGATATGCCTTATCTTCTAATTTTGTAATAGGTTGTTAATTATGCACACTCCTCAAATATCTATTTCAAATATTGGAAAAAGTCAGCAAAAAATGTGAATCTATTGAAAAAGCTATTACAACAATAAAGGCGGAAAAGTATATTTTGGTGTAGATAACTCAGGAAAAGTTCTAGGTCTGGATGTGGCAGAGAAAACATTAAAGGACATATCACAGCAGATAGCTGCAAGAATAAAACCAGACATTTCTCCACAAATAAGAATAATTGAAAGAGATGGCAAGTCAATTATAGAGATAGAGGTTGCTGAAGACACAAGCAAGCCTTATTTTCTTAATGGCATTGCCTACAAAAAGGTAGGTGTCGAGAAAAGGATCATGCCACCGGATGAGCTAAGAAAGCTATTCAATGAGCAACGGCAGAATAAATGGGATGCGGAAATCTGTGAAGGCGCAACACTAAGGAATATTGACTATGAGTTCATAAAGAGAACATTTATTCTGTTGTATGAGACGGCTTTACAAAAGCAGATCGCTGGCGAAGTGAAAGATATTCTCTCTTCACTTGGCTGCCTGAAAAACAATAAGCCTACTAATAGTGGCATTTTGCTTTTTGGCAAGAACCCTCAGAAATTCTATATGAATTCCTATATCGCATTGGCAAGATATAAGGAAAAGGAAGTTGGTCCAGAAAGGTTAGATTACAAGGAGATTACAGGAAACCTGTTACAGCAGGTAGACAATTCCTCCAGATATATCCTAGAGCATATAGATATGATGTCACGATTACTGCCAGGTGTTATCCAGGGGATGGATATATAGGAATACGGTCTATTCTCAATCAGAGAGCTAATCACCAACGCGGTATGCCATCGTGATTATGAGAACCAAAACACAAAGATCATCATCAAAATGTTTCCCGATAGGATTGAGTTCTATAACCCGGGTGGACTACTTACTGGAATAAATGCCAAGAATATCGCATCAAAGCAGTTTTCCAGAAACCCAACAATAGCCAATGCTCTTGCCAAGATTGAATATATAGAGGAGCTTGGTGAAGGCTGGGATAAGATCATCAAGGAGCATAAAGAGCATCCATTAAAGCCAATGCTTCCAAAGATCGATGCAGATGAGCATACCTTTCTTGTTAATATATACTCTACGAAGGATAAATTTCTTGAGCATGAAAGACAGGAATCAGAAAAGGTCGTAGAAAAAGTCCTAGAAAAGGTCACAGAAAACCAACAGAAAATATTAGAAGCGATGAAAGATGACCCTCATATTACTATCGCTAAATTATCAGAAATTGTCGGTATATCAGACAGGAAAATTCAGGAGAATATCTCAAAACTTAAAGCTATTGGCTTAGTGAAAAGGGTTGGTCCTGACAAAGGTGGTTATTGGAAAATCATTATAAATTAAGAAATGGTAGGAAGGTAAAATGAAAATAATAAGCATCCGAAACGGGTTTGAATGTGACCACAGTTCATCAAACTATGAATTCTTCTCAAGCGAACGTCCATTAACTAAAGAGGAGCGTAAAGCCATATCAGGCTACTCAAGCCGTTCTCACCCGGGAACAAGAAAAGCAACATTCTCATATTTTGGGGATTATGACTTACCATCTGGTGCAGAAAAGGACTTACTGGCAAACTACTTTGACATTATGGTAAGCGAAAGCTATGATTGGTGGCAGTTTGCCATAGCATTTGAATATGAAAAAAATCTCTTTGATGCCATGAAAAAATATGAATGCAATGGAGCAAATGATATGGGCATAGTCATTGAGAAATCAGGAAAAAGAATAATTGTTCATATATATTGCCAGATAGAGTATGATGATTTCTCCCCAAATAGATTCTCCATAGGCATTGAGGAAGAGGAAGATGATGAATCAGATGTTGAGGTGGATTTTGAGAACTATCGCAATCTTCTGATTAATCTGAAACGAGAGATACTCAAAGACGATTTCAGTTCGCTTCATGCAGTATGCAGTTTCTTTAAGCCAGGCAAGCTTGATGAAATTGTGGAATACACTAAAGTAGGTAAGAAACTCCAGTCAATCCTTGTAGAGAACTAATATGCACTATGCAAGAAATCCTGAAGTAGTTATTCGTAGAGAGCATTTCGGCGGGATAGCGTTCAATAAAGCAAATGGCACACTTATAGAGCTTGATAGGGAAGCCTGTATCTTTTTTGAGCAACTCGACGGTGAAACCAGCTTACAAAATATTGGCAAGCAGATTCAGGACGAACTGAACGTAAACGTCAGTATTCCTAGACTTTATGATGTTGCTGAATCATTGATAGGAAATGGTTTCATCTGTAAAGGCGTAAAAAGCTATCATATAATAGCAGAAGATTTTCCTGAGCAAAAGGACTATCTTTCTGCTCCTGAATCTGTCCATCTTGCCGTAACTCATAGATGCAATTATCACTGCACATCGTGCTATGTTGATGACTCTGTGACCGAGGAGATGACAACAACAGAGATCAAAAACTTGATTGATGAAATGGCGGACATGAAAGTATTTCAGCTTGCCATTGGTGGAGGGGAGCCTTTTCTCAGGGATGATCTTGTTGATATTGTCAGATATGCAAGGCTTAAAGGTATTGTTCCAAACATAACGACCAATGGTTCGCTACTCACATCAGAAATCGCAGAGCAGTTATCAGGTCATATAGGACAGATACAGATTTCTGTCAATGGGCATAACAGGTCACTTCATGAAAGCTTTCGCCAAACCGAAAGCTTTGACAATGCTCTAATCGTAATGAAAATCCTCAGAGAGCAAAAGATAAAATTCGGCATAAATGTTTTACTCAGCAAAGACAATTTGAGAGAGATTGAACAGATTATCTCTTTTGCAGCAAAACAAGGAGCTTCTACAATAAACTTCCTTAGACCCAAGCCATCAAAATCAGAGAGTAATTGGTATGAAAGAGCAAGGTTATCAGAAAACGACTATAAGACCGTGCAAGAATCCCTTAAAAATGTGCTAGGTAATTATCACATTAAGATAACAATAGACTGTGCATTATCTTTTCTGATGAACAGTGAATCCCCAGATGATCTACAAAAGCACGGAGTATATGGTTGCAGTGGAGCAAGAAGGTTTCTGAGCATACACCCTGATGGCAATACCTATCCCTGCTCATTCATTGATTCGTATTATGGTGGAAACATAAAGAATGGACTAAAAGGTGTATGGGAAGGATTTAATGAGTTCAGAGAATTACAAGTAACTGGTAAATGTGGAGTATGCAATATAAGCAAATTCTGTGCTGGTTGCAAAGCGATCTTACTCTATGAAACAAATGATATTCTCTCGCAGAAACAAGGATGTTTCATCAAAAAATCTACATAAACTAACGACTTGTGCTAATTATTTTGATTAAGCAAAAGCTAGGTCTTTGAGTGCTAACATAGGTCTCCCAATAGTCAGATTGAGGAATGCTCCTAATGTGAATCCTGCAAACTTGTCACAAACTCGTGTCAAGAATCCCCAATGGCTTCTGGCTCGTACCTTTGACAAATTGAACTGGTCATCAAGCTGATTGTTGGTAACCTCTACTCGCTTTCGCAAGCGATTGATTGTCTTTCTTATATAACGAGTATTAGTATCTTTCTGATTGCTACGCTTCTGGGTTAATAAGCTGATCCCATAATCGTCATAGAGTTCTTGACGAAGTGGTTCCGAAATATAACCTTTGTCACCAATAATGATTGTGTTTAGAAAGTCAGCAATCATAAATGGTAATACGTCACGATCATCTACGTCTGCATTTGATACCACGAATGTTAGTGGAAGTCCTTGCTGACTGATAATGAGATGAACCTTGAAACCAAGATACGTGCCTAATCCTTTGGTGGCACAATGACCATAACTTGCTCTTAGTCCATTGATGTATTCACTCTTCAATGGGCTTTTAGAGAAATGAGCTCTTTTGAAATCACATATAGGCACAGGCAAACTGTCTATTATCAGGATGTCACCATAAGGTAGATTCTTCATTATCTTTTGCCTGAGAGTATCTGTTACTTTCCAGAGATTACGTCTTCTTCTGTTGAACCTGCTTCTCTCAGGTATATGATGAAACAGGTATGTAAAGTGTTTGACTACGAAGTTATACCAAGCATTTTCGCTGTCGATGCTGAATATTTCACCGACCCAGCTAATAGCTAACACTTCGCTGTCAGAGAGTAAGTCTTCAATATCGAGTTTGTCAATGCCAGCTTGCATAAATTGTTGTAATAGTTTATCATTAGTTGTCATGGAGATGCTCCTTTCTTATTTATATTGTTGGTATATTTTCTTAGAAAGGATAGCATCTCCTTTGTTAAAAATCAAATATCAAATATCAAAACAATTAGCACAAGTCGTTAAACTATGGAAAAAAAGACATGCTTCACTCCTTCTATCAGACAACATAATACCAATTGCTAATTGAAATTTAACATAAAATGGTGATAGTGCGTTACATGTAAAGCACTATCCATTTTTTTTTACCGCTAATAAAAATTTGACTATTGAAATGTCCTATAATATTATGTTATTCTTTGGTCTGATAATAATGGATATCGCGCATTGGTAAACATGCTTGATGAATAGTAAGTATGATAAGAATTAAATCTGACAAAAGTTTCAAAAACAGTTTTTAGCTTAATCAAGATGCAGTAACTGCATAAACCTTATATAACTATTATAATTAAGTAATAGTTATATTACAAAAAAGTAATAATAAACATGGATAACCAACAAAAAATCCTTCGTTTTTTTATAGAGCATAGAGAAGAAGCATTCACAATAAAGAAAGCGGCTGAATCTCTGAATATGAACTATAGGATAGCATACACTGGAATAACCGGGCTTGAAAAGGAGCAATTGATACGCATGACAAAGCTTGGTAACTCCAATCAATGCGTTTTCAATTATCACTTCGATGAAAAGATAGTTGCGGTTGAAAACGTAAGGAAAAAGGAGCTTTTCAAAAACAGTGATATAAAGCTGATATACAAAAGAATCAAAGAAATAAAAAATCCGTTTTATATTCTTTTGGTATTTGGCTCTTATGCAAACAAAAGCCAAAGCAGACATTCAGATATTGACCTTTGCCTAATAACGGATAATAAGAACATAAAAGAAAAAGTCAATCAGATAATCAGCATCACACCAATAGACATACATTTGGTTGATTTCTCATCAGAGGAATTCATTGACATGCTCTCTAACATAGAACCTAATGTAGGGCATGAAATCGTCAAAAATAATATAATACTCTCAGGCATCGAGAACTTTTATGAGTTGGTGAATTATGTTAAACAATAGAAGGATAGATGATGCAAAAAGTAACGTGAATAGCTATCTTCCTGAAAGACTTATCACAAAGGAACCATTCAAGCAGATAGTCTTTGACACATATATGAGGAACCACAGAGAATCGCTGGAAGTAGCAGAAAGGCTTTTCAACCAAAACGTCTCAAGTCTTTGGGTAATAGTCACCAGCTATTACTCAATGTTCTATATCGCTAATGCAGTTCTGTATAAATTTGGGTACAAGATTGGCTCAAGAATAGCCCACAAGGTAACAGCAGATGCGCTGATAGTATTTGTCCGTGATAGGATCCGTGATAATCTTCTTGAGAATTATGAGTATGCTCGTGAGGAAGCGATGGCAGTATCAGACAATATTGTGGATAGTTTTGATTCTGAAAGAATCAAGCGTTCAAGGTTTCAGTATGAAACCACAGAAAGCATAAAACAGAAGCAGGCAAGAACATCCTTTGAAAGGGCAAAGGAATTCAGTGTAGAGATGGAAAAATTGCTTTTGTAGGATGTACTGATACGAGAATCTGCAAAATAATGAATGAGACAAAAATGTTTCAGCAGTAATCATGTGCCATTAATGTGCCATAGAGTATCCTGAAAAGCTCTAAAAGATGCCAAAAAGAACTAAATGATAACAAAATCGAAAAGGGTGAAAACACGGGAAATTCCAAGCTATAATAAACAATACAAAACTATTCTAAAGAAACCTATAATGGACTTCAAATCCAGTCGGGGACGATTATCGTCTCTGGTGGGTTCGACTCCCCCTTCCCTCGCCATCCCTTATTGAAATCTATTTGCAACAATCTCAAATCTGCCAAATTAGAAGAAAGCAAGCAGAAAAATTGGCATTGTTTTAGGGTAATGAGTCAAAATGAAGCTTTACACGATAGGATTTACGAAAAAGTCAGCGGAAAAGTTTTTTACATTGCTTCAAAAAAACAATATTAAACGACTGAATAAGATTGAAAGGAATATGTATGGAAAAACGAGTTCTAGGTCGTACAGGACTTGAGGTCAGTGTTCTGGGAATGGGAGGGCTATTTGTATCTAATATCGGCGGTAAAGGACGTGACGAAGCCTGTCATGCTGTCAGGCGTGCATTAGAACTAGGCGTCAACTACGTTGATTCTGCCCCGACTTATGCTGACAGTGAGGAAGTGCTAGGAATGGCACTTGATGGAGTGCCAAGAGAATCATACTATTTGTCAACAAAACTCGGAGGACGACCACAGCCATTTAATCCCAAAGACAAAGATGCACTGCGTCGATCTGTTGAAGAAAGCCTCCGATTGCTTAAAACTGACTACGTTGACATACTCATGATTCACGAACCTGACCGACCCGGTCAATACGATTGGTGGGATGATTACGACACTTTTCATGGTCCAGTAGTTGAATTTTTAGAGGAACTTAAAGCAGAGAAAATCATAAAATTCACGGGTCTGGGTGGAACAACTGCCTACCAATTGCCGCATATAATGGCTACGGGTAAATATGATGTAGTTCTAACTGCATTCAATTATAGCCTGCTATGGCGAGAAGCGGCAATTGCCATCTTTCCAGAAGCGAAAAAGCAAAACATGGGGCTTATAATAGGTTCGCCACTTCAGCAAGGCGCATTATCCCGAAGATATGCCGAAATTGAGACAGGCGCATGGTGGTTGAGTCCTCCCCGCCAAGAGCAATATAAATGGCTTTATAAATATCTTGATGAGATCAATCTTTCGCTCCCGGAAGCAGGGATACGCATGGTTTTATCTAATCCGGACGTTTCGATTCTACTCATGGGTGCAAGGTCTTTGGAGGAAGTTGAACAGAATGTAAAATCCATTGAAGCAGGAAAACTTTCGCCTGAAATACAGTCAGAGCTTCAAAAGATCGCTGACATGGTACCATTCCGACCTTCTGAGGAGCCATTTGGACTACCATTTGGGCATAAATTCTTCGGAATAGGACATGCTTGATAAACGATTGACAATATCCACAGTTTTTGGTACTATTATTGCTAGATGATTATGATAAGTTATAATGCTTGTTTTAAAAAGAAGGTGTTAAAATTGAATCTTGTGGAATCCATTAAAAATAGTCAATAACCTCACGCATAATGGAGATTAAATAATTAATGGGGTAATAAAATTATCGGGGTTTTCTGGATTCCCGTTTTCACGGGAATGACATTTTGCATATGTTTGTCATTCCCGTGAAAACGGGAATCCATTCCTAGCTATTACCCGATTATTTATTTAATCTTCATAATGCGGGGGCTTGCGTTGAAACTTAGACGCAACTCTTGTTGACTAGCCTAAGTCGTAAACGACTACGTTGTGTGTGAATCATATAGGTACTTCGGGATATTCAGTCTAGTGCCGAGCACTACGGTATATAGTTAAAAACTCTGAGAGGTAGGAGTGGTGCTATATACAAGTAAACCACATACAACATTGGCGAAGACTGCTTACCTGTTTGGTAGTTCCAGGGCAAGTTTTATTTTAGCTTGCGTCAAAACTACCGCCTACTTTTAACATGAAGTGAGCCATGCTTTGAAACACCTTTTAGAGAATAACCCAAAGCAAAGACTTAAACTTGCTATACACAGGTATCAAAATGAAGAAGTATCTCTTGGCAAAGCAGCAGAGATCGCAGGTTTATGTTGGGAAGAAATGAAGGATGCTTTAATAAAAAATGGTATAAAACCAAGACTTGGTCCACAAACTATTGAAGAAGCTCGAAAAGATTGTCTTGCAATAGAAAGGTTTCTCAATGGTAGAAAAAGTAATCGCAAATAATTACTGGAGGTTTTAATATGGGTATTAAAGAGAAAATAAATGGACTTTTCCACACAAAAGATGGTGAAATACAAGGGGCTTATAATGCTTATGATAAGATAGTTGAGCTTCTGGATGCCCGTGACAGAGATCAAGACAAATTCGATAGAAAACAGGAGCTTGAAGCTCAACTGAAAGAAACCGAACAGCTTACTACTGAACTTCTAAAAAACTACGAAGGCGTAAAAAGCTGGACAGGAGTTTTCAGGGAGATGCACATAAACCTTGCCCGTGTATTTATGAGAACAAGCAGGTATGACGAGGCAACGAAGGAATGTGACAAAGTGGCAGAATATGACCCGCTAGATGCTGACGAGTTAAAAAATGCTATTCAAGAGATCATGAACGGAAAGAAACTCGAACCCAATCAACTCAATGAAGTCGGCGTTGGGTAGCTCTCATGGGCTTTTTGAACCAAAATTTGCTTTTTTTGCTATTTTTGATTCCTCTCTTGCTTCTGCTATATATACTCAGGCTTAGACGCAAGATTCAGGTTGTATCAAGCAATCTCCTCTGGGAACAGGATATAGAAGACGTCAAAGCTAATACGCTGTTTCAGAGGTTACGTAAAAATCTGCTTCTGCCTTTGCAGATGTTGATACTAACACTGATAATCCTTGCGATTGCAAGACCGTTTGTAACCGGAGCAGTAAGCACAGATAAAGATATAATTCTGATCATAGACATATCCGCCAGCATGAAAGCGACCGATATTAAGGAAAACAGATTTGAATCTGCAAAGTCATCCGCAATAAAAATTGTTGATGGACTTAGCAGAGGCGCAAGGATGACTGTAATACGTGCTGGATTTTCTCCTACAATCATTTCGGGTCCTACCTCAGATAAAGTAGTGTTAAAAGAAACTCTCAACAAAACGAATCCATCAGACACATCAACCAACCTCACTGATGCTATACAGATGGCTTCGTCTCTTGCAAAAGATATGAGACGAAGCGAGATAATCATTTTAAGTGATGGTTCCGGTGATCTCCCAAAAAACTCCATTAGGATAGACTCGCCTGTGCGATTTGTTAAGTTTGGCAGAGATGAAGTTAATAACATAGGGATCACGAATTTTGAAGTGAGCAATGGATTCTCAGGACAGCAGGTCTTTTTATCCTTACGCAACTTCAGCTTAAAAAAACAGTCTTTTGCAGTGGAGCTTTATCACGACAAAGACTTGATTGATGTCCGAAAGCTGAATCTTCTACCGCAAGAACGTCGTTCCATCATATTCAATGATATTAGCTATAATGAAGGTATTCTAACAGCCTTGATTGACGCTAAAGATGATCTTATGATTGATAACAAGGCTTATTATATATTACACAAATTGAATGAGCCTAAAATATTGATAGCTGGTGAGAGTAACATATTTCTTGAGAAAGCCATTGAAACTACATTCGGTAAAACAAGTCTTTTTAAAGAAAAATCTTATGCTGGCAGTAAAGATTATGACGTGATAGTATTCAGTAAGTTTGTGCCTGATGTAATTCCAGAATCTAATATTATGTTTGTGAATCCAGATACCGATCTATCATTTGCAAAACTATTATCACGGAAGAATAAGCCAAATATAATTAGTTGGGACAAGTCAAATCAATTGATGAGGTTTGTTGATCTCTCTGAGCTAAGATTGAGTTTTGTAAATGACTACAGTATGCCATCGTGGATGAAATCTCTGGTTGAATCGGATATAGCAACGACTGTTTGGTACGGTGAAAACAATGGGCGAAGGAGCATAGTTATTCCTTTTGAAATTCGACCAGAAACAAGTAATTTCCCGCTTATCCCCGCTTTTCCTATCTTTACGTCTAATGCGATTAATTGGCTGGCAAGAAGGGATTCTTATAACACCAATAAAAAAACCGGTGAACCTATACAGCTATTCGTTTCTGGAACAATAGGGGATCAAATAGTAACGACAAAAAAGCCTGATGGGAGGGAAATCAAAACTCGACTTGATAAAGGCAGGCTTATTTTTAACGACACAGACGAAGCTGGTATATATCAAATAACTGGAAAAGGTATATCCGATGAGTTTGCGATAAACTTGCTAGATGAGTCCGAATCAAACGTAAAACCCTCTGACATTATAAAAGTTTCTGAACAGGATATCCACAGTTCAGGATTATCGCTTATCAGCAATAGAGAACTGTGGACATTCCTGATTTTTATTGCCCTTATGCTTATTGCTCTTGAATGGTGGGTTTATCACAGACGAATATTGGTTTGAATTAATCCACAGAGAATAAATAGCTTCGTTCAAAACTACCGTCAAGGTATATTTCAACCGACCATTCGCCTGCAGTGAATCCTCCTACCGGTTTATCCAGATAGAACCAAGTAATAGCAAATCCACTTTCTGAGCTTACTACATGCGAATTCTCACCATAAGGTGTTTTACTTTCGGGTGCATACCAAACAGCCTTAACTGTGGAAGAAGTATTCATGTGTGACCAATACACCCATAAATAGATTTTATCATCCGTACTTAAAAAAGCGTTAGTTATCCCATCTGGTCTATCACGGTCAACATTTATACACAGTGATGAATCCACAATCATTGGCTCATCAGCGAATGGCTCTACTGAGTTGCTTCCACCCGAATTAGAGCAAGCGATCATAGAAAGAGGTATCACTAATATAATCGCAATGAGTAATAGCCGTAAAATAATTTTAGTCATTTTTGACCTCCTCGTAAGAATCGTTAAAAAATGCCATTTTAGCACAATGGTAGAATGGGTAAAGGGTTTTCGCTTATATTAATTTGGCTTCTATCGTAAACAATGACTTATAAATAGTAAGTTTCAAATAACGGATCAAAACCTTTTACCTATCCTACAAAAAACCCATTTTGCTGCTGTTGCATAAATGGTTAAAGTCGAGTATAGGCAATTATCACATTTATTGAATATAACGTCAAGCTCAAATTTAGATAGAAATATAATGATTGAATAATAACAGGTTTTGAGATAAAATAGACATTATTGGAAATAACTCGATAATTTGGTCTAAACCTAGATAGCAAGCGGGTTTAGTAGTTTTTCCTAGTGAAATGCTGTAATCCCTTGCTAATTCTAGCTTTTGGTTACATTTTATGCTTATTTCCAATAATGTCTAATGACTTAACGGATGTGATACTATAAATACTGATCAAGTGAATTACCTACGGGTAAACCCGTAGGCTTCTTGCTTCAACGAAGGGCTACTCAGCATTTGATTGGTTAAGAAACCAAGTTTGATCAACTACACTGAGGGACTCCCCTCTCCACGAGCGTAACTTCGGGCTATCCCTGCCCTAGTGTCCACTTGGCTATCGTGGACGGTAAATATTGTATCATGAAGATAGTTTCTAGTCAATAGGAAACATAAGCGATTAGGAAAATCGCATGAATCTTATATACAACGAATAAATTCGTTGGTTTTACGATTCGAGGATCGTAAGGAGTTAATACTTATGCCTACTAATGAAGAAAAACAAGCCGTTTGGCAAGCATATTATAATCGCAAACCGACAAGAGTGCCTGTTACTTATGGCGTCAATCCTCGTGTAGTGCTTTTCAATTCCCAATGGAATCCCAAAGGCATAACGTTTGAGGATTATTTCACAAACGCTTCTGCTCTTATTGAGATTCAGCTTCAATTCATGGAGTTTCAGACTCAATATCTTAACCAATACTGTGATCGGTCACTTGGTCGTCCCAAAGAGTTTGCTTTTTACGTTGACAGTCAGAATTCGTATGACTCTCTGTATTTCGGAACACCAATTGAGTTTCGTGATGGAGAGGTTGCTGACACAGTTCCAATACTTGCAGGCTCCGACAAGTACCGCATATTTGATATGGATATTGATCATCCTATGGACAATCCGTATGTCAAAAATAGCCTGCGCCGTTATGAAGATATCAAGTCTGCAATATCATCACTTTCTTATCACGATATGACCTTCAATGTGAATCCACCAATAATAGGTTTTGACGGACATTTAACAATCGCAACGTGCCTGCGTGGGTCAGAACTATACAGTGATATTTACGAGGATCCTGATTATTTCAATCGCCTGTTGAGTTTCATTCATAATGCGGTAATCATCCGTAATCGTGCCATTTGCGAATACTTCGGGCATAAAGCCTTCAATGGAAATAGCGGAGGATATGCGGATGACTCGATTCAGCTAATATCCACGAAAACGTATAAAGAGATGGTATTGCCATTCCACAGAACATGGTATGCTCTCTGGTCAGTAGAGGGTCCTCACAGCATGCACCTGTGCGGTGATGCAACAAGGCATTTCCCCATCATACACGAGGAACTGCACGTCAACAGCTTTGATACAGGATTCCCTGTTGATTTTAGCTGGCTACGCAAGGTTTTAGGTAATGATGTTGAGATATATGGCGGACCCGAAGTTGGGATTTTGCTAAATGGCACAAGTGAACAGGTATATGAACGCACAAAAAATATCCTTAAATCAGGTATCATGGAAGGCGGTAGATTCGTTCTACGAGATGCAAACAATCTCGCGCCGAACGTTCCAGAGGAGAATCTTTCGGCGATGTACCTTTGCTGTCTGGAGCATGGAATTTACCAATAGCACGCTTCACTTATACTCGACTTTAACCATAACAGTGTGTTGATTGTTGCATAGAATGGCGCCAGTCAAGAGAGTTTGAGCATAATTTCATACTTTTACGAGTTTTTCAGTTAGTTGGTGAATAGTCATAATTCATGAAAAAACACGGAGACACAGAGGCACGGAGAGAACATAGACTCGTAATACTTTGAAGAAAACAGTGGCGAAAAGGCAGATAAAACAGTTATAATATAATCATTAAACATGGTGGTTATTTTTGATTGTTTATACGAGTTTTTCAGTTAGCGTTGTAGAACATGCTTTAGCTTGTTAAATTATCAATTAAATTTACAAAATAGGAATAGAACGCGGATGACGCAGATTAAACGGATTTTCGCGGATTTTTCTTTGTTTATTTCGATCCACGCAAATCCGCCTGATCAGCTTTTATCCGCGTTCTATTTCCTAAAGTTTGAAAAGGTTTCTTAAACTTGCTTAAAACAAGCTAAAGCATATTCTACTTCTGCCATTTTTGCCCATAACTGAAAAGCTCGTATTGTTTATAAAGAGGAGTATGTATTATGAAAACCCTTAGATTAGCAATCTGTATTCTATCTTTTATGTTCATAAGCGTTAATGTATTTGCCTTATCGGAAAAGGACTATTCAATCACGTTGGTGAAAGATTGGAAGATCAAAAAAGCTGACGATACGAAAAAACTTGGCGATAAGTTCTATCGCACAGATTTTAACGACAAAGATTGGGAAGATGCTGAGATAAACGAAGAAGAACCTCAGTATACTGATAAATATGTATATTATCGAAAATTGATTGACGTTCCAGTAACGTGGAAAGGCAAGAAAGTTAAAATAATTTTTAGTAGTGTAGATGATGACGCTGTTGTCTATATGAATGGGCAAAATGTAGGACAACATCAGGGGTATGATGAAGCGTTTGATTTTGACGTAACAAACATAGTTCAATATGGTGATAGAAACCTTATAGCAGTGCTTTGTGACAATAGTGGTGGTGATAAATGCGGGATATATGGATCAGTCTCCATCGCATTACCAGATGAGCTTGCAAAGATAAAATCTGCACAGGAAGCTAAACTAAAATCAGAAATAAAGCAAAAAGAATCTGGATGCAAAATTATATACGAAACGTACCGAAATAATAATTGGGAACTCTACGTGGTAAATACTGATGGCTCAAATCCGACTAACCTCACCAATACTCCTGATAAGAATGAGTTATATCCTCATGTTTCACCAGACGCCACTAAAGTTTGCTTTGTCTCTGATGAAGGCGCAGGTCCTGATATACGTAACATTTATTACATGAACATTGACGGAACTAAACGAGTTAAGGTTGCAGATAATGCCCGTGAGCCTTGCTGGAATCCCGATGGTACGAAGATCGTATATCTAAAAGGGGAGTTTGATAAATTTAATTATCTTGATTACGCAACAAAAGGCATATTCACTTACGATTTAAAGACAGGAAAAATTACTCAGCACCCGAACCAGAAGATCGAGCATCTCTATAATATCTGCTGTTCTCCTGATGGAAAGTGGTATGTGGCGACTGTACATGGTGGAATGGGTTATGACCATGCGATCCTCGCTATTGAAGCTAATGGAACTAAAGTCTATAATCTTGACATCCCCGGATGCAGACCAGATATAAGCCATGATGGGAAGAAGATAGCATGGGGTTCGAGTGACTGGGATTTATCCATCGGCGATCTGGATTTCGCATCCAATCCTCCGAGAGTCATAAATCGTCGAAACGTCATTGAAAGCTCATCACCAATTAAGACTTACCATATTGACTGGTCACCAGATGATAAATACATCGCATTTAGTCGTGGACCTAAAAAGGAAACTATGGGTTTTGCCCCTGAGATGGTGGGAATCAAAGCGATGGGATGGAATATCTGCATAGCTAACATAATTGGAACAAATAATTGGCTTCCCATCACCTCAGATGGTAACAGTAATAAAGAGCCAGAATGGTTTTCTGCAAAAGTTAGAAAGGGAAAATAATAGTAATGGATAAACTACACTTACCAATAATCGTAGAAATAGATGAAGATGGGTATTATATAGTAAGTTGTCCTCTGTTTAAGGGTTGTCATTCTTATGGTGAAACCATAGACGAAGCAATGGCAAACATAAGGGAAGTTATAGAGATGTGCCTTGAAGAAACAAAACCTGAAGAACTCAATAAATTCGTAGGATTCAGGGAAATGGAAGTAACTCAAAATGCCTAAACTTCCTGTAATTAATGGCAAAGAGCTTGTAAGGTTTCTTGAATCAATAGGCTTCACAATCATTAATACGAAGGGTTCTCATGTAAGATTAAAAGCAGGAGATGGAAAGGCAACTACCATTCCCGTTCATGGACCAAAAGCTATACCCAAAGGGCTTTTGCGGAAGATAATTAGAGAAGACCTTGAGATGAGTTTAGAGGAATTCCAAATTACGTATTCATCATATAAATAGAAAAGTGTACCTGATTGTAAACCGTTAATCGTCATAATACTCGTAAGCTACTATTTTGTTCTAACAGTATCAAGGAGGACGTTATAATGACAAATAAGAAATACAAACCTGATGAAAAGTATAAACCTGATAAAAAAGGCGTCATAATGAAATATGGCGGAATCTTCGCTACAGGCATTATCGCCAGTGGAGGCTTACTGGTTATCGGAGGATGCTCAAAAAGCGATCAGTGGGCAGAAACTAGCGGACAGGCAGGACATATCAACCTCGAAGCTGTCGAAGATGCCATGAAAAAATCTAAGGACGTGACTGAATTTGAGAAAAAGGTCAACGAAATATATCAGGGTGATGAGATGGTTCTCATAGAAGTCAAAAACGAGGCTAATGGTGAACAACTCGTCTCTGGATATGCCGATCTTAACGATAACGGAAAGATTGATTATGATAATGATGAGAAATTATTTACGTTCCGAAGATGGTCTGAAAACGGAGCTCAACGTGGTAGTATGCAAGGCTATGGCGTCAACAGTTACTACAATAATTCTTATCCAGCCGGTATGAACTTTCTTACCACGTGGATGCTTTTCAGCGTACTTAGTCGCCCTATGTATGCTGTACCTATGTATCAAACGACGATGGGTGACGCGCAAGGATTAAGGAACTATCGTTCAACATATCGTAGCACGCCAAGTTACAGAGACCAAGTTAATACTAACAGGCAATTTGAAAGCAGAATGTCGTCCACTCATGGAACAAATTATAAACAGGCAAGCCCCGGCGCCTCTAGGCAAAGATGGGCGTCACAAAAAGGCGTCAACCTCAGCAAGGCAACAAAGATTGCCGGTGGTTCCAAAGGCTGGGGAAAAACTGGTTCACGAGGATTTTTTAGAGGTGGTGGCGCAGGTGGCGGTATCGTCTGGAAATGAATCGTTACAGAAAGACATTAGACGGATTTGAACACGAGTTCTATAAGTCACTTGGATTTCCGCCTGTTTCTGGCAAATATGGATCAGACTTGATCATCAGAATCACACTGGATGATATGAGTCTGCTTGATGGTTTCTATATGGATTTACCAATAGAAGCAACATTTCTTTCCATTGAACAGGCTGTCAAAAAATATATTATTTGTGAAACTGTTGAGGAAAGGCTTGCTCTGAATGAAAAGCTGTCAACTTTTCCAAATCCAGACCTTTCTGATATACTGAACGTTCTAACGTATATTTATAATTCTGAAAACGTAAGTATTCAATATCATATAAACAATGGTGAAATCAATATTCAACCTGATGATTCTTTGTATCTTCACGAGCAGTTTCAGGTAACGGATAATTATATTTATAAACTAATTGACGTTGTATTGGAAGTTCAAGAGAATGTCAATTCTTTCTATTTGCTAACGGAAACGCAAAAAGATTTAATGCTCGAAGATTTCAGGCAGGTATTTTTTCTTTACGCTATTGACAAATTCGGTTATCGCCCCGATCCAGATGATTTGAAAACGCTTGGAGTATTAAAGAAATTATCATCAGAAGATGCCGGATATATCCAGATCAATGGTGATGATTGGTCTAATCCGATCATCTCTTACAAGGGTTATGCTCTATTAGATAGTATCATTGACGAGGTTGAGTTTTACATAGAAAATTACGACGTTTTTGGTGACGTTTATGTTAAGGGTTTCAAAGAAATTATATTTAACACAGGTTACGGTGATAATCTGATTGTGCCTGTATTAATTAGAGAAGGTATTGATCCATACAGAGCTATATTCCTATCCGCTCTTTATCTCGGTAATATGGACGAAATGCTTTCTAGTCTGGATAGACTTTTCTCAGAAGAGCTTTTCAACGAGTTATTTCGCCTTATCTCAACTTCAAAAACAGAAAAAGATATTGGCTCTGAACTTCTGGATACAATCATCACCGAAGGGAAAAATAAGGTATCGGATCAAAGTCTCTCTGAGGAGAGAAGTAAACTCACTGAAAATATAAAAAAACGCATGAGTCTCTTGTGATCGTAAAATATGGAGGGTCATAGAAAGTGCCAGTCGAATATGTTGAAATCCTGAACCCGGACAGCGATGACTTAACAAAGTTTCATGATAAAGTATTAGTTGAGGCTTTCCCGGACTTTTATGTACTTGAGGATCTACCAATATTGCGGAAAAACATAGAAAATAGAAACTGGGCTGATGGGAACGAGTCTTGTCGTTATCATCTTTTTGTCGCTCGTAGAGGTGGTCAGGTAGTTGGCGGAGTGTCTTTCTATTTCTTCAGTTTTGGAACTCATGCTATTGGTATGGGATCATATATTGCAGTAAGGAAAGAGCATCGCAGGGGCGGTATAGGTAGAAAACTCATTGACATTAGAGATCAGACATTATTCAAAGACGCTCATGAACTTAATTGCTACGTCAAAGGATTGGTGGTACAGGTCAATGATCCCAGCCTTATGAGTATTGATGAGATCAAGCAAGATTCTATGGATCCATGGAAACGAGAGATGTTCTGGAGACGGCGTGGTTATAGAAAGATCGCATTCAACTTCATTCAGCCATCTATCAAGGAAGAATATCCTCCCATCGAGTATCTTTCACTTCATATATTCCCATATTCGCCTGAATGGAAGGAGATGAAGCGAATATCGAAAAATGAGTTAAATAGTATAGTCTATTGCTTCGTAAAATGCACAGGCACAATCGGACCGATGGAAAGTGATCTTGCATACCAACGTATGAAAACTGAATTGGATGAACAGGATTTTTTTGCTGTAATGTAAATAAATGAGGTGAAAAATGAATATTGTTATAACTGGTGCGTCAGGTGTTCTTGGTGGTGGGGTAGTTAAGCGTTTGAAATATATACACAATGTCCGTGCAACAGACGTGATCGCTGGTGAAGGGATCGAAGTTGCTGATCTCTGCCTGATGGATCAAGTGCAGAAAATAGTTGACGGCGCTGATGTAGTAATACATTGTGCAGCTATACATCCATGGAAGCAATATACACCAGATCAATATCTTGATAATAACGTGAAAGCCTGTCATCACGTTTTCTCAGCTTGCGTCAAAGCTGGAGTGAAAAGAGTAATCTACACGAGCAGTATAGCGGCGATTGGTATGCCACCTGCACTCGTACCAGCGAAAGAAGATGATCCTTCTATGCCTAGGGATTTGTATGGAATGACTAAACGCTTCGGTGAAAATCTGGCATGGATGTTTCACTCAAACAGTGGTATGAACGCAGTATGTTTGCGACCGCCAACTTTCATTCCCGTTGATGATTTAAGGCTTGGTTTAGGCTTACTTGGTAGTTGGACACATCCTGACAACGTGATTGATGCGCACATTTCAGCATTAAACACTGAATTCACAGGCTATCACAAAGTTACCATTGCAAATCAGACTCCTTACACAGCCGAAGATGCTGAGGGTTTGAGAACTGCTCCATCAAGTATTATCGAACGCTACTATCCCGGTGTGACTGAATTTTTTGAAGCTCATGGCGTCAATATTGGTCCCATAACGTGTTATTATGATATATCTTATGCCAAAGAATTCATGAATTGGTCGCCAAAATTAACATTTAAGAAATGGTTTGCAGAACATAGGAGTTAGTTATTGACTTTGCAAAATATCACAAACAATACAGTAAAATCGAAAAAATTACCATTTCTACAATATCAAATACTGGATTACTTATATCTCAAGATATATGAAAACAAGCAACCATCTATTAATGAACTATCAGAATTAACGGGTTATCCAAAAGATAGCAAAATTTTGTTTAATGCAATTGATCTTTTGGATAAAAAGGGTTTTGTCCAGAAGTCAGAGGATTTTTGTTTTAATATTACAGATGAAAAAAAAGGATTCTTTGATGAAACCATAAGAAGGCTGAAAGAAAAAAACTCAAAATATAATTACGAATGGATTAACTTGACAATGTTAAATTAGGATCCGCATGTAACGTTTTTTAATAGATATGAGTCAATAAGTGATTTGAATGATTTGAATAAGTATAATGCAGTACATCAATGGTACGATTATTTAGAAGATTTTCCCCATCACCTATTAGAAGAGAGTATTAAGAAATATGATTTAAAAAAAGGGAATGTCGCTTTGGATCCATTTTGTGGAAGTGGCACAACTTTAGTATCAACTTATCATTCGCTTATTTTATTGCACAAAAGATAAAATTGAGTTAAACTTCTGTCATTATGACAGAACTAAACATTCATACAGAACGTGTTGACGATATACCCATCCTGTTTGGATTTCTCAAAC
>Ga0247841_10002343_pt1 | contig 38352 bp, 43 predicted proteins | sample LaCruzMarch2015__2_FD_192410 | JGI IMG/M metagenome (GOLD analysis project Ga0247841, IMG submission 192410) | Freshwater microbial communities from meromictic Lake La Cruz, Castile-La Mancha, Spain - LaCruzMarch2015_18m | ecosystem: Environmental > Aquatic > Freshwater > Lake | place: Spain... | reverse complement strand
ACTGCGGCGGTTTGGGCTCTCCGCCTGCACGGCGAACCCGGAGGGCCTGCCTCCATCACTAGCACAGCACGGTCTGGGTCAACGATCTTCTACATCGTCACCCCTTTCCTTTCAGGACACACTGCTGTTGGGCGAAACCCAATGCCCGGCTACGGCGGGCACGATCTTGCCGGCGTACCAGCCGCCGCCGGCGGAGCGCACCCAGAGGCCGAACTCGCCGAGGCTGGCGGACTCGTAGTCAAACCACTGGACCGTGAGGAGGCTGCCCTAGGGGTGCGTCGTGGGGCCGGCGGGTTCGTAGATGTAGCTGGTGAAGCTGTCTACCGTGAAGAAGCCGGGGCTGCTGGCTGGGCTCACCCAGTTGCCGCTGCCGGCCGTGGACCGCCAGTCGATGACAACCTTGTAGGCGCTCCAGTCGGACGTGTTGAGGGTGAGCCAGCAGCTGTAGGAGCTGGCGCCGGTCGCGGGCACGAGGGTCAGCGTACTGATCGAGCCAAATTGATCCACATTGACGCGGAACTCGCCGGCGGCGGGGGCCGCCGGGCTGGTCGTCCAGCTCACGGGGAGGAGGCTGCCCTCGGCGTATGTTCCCCCGCCCGTGGGAGCGGTGACCGTGATGGTGGGCGCCGCCACGGTCGCGGCGAAGGGCGTGAAGACGGAGGCGTCGGCGGGCGCCGGCGCAGCGGCGGAGCAGAGGCCGCAGAGCACGAGCAGCGCGAGCAGCGCCGCGACGGCCAGCGGCGCGCGCCGCGACCTGCGGCGGCGGCCTTCGCGTTGCTGAGGATCCGTGCTTCTCTGAGCTTCCATGACTGCCCCTTTCATGGTTCTCCGGCGACGCCAGCTTCGCAAAGCATATTCCTGTCACCGCGTATGTAAACAGGTTGCCGCCGCCACAGGCGTTTGCCGGGCCGACTTGCAAGACCGTTGGCAGGGGCTCCTTCCGCCGCCCGGCCGCAGTCGTGTTCGAAGCACCTGTCGGCAACGGCGACCGCGGGCTTGAAGCGGCGGGCGCCCTTGCGTGCGCCGCCCGCCGTCCTGCCCCGCGCCGCCTCAAGACACTCATGCAGCTGCTTCAACCTCAGGTCGAGAGTGATGGTGCGGCTGGTTCCGGGCCCCTACCTGCCTCTGGCCAGGTCCGTCCACGGCAGCGCCCAGATGCGGCGCTCCATCTGCCTGCGTTCGGAGCCGCCGTGGACCAGCAGGCCGGCGGCCTGCAGCGAGCCCTTCAAGAAGGCCCTCAGTCCGCGCACGTCTTCGGCGCCACGCGGTACTTGACGAGGTCCTCGAAGGAGAAGCCCCCCGGCCCCGCCTTGAGCTCGATGCGTGCGCCTTCGGGGCTCCACCTCACCCTGCTTCGATCTCCTCCAGCCGGTAGCCGAAGCAGTCCTCCTTGCGCCGCGAAGCCGATCAGCACACCCGCCGGCTGCCCGTGACGCGTGATGATGACCGACTTCGCGACAATGGCCGGCGCCTCGACAATGGCCGGCGCCTCGCCGTTGCCCTCTACGACATCGTAGAACACTCGCCCTTCGCCGATCCGCAGGCGATGCTGGGGCTGCGACCTCCGCACCATCAATGAGGATCGCGGAGATCCGTCCACGACCCGATCGGGTGTTGTCCATCGTGGCGGGCGACGGTCGCGTCGGCAGTTTCGACGTCAGTCCCTACTTGGGGATCAGGGCGCGAGGCTCGGGAGCACAATGAGGCCGCCGGCCCTCTCTGATTCGAGGTCATGACGTGGACGAGATCATCTTCCCTGTCGAGGAAGCGCCGGAAGGCGGGTATTCGGCGCGCGCCCTGGGCGTACCCATCTTCACGGAGGCGGACGACCTCGATGCTCTGCAGACGGAAGTGCGCGACGCGGTGCTCTGCCATTTCGCGGACGACACCGATCGCCCCCGGGTGATCCGGCTCCACCTCGTGCGGGATCGAGTGATCGCGGTATGAGGCTCCCGTGACGGCTCGGTCACCTTGTGCCGCCTCCTCAGCGCGGCTCGCAGGGTCTGGTCCGCGGAATGAAGCTCACGCCTGAAGAGCAGAGCCTGCTCGGTTCCGTCGAGCGCGGGGAATGGCGGCGCATCCCGGACTTCCCGCGGGAGTCGGCGCGCTACCGCGAGACGGCGCGCGCCACCCTGCGCAAGGACAAGCGCGTGAACATCGGGATGAGCGCGCGCGATCTTGTGCGCCTGCAGAAGACCGCCGCGCAGGAAGGGCCGGGGCCTTCCACCAGGGCGCCGCCGGCGCCGCGCACGTGAAGGCTCTGGGGATCGGACTTCCGAGTCACGGTTCCCTGCTTCCATGGAGCGGCCGGCCCGCGCGCAGGTATGGGGGTCGCGGTACCTGTCGGCGGCCGTCCGATCGATGAGGCGAGCGTTCAACGCACGCTTCTTCGTCCTCGTCGATGCGCCGATCCGCGCACCGCGCCGGGCCGAGCCGAGCCGAGCCAGGCGACGACCTTCTCCATCCGCGGAAACGACACCTCGGAGGTGTTCGCCTTCTCCCGGGCCGACTCTCACCGCAGAGGAGGCACGCCGAGGTCGCGGCAGATCCTCCTGGCGAGGTCGCTGCCGATCTCGACATGCCTGGGCGCCGCCGAGCGCTTGTTGCGAACCGGGTCGTGCCACCATGAATGGCGGCCGCCTTCCCGCAGCGGATCACAGCCGTGGGCGCTTCCCCTCGGAAAGGCGGCGCCTCGACGCTGCCCAACGTGACGCAGCTGCGCTTCTTGCCCCCAGCAAAGGAGTAAGATCGGCAACGAACCCGGTGACCGGGATGCATCTGCGCGGCGATTGCCGCAAGCAGGACACGCGAGTCCATGGACGAGCAGACCAAGCGGATTTGGACCGGGCCAGAGTCGATCGTCCTGGTGCGGAGCAAGCCGGGGGAGGCGGTGTTGGTGGCCCGCAAGTGACCCGAGGACGAATCGCGGCCGGCCCGTGCAGAGTCCCTCTGTCGTGACTCTCGTGCTTGATGTACTGCAAATGCGCCCTCACATCCAAAGATGTGAGTCCTGAGAGAAAGCCCAGCGGTTGTGTCTTGTCAGGTCATCCGGCGGGATACAGCCGGGGTCGCCGCCGCGGCAGCCCGCCCGCCGGGCGCGCACTCACCGGCGCCGCCCAATGTCCACCGGCGGCCCCAAGCCCGCCGAGGAGGGCGCTTGCTCCGTCAAGCCTGTATCCGTACCATTCGCCGTACAGGTCGTCTTTGGAGGTCAGCCATGGACGCCATCCCCTCCACCCGGCCGCGCAGCGACCTCGCCGGCGAGATGGACCGCGTGTGCGCGGACCACGCGCCCATCGTCATGACGCGCAGAGCGTCCTCGTCGGTGGTGATGACGTCGCTGGACGACTACGAGGCGCTCGAGGATACGGCTTGCCTCCTGCGCGGCCCGAAGAACGCGCGACGCCTGCTCGACGCGATAGTGGACGGTCTGCGGTGGGCAGGATCTCGTCCACCTCGGCTTTGTCGAGGCCGTGCAGCGCCTTTGCACCGCTGCACCAGAGCATCAGTCCGCCACATGGTCAGCGTCGCGCGGCCGGCGCGGCGATGCTGCGCAGCGCGCCTGCCAGGGCCTCGGACCGCGCCGCGTCATCGACGTTGCTCGGGCGCTGTGGGGGGTACATGGGTGAGAGAGGCTGTCGGGGGCCGAGACATCGATGTCCGGCGCGTTGAACGCCGGCATGGTCGATCGGCGCACCACCTGCAGCCTGCGTGCACGGGCTCTGCCCAGACGACTGCCTGACCTCTGCGCAGCCTACGCGCCGTCCGGCGGGCGGCGCCGGGCCGCCGAGCCGGCGAACGGGTCGACGGCCCGCAGGCTGCGCTGATCGGCGCCGCGCGCCGCTCCGCCGCCCAGCGACGGGCCGTCGTCCGGCTCGCCGTTGACGGCGCGCAGCAAGCGCGCGTCCTCCGTGTAGAGCACCTCCGCCCCGGCCTCGCGCGCCGCCTCCACGATGAGGGCGTCCCAGATCGACAGATCGCCGCTGACGCAGCGACGCACGGCGGCCCTCAGCGTCCCAAAGCCCGGCGCCACGACGGCATCGGCCGGAAGCTGCTCGATCAGCCACGCGGCGGCCCGCGCACTCAGGGGCGCCTCGCCCTTGCTGGTGACGACGCTGAAGTAGTCCGCCAGGGCCTGCGTGCTGGTGCGCAGGGCGCCCGCGCCGAGATGCTCGAAGATGAGCTCACGAGCAGCGTCGCGCTTGCGCGGCTCGCTGGCGTCGTGGGCGTAGACCAGCACAATCGCGTCGAAGAACGCTCTGACGGGCGGCTGCACGGGCGGCTGCACGGGCGGCGAGCCCGCGACCGCCGCCGCCCGCGCGGGCGGCGTCATCGCTCGTGCAGATCGTCGCGGCTCCAGGTGACGCCGCCGGAGCGATACTCGGAGGCGTCGAGGGCGGCGCGCACGCGCTCCACCGCCGCCGCCCGTTCATCGTCGCGCCGCACCCACTGCGTCAGAAACTCGCGGATCACCGCGTTGACGCTGGTGTTCTCGTGCACCGCCTTGACGCGCGCCTGGCGCAGCAGCGCGTCCTCGAGCGCCAGTGTCACGTTGGCCACGCTCCCCCACCTCTCCGTCCCGCCGCCGGCCACCCACGTCCCTGTGGGCCGCAAGAAACACAGCATCAGTGTAGCACGTATCCCGTGGCGCCGCCGCGGAGCGGGGCGCCCGCCCGCCTGCGGATCGCGCAGGCGGGCTGCTCGATGGCGGATGAGAAGCGGCGGGAGGCCCAGGCTTGGCCTGCCCCGATCCTCCCTTGATCGCAGAGGCGCGATTCCCTGCGTCTGCGGCTCAAGCGACTGTGCCTCGTGCCGTTCGTCGAAGACGACGAGGCGATCCTTCCTGGAATGAAGCTCACGCCTGAAGAGGAGAGCCTGCCCGGTTCCGTAGAGAGCGGGGAGTGGCCGCGCATCCCGGACCTCCCGCAGGAGTCGGCGCGCTACCGCGAGGCCGCCATGCAGCAGTACCCGGCGGTCGCCCCCCGAACCCTGAAGTCCAGCGGCGGCTACCCCACGCGGACCGCGGCCCACGAATCCCACCTGTCTCGTCGCCACGAACGTGATGGTCTCCGCGCGCGATGCCTCCGAGCCCGCACCGCAGCCTGCGGCCGAGCGCCGGCCACGCGGTCATGGCCGGCCGCACGATGAAGCGCTCGACGGCCCGGTACTGCAGCAGGCGATCGAAGGCCTCTGCTGCCCCCCCCCGCCCCGCCAGATCGAGGAGCCGGCGGAGAACGCGCGCCGTCTTGCTTGACCACGGCGGTGAGCTCGTGGTCATCTCGCGACCCCTTCCGTTTCGGCCGAGCGTGGCGTCAGCGTTCTGTCGCCCCCGTGGGGTGGCAGTCGACCTCGTGCTGGCGCCCGAGTGTACCCCGACCGCGGCGCCGGCGTGACGCGCTCGGGGCGCGAGTGAAACAGGCTCTTGTCCGCGAAGGGTCTGTACCGCCGCACGACGAGCCCTGAGCCGGTCGACCTCGATCTGCTCGAGGTGGCGCTGCGCTCCCCGCGGGCGACGATCCCCCCGCGTCGGGAGCGGCCAAACGTCCACCGGCGGCGGCAGGCATTGTCTCCCAAGAGAGCGGTTCGTCCACCTGGCGCCGACCCGCGACGCAGGTCATGCTCCTTGTCGGCAGCGGGAATCGCCGAGGAGGGAGCCGGCATGGTCGCAGAGCGCCGCGGATCGCACGACGACGCCGCGCTCGTCTACGGCCTGCCTACCTCTGGTATCCTGTTCGCCATGAAGCCGAGCGTCTACGTGGAGACCAGCGTGATCAGCTACCTGGCGAGCCGTCCCGCTCGCGACTTGATCGTGGCCGCCCATCAGGAGCTCACGCGTGAATGGTGGGAGGATCGCTCCGGACGGTTCGAGCTGGTCATCTCCGAGCTCGTCGAACAGGAGGTCGGCGCCGGCGACCCGGCCGCGTCGCGGTCCCGCCTGGCGGCCCTCGAGGGCATCGCGATCCTGGCGTTGAGCGACGAAGCCGTCTCCCTCGCCGAGCATCTGGTCGATGAAGGTCCCATCCCGCGGGAGGCCGCCGCGGATGCGCTGCACATCGCCGTCGCTGCCGTCAACGGCATCGACTACCTGCCGACGTGGAACTGCAAGCACCTCGCGAACGCCTGGCTGCGCGTCCAGATCGCATCCCTGCTGGAGGGCGCGGGCTATGCCTGCCCCGTGATCTGCACCCCCGAAGAACTGCTGGAGGGCTGAACATGAAAGCCGATCCGATCATCGAAGAAGTGCGGCGCATCCGCCAGGAGTACGGCGAGCGCTTTGGCTACGACCTGCGCGCCATCGCGGCCGACCTGCGCGAGCGCGAGCAACGGCATCCCGAGCGCCTCGTCTCCTTCCCGCCCAAGCCTGCGCGCAAGAAGAAGACTTCGTAGACCCTGATCACTCGGGCCGGGCCACGACGATGTTGCGCACCAGCAGCCCGATCACCGCCGCCGGCGCCAGCCGCAGGCGGGCGTCGTCGCGGGGCAGGTAGCTCTGCAGGCGCTCGGCGAGGCCCATGCGCTCAAGGAAGAAGCCCAGCAGCGGAAGCGCGCCCATGCTCTGGCTGCGCAGCGTGAACTGTCCTGGCGTCGCCTTCATCGCGGTCCTCCTCGACGTGCGTCACGGTTACCTGTTCCCACCCCTCGCGGCTTCTTCCTGAGCGCTTCCTGAAAGCGGCAGACGCTCATGGCTCACGTTCCTTCTGCCGCCGCCGCAGGCGGGGCCTTGCGCCCGCAGTCCGGATCCTGCCGATCTCCCTGCTCGTCGAGCCTGCCCCCCCGCATGAGCTGCAGGTTGATCCTCGTGATGCGGTCCGCCACCCGCAGCAGGCGGTGACACTGCTCGACGCCCTTCTGCACGGCGCTCACCTGGCTCCTGCGCACGTAGTGCTGCGCCGGCCGGCCGGCGCTTCTCAGGGCCACGTAGGCGCGCGGCCCGTGGCGCCTGCCCTCATGGCAGGCGCAGCCCCTGCGGCTGCACGTCGAGTAACGCTCGAAGTAGGAGCCGTGGATGAGCAGGCAGAGCCGTGAGAGCTCCTCCAGCAGCTTGCCTCTTTCCGCGCGCAGGGACGCGGCTTCTTCATCAGAGAGAGTTGACATCTGCTCAGTATAGCATATAGTACAAGTGCTATACAAGACGGCTTCGAGGACGGCGCGCCGACGAGCGCCTGGGGAAACCGGGTCAGCTCGACGTCGAACTTGTCAGGCTCAGGCGCGCTGAGGTCAGGCCGGGGGGATGCAGGCAAGACCGCCGTCAGCGGTGGGGAAGGTGCGCTGTCAGATGTGTCCGGGCAGCAAGGACCACGGGCCGCGAAGCGAGGCGTCGCGCCGGGCTGAGCGAAGGCGAGGCTGAGATCTACCGGGGCTGGATCGCCGAGAGGCGCCGCCTTGAGGAGATCGTCGCGCGGATGGAGCAGACCTCAGCGGCGGCCGCTGAGCTGCTCTTGCGTCAGGCGACCTCGCCGGGGCCGCCGGCCGAGCAGCACAGGTGGGGGGCTATATGGTCAGCGAGAAGTGCGGAACGTCAGCATGAAGGCTCTGGGGATCGGACTTCCGAGTCACGGTTCCCTGCTTCCATGGAGCGGCCGGCCCGCGCGCAGGTATGGGGGTCGCGGTACCTGTCGGCGGCCGTCCGATCGATGAGGCGAGCGTTCAACGCACGCTTCTTCGTCCTTGTCGATGCGCCGATCCGCGCCCCGTGCCGGGCCAGGCCGGGCCGGCGACCTTCCCCATTTGCACAAACGACACCTCGGAGATCCTCGCCTTCTCTCCAGCTGACTTTCACCGCAGGGGAGGCACGCCCAGGTCGCGACAGATCTTCCTGGCGAGATCGTTGCTGATCTCGACATGCCTAGGCATCGCCGAGCGCTTGTTGAGAACCGGGTCGTGCCACCATGAATGGCGGCCGTCCTCCCGCAGCAGGTCGCAACCGTGGGAGTGGAGATGCGCCATGAGCTCGCGCCGTTACGCGCGCCGATCTTCTCTTCCGAGTAGAGATCTCCGGCGGCGGCCAGGGCATCCTCGCGGTTGAGATCGAGAGCCTCGCGGAGGGTCACCCTCAGGCTCTCGATGAGCGCGTCGCGGGTGGCCTCCTGGCAGTTGACGCCCGACGCCTCCTCGATCCACCCGATCCACCATGCGCCGTCTTGCTTGACCACGGCAGTGAGCTCGTTGTTCATCTCGCGACCCCTTTGGTTTCGGCCGAGCCCGTCAGCATGCAGTCGCCCCCCGCGGGGTGGCAGTCGCCCTCGTGCTGGCGCCCGAGTGTACCCCAACCGCGGCCCGGCGCGGCGCGCGCGCCCGTGACGAAGCGCACGAGGACAGCGACTACGATCTCCTCGTTATGGTCACCAGAGTCCTGATGGATGAACGAAGAGGTTGCCGAGCCGCCAGAGAGGTCCATCGCCTGGATGTGATGGGCGTCCGCCTTCGGCGGAATGCGCAGCCATGCTCGAGCGCGACTGGGTAGTCGCGGAACCGTCACTGATCGCCGCCGTCCTGGGTGAGCCACTCCTGCCAGAGCGCCACGGCTTCATCCTTGCCCATACTCAGCACCTCGCGCAGCGGGATGCCGGCACGTGCGGTCAGGTTCTTGACGAGGTCATACGGCAGTCCCGGTCCCGCCGGTTCTGGCGCCGCATCGCCGGGGCGATGCGGCGCCACGCCCTCGTCGACTGCCAGCCAGAACTGCTCCTCGGTGACGCGAAGCTGGCTGCGGAGGATGTCCTTGAAGGTGGCAGGGTCACGGATCGAGCCGGAGCCGTGCGAGACCCTCGTTCGCAGCCGGGTCCCGTCTCTCAGAACACGTGCGTAGCGGAAGTGGTCGCCGGTCCTGGCGCCGCGCGCCGCAGCGCTGTCGTACCAGCCGTCGACCGCGCAGAAGCGCTTGAGATCGGCGTAGGTCGGGAGCCTCACTCGCCGAAGAGGATGCGCCGCGCCGCAGCGCGGTCGTCGGCCATGGCGAGTCGCCAGACCCAGCCTCGATTGCCGACGTGGTTGGGCGCGGACTGCAGCTCCTCGAACCACTCCTCCACATACACCGACGCCTCGTCGAGAAGGTCGTTCTCGGCCGCTTCCAGGGTCTCGCCCTCGCCGTAGATGGCGAGCTCGGGGAGCCAGATGTACACGCCGTCGGGCTGCCCGAGACGGACGTCGGGATGGAACCGGAAGGAACCCTCGAGCAACTGCTTCTGCTCGTCCCAGTTGGTGATGAGCACCCGTCTGCCTCGACGGTCGATCGCCGCGGGCTCTCCCGCGAGGACGCGGTCAACGACGCGGCTGAGGTCATTGCGCGCTTCGCTGAACTTGAGACTTGGGACCATGGTCGCCTCCCGATCGGACTCTCTAACGGGATTATTGGCAACTAAGGCAAGTTGTGCAAGTGGGCGTTGTTGGGAGGACTTTCGCGGAGGAGACTCTCATCGATCGCGGGTGTGACGTGCTCAGGCGCTGTTCGCCCGGACGATGACCTCGACCTCGCAATCGAGCACCTGGAGCAGCGAGAGCAGCTTGTCGACCGACTTGCGGTAGTTCGTGGGGTCGATCAGTCGGTAGAACTGCGCCGGGGAGGTGCCGAGCCGGCGGATGATCTCGCGCTTCGAGAGTGAGCTTGCCTCGAGGCGCTTCAAGGCCTCCACGGTCAGGTTGTAGAGGAGCAGGTCGCGCATGTAGCCAGGCTCCTCGTTGTAGTCGAGCACGTGGTCCATGAGGACGGAGCCCTCGGCGCCTGAGGCGAGCAGATAGGTGAAGCCTTCGCGGCCCAGCTCCGGGTCGATGTACAGCTCGACCAGCGGGTCCGACGTCGTCGGCTCAGGTTCCGCCTCGCTGTAGGGAAATGGCCACTGCCCGCGACGCGTCGTGACCTCGAAGGCCCGCTTGCGGTTGTTCGCGGTGACCGATGTGATCTTCACAACAGACCCTCCATCTCAAGCTCGCGGATGAGGGCCACCAGCTTCCCGGTGGCGAATCCCTGCATCGGCCGGCCGATCTCCAGGACGTGGTCACCACGGCGGATCTTGGTCACGGTAGATGTTACCTCCAGCGGTAGCGCTTGACAAGGGCGCGGATGCGCTGGAGCCAGTGTGACGGCGCCGGGCTTGCCCGGAAAGGTCTGTAGACCATGAGGCGGCTAACGATCGGCTCTGGGACAGGGTGACGTTGTGGGTGGGCCTGTGCGGCCTACTCACAGCGGTGCACACGGGCCCTGCGATCAAGGCCGGCGCCACGTCCCCGCCGCCGCCCGCCTCCAGCCCTTTGCCGGCGCCGTTTTCGCCCGGGGAGCGACCGGGCGCCCTCTGCTTTCCGCGCCTCGCGCTCGCGCCCGGGGCTCGAAGCCCGGCGGGCGACGCACGGCCGCGATCCCCGAGAACGCTGGATCGCGGGCACGCCTCAGGGCTCCGCCGCCGCTCACCCGCAACTCAGGCTCGTCTTCCGGCGCCTTGTCGGCCAGCCGTGATTGCTGGGGCGACGGGCGAGCGACGATGGCCGGGCGGCCGGGCGGCATGTCGTGAAACGGTAAGATAAGGAATGGCCCTTTCCTTATCTTACCGATTCGCACTACCCCGGCCGGCCACGGCGGCCGCGGCGACAGCGCCCGCGTCATGGAGCTCCATCCAGGTCCCTCTCCCCGGCTGTCGAGAAGTTTCGCCGCCGACTACCGGCCCTCGCCGGAGACGTACCAACGATGCTCGCGCAGCGCCGGCTCGTGAGACGGGATGAGCTCCCACGCGGCGGCGCGAAGGCGCGCGAGAAACGCGCGCGCCGCCGCCGCGTCCGGCGTCATGGCGCCGATCGCGGCGGCGTTGACGGCCAGCGAGACGATGTCGCCGGCGATGCAGGCGGCGCCCTCCTCGGTCGCCACGAGCACGCTCTGATGGCCCGCCGTGTGACCGCCGCTGGGCGTCAGCGTGAGGCCGGGGAGGATCTCCACTTCACCGTCCACGAGGCGCAGGCGTTCGCCCGCCTGCCTCTCGAGCGCCGCCGTCCCGATGTACCAGATGCCGGCCTCCTGCGAGGGCGCGTAGGGGCCGGCGGCCAGGGTCGCGCGCGCCCACGGAGAGAGCAGGCGGGCGGCGGCCTCCGCCTCCAGGGCCGCCTCCATCTCGCGGCGCTGCACGACGACCTCCGCGTTCACGAACAGGGCGTCGTTCTGGACGTGGTCCTGGTGCAGGTGCGTGTGCACGACCATGCCGACGTCGGCCGGCGCCACGCCGCTCGCTCGCAGCCCCCGCAGCAACGCCGCCCTCGTGTCTCCCGACACCTCGTAGCCCACGTCCTCCGAGGCCTGCGCGTCCGGCCCGCTGTCGACGAGCACCGTGGCGCGCGCGTCGCGCAGCAGCCAGCAGTAGCAGGGGAGGTCGAGCAGGACGTCGTCAGGCGCGCCCGCCACGTAGCTGCTCGGGCGGCAGCCGGGAAGGACCCCGACCTCGATGATCCCGACGGTCCAGGTCACGCCGCCGCCCCTCTCAGACGGCGGTGTCCGCGACGGCCGCCGCCGCGACGGCCGCCGGCTCTGCCGCCGCCTCCTCCGCCACAGGCGGCTGTTCCGCGAGGTCGATCCGCCGCCAGTGATGGCAGGCCACCATCTCGCCCTCGCCGAGATCCTCGAGCGGCGGGACCTCGTCCGTACACCGCTGGTCCGCGTACTTGCAGCGCGGGTGAAGACGGCAGCCCGAAGGCGGGTCGTGAGGGCTCGGGATCTCCCCGCCGAGCACGTTGTCGAGGTGCCCCTCATTGAGGTGGGGGTCGGGGACGGGGGCGCACGAGAGGAGCGCCTGCGTGTACGGGTGCCGGGGATGCGCCAGGATCCTGTCGCCGAGACCGATCTCGACGAGCTGACCGACGTACATCACGGCGATGCGGTCGGCGAAGTACCCCACGACGTTGAGATCGTGGGTGATGAGCACGTAGGTGAGGCCCAGGCGGTCGCGCAGGTCGCGCATGAGATTGAGGATGCTGGCCGCCGCCGAGACGTCGAGCCCGGCCGTAGGCTCGTCGGCGAAGAGCACCTCGGGGTGCAGGGCCAGCGCCCTCGCGATGGAGACGCGGCGCGCCTGGCCGCCGGACAGCTCGTGCGGGTACTTGTCGGACTGCTCGGCGGAGAGGCCGACCATGTCGAGCAGCTCGTCGACGCTCACTTGCTGGTCCGTCGGGACCTTGTTGATGACGTAGGGCTCCCTGAGCAGGAACGACACGCGAAACCGCGGCGACAGGCTCGAGACGGGATCCTGGAAGATCATCTGGATGCGGCGCCGCAACGGTCGCCACTCCCGGCGCCCCAGGCCGACGAGCTCGCGGCCGTCCAGCGCGGCGCTGCCGCCGGTGGCGGGCACCAGACCCAGGACGGTGCGCGCCAGGGTGGACTTGCCCGAGCCGGACTCCCCGACAAGCCCCAGCGTCTCGCCGCGGACCACATCGAAGCTGACCCCATCGACGGCGCGCACCTCGCCGCTCTTGCGGCGCAGCAGGCGCGCGATCACGCCCTGCCGGTCGCGGAAATACGTCTGCAGGTCGCGCACGCTCAGCAGGGCGCCGCCGGGCGGATCGGCCGTCATGCAAACACCGGCTCGGTGGCCCAGTCCGCGCGCGGCCTCTCGGCCTCCGGCACGTCGTCGTCGTAGAGGAAGCAGCGCACGCGCAGCCCCCCGCGCGCGAGGCTGGCCGGCTCGCGCGCGAAGCAGACAGCCGCGGCGTGGGCGCAGCGATCCGCGTACTTGCACCCCGGCGGGAGAGCCAGGAGGCTCGGCACCCGCCCGGGGATCGCCGCCAGCGTCGTCCCCCGGTGCTGCGGCGACGGCGCCGCCGCGAGCAGGGCGCGCGTGTAGGGGTGCAGCGGCCGGTCGAAGATCGAGTACACGTCCCCCTCCTCGACGGCGCGCCCCGCGTACATCACCACCACGCGCTCGCAGACCTCGGCGATCACGCCGAGGTTGTGCGAGATCAACAGGATCGCCGTGCCGTGGCTGGCGTTGATCTCCTTGAGCAGCTTGAGGATCTGCGCCTCGAGCGTCACGTCGAGCGCCGACGTGGCCTCGTCGGCGATGAGCAGCGAGGGCTCGTGCAGCAGGGCGATGGCGATCATGATGCGCTGGCGCATGCCGCCGGAGAACTCGTGCGGGTGGTTGTCGATGCGGCGCGCGGCGTCGGGGATGCCGACACGCGTCAGCGCCTCGATCGCGCGTTGGCGCAGGACGCCCTTGGACGCGCGGCCCTGCATATGGGCGCGCTCCGCGTCGATCATCTGCTGACCGACGGTGAAGGTGGGGTTGAGGCTCGTCAGAGGGTCCTGAAAGATCATCGCCACGCCCTGCCCGCGCAGGCTCCGCAGCTCGCCCGCCGACAGGCTCGCGATGTCGCGCCCGGTGAACATGACGCGACCCCCGACGATCTCGCCATTCGGCGAGAGCAGCCGCAGCAGCGCCGCGCCCAGGGTCGACTTGCCACACCCGGATTCGCCCACGACCCCCACGATCTGGCTCTGGCGCACCTCGAAGCACACGTCGGACAGAGCGGGAAGGATCCCCGCGTCGGTGTGATACACGACCTCCAGGGCCTCGACCGAGAGCAGGGGCCGCGTCACTGCTTCTTCCGGCGGCGTACACCAGACAGCTTGGGGTCGAGCACGTCGCGCAGGGTCTCGCCGAGCATGGCGAAGCCGAGCGTGGTCAGCATCAGGGCGGCGCTGGCCGCGATGATCGCCCAGGGAGAGATGAGCACGTAGCGGAAGCCATCGGAGAGGAGCGCGCCCCACGAAGGGCTGGGAGGCGGCACTCCCAGGCCGAGAAACGCCAGCCCGGCCTCGATGGCGATGGCGCTGGGGATGTCCATGGCGATGAGGATGAACAGCGGCGCGGCGATGTTGGGCAGAAGATGGTGTACGGCGATCCGCACAGTGCCCGCGCCCAGTGAGAGCTCCGCCTCGACGTACTGGTTCTGCTTGGCGGCGCGCGTCATGGCGCGCACCACCCGCGCGTAGCCGGGGGCCAGCGCCACGCCGATGACGATGACCACGTTGCGCAGAGACGGGCCCAGGACAGCGAGAAGAGCCAAGGCGAGGATCACCGCGGGAAAGGCCTGGATGGCGTCCATGCCGACGATGGAGACCTGGTCGACGCTCTTGCCCACGTAGCCTGAGATCAGCCCCGTGACCGTGCCCACGGCCATCGCTATCAACACCGCGGGGATGGCCACGCTCAGGGCGATCCGCGCCCCGAAGATCACCCGGGACAGCAGATCGCGACCGAGCTCGTCGGTGCCGAAGAGATGCTGCGGGGACGGCCCTTGGAGGCGGTGCACGATGTCCTGCTTGTACGGGCTGTACGGGGCGACGACCGGGGCGGCCACGACGACCACGAACAGCAGGCAGATGACGATCAGCCCGAACAGCCCGGCAGGCCGCCGCGCCACCTCGCGGATGACCCTGCCCAGCCGGGTCAGCGTACCGCCTGCGCCCGGCGCGCTGACCGCCGCCGCCCTACCGCTTGGCGCCGCCACCGCCACGGTTAGGAGGCCACGTCGATCCGCGGGTCGACCATGTGGTAGACGAAGTCGGTGAGCAGATTGACGGCGACGAAGAGCAGAGCGACGACTAGCACGCCGCCGCGGACGATGGGGTAGTTGCGCGTCTGGATGGAGTTGTAGATGAGCATGCCCAGCCCGGCGCGCGCGAAGATCACTTCCACGAAGATCGCGCCCCCCAGCAAGGTCCCCAGGCCGACGCCCACGACGGCGATCGTCGGGATGACGGCGTTGCGCAGGGCGTACTTGTACACCACGAGGCGGTCGCGTATGCCCTGCGAGCGCGCCGCCATGATGTAGCGCTCGTTCAGCACCTCGAGCATGCTCGTACGCACCAGGCGCGCCAGATAGCCGATCCAGGTCACGGCCAGAGCGATGGCCGGCAGGGCGAGATGCTTGAGATAGTCGCCGGGGTCCGAGAGGCTCCCCGTGCCGGTGGCCGGCAGGATGGGCCAGTGTACGGAGAACACGAGGAGGAGGAGCAGGCCGGCCACGTACGCGGGCATCGTGATCAGCGAGATCGTCGCGACCGCCGTCACGCGGTCGAGCCAGCCGCCGGGGTGCGTGGCCGCATACACGCCCAGCGGAACCCCCAGCAGACCGGCGAGGGCCAGGCTCGCCAGCGCGAGGATGGCGGTGTGCGGCAGGGCGGTCCAGATCAGCGAGGTGACCGAGCGCTGGCTCTGGAAGTCCACGCCGAGGTCGCCGCGCACGGCGTTCGTGAAGAAGTAGTACACCTGCGCCGGCGCCGACCTGTCGAGGTACATGTCGTGGCGCACGGACTGGACCACAGACTCGGGCGCTTTGGCGCCCAGGACGAGCCTCACGGGGTCGCCGGGGACAAGCTGGATGAGCAGCGCCAGGAACACCATGATGAGCAGCACGACGAAGAACGTCATCACCAGGCGCCGCAGCGCGTAGTCCAGCACGGCCGGTCTCCTCCGCTCCCCGCCTTACGCCCCGGTGAACCTCCAGAAGATGGGGTCGCCGTCGGGCCGGAAGTATGCATCGACGGCCTTCTTGTACGCGTAGGGATTGGTCATGTAGGCGATCCAGACCATGTTGGCGTCGGCGTCCCAGACCTTCTGCATCTCGATGTAGATCTCGGTGCGCTTGGCGACGTCCAGCGTGCGCGTGCCCTCGGCGTAAAGCTGATCGAACTGCTCGTTGGACCAGTCGCACCAGTTCCACAGGCCGATCTGGTCGGTCGTCCACCACTCCATGGACCAGGCCGGGTCGGGCTCGGTGACGTAATAGCTGTACACCATCTGACGCTTCTCGCCGCCGCCGCCGACGCCGGGGATCGTCCAGAAGGCGGCGGCGTCCTGCACGTTGATGGTCACATCGATGCCGATCTCGGCGAGGTTCTCCTGGACGACCTGCGCGACCACCTTGTCGGCGGCCGCATCGACGCACGTGAAGGAGAGCTTTGCGCTGGGCACGCCGGCGGTCTGCATCAACGCCTTGGCCGCCTCGACGTCCCTGGCGTACTCGGGGGCGTCGGGCCAGTAGCCCAGCCCCATGGTCTCGGGGATGATGGCCCGGGCGCGCTGCCACACGCCGTCGTAGGCGGCCTGGATGATGCCCGGCACGTCGATCGCCTGGCGGATCGCCTTGCGCACGTTGATGTCCGACAGCACCGGGTCTTTGACGCTCATGGCGATCCACTCGTAGTTGAGCGACGCCGTCTTGGCCAGGTTGAAGTCCGACGAACCGCTGAGGAGGCCCACGTAGGCGGTGGAGATCTGCGCGAACGCGAGGTCGCCGGACTGCAGCGCGGTCTGTGCCGCGCCGTCGTCGGTGATGAGCTGGAACACGAGGGCATCGGCGGCGGCCGGAGGGGCGTAGGCGGAGTTGGCGCCGCCGTACCTGGCGAACCGCGTCAGCGTGAGCTTCTGCTTGGGGATCCACTCGGTGAACTCGTAGGGCCCGGTGCCGACCGGGTTCCTCACGTAGCCTTTGCCGAGCTCGGTGACGGCCTTCTTCGACATGATCTTGCCGCTGAGCACAGGGAGCGTGCTTCTCATGAGGGGGGCGAAGGGCTCCTTCATGATGATCGTGCCGCTGTACGTGGAGTCGACCTTGACCTCTTTGAGCGCCGCCCAGTCGGCCTGGTAGGCGGCCGCGAGCTTCGGCTTGGTGAGCCCGGCGATGCGCTCGAAGGAGAACTTGACGTCCTCGGCCGTGACCTCGCCGTAGTCGCGGTGGAACGGGATGCCCTGCTTGAGGGTGAACTTGTAGCTCAGGCCGTCGGCGGACGGCTCAAACGATTCGGCCAGCGTGTTCACGACCTCCCAGGTGCCGGGCTTGTAGCTCACGAGGCCCTCGGAGATGGCGTCGAGCGTGTACACGTCGACCGGCGAGCTCCAGTTGGCGGGGTCGAGCGTGCCGACCTCCAGCGTGCTGCGCGCCGTGAGCGTGCCCAGCGCCTTGGGGGCGCCGGAAGCGGACGGCGAGGCGGCGCCGCCGTCGCCGCCGCCGCCGCAGGCGGCCAGCAGGCTCCCCGCCGCCGACATCGACAGACCGAGCACAGCCGCGCGCTGCAGGAACTGCCTGCGCGTCAGCCGGCCGGAGCACACGCCTTGGACCAGGTCCTGCATCACGTCGAATCTGCTTGCCATCGTCCCCCCCTGTCGTCGTCGAGCCCCCGTGAGACCCCGTCACTCTGGGTCTGACGCGGCCTCGAAGTCCCGTCACTGAGCCGTGCACCCAACTCTAGTACACCTGAGCGCCGAGCTCAAGAATATCTGCTGCGCTCAGCGGGCGAAACAGCGAATATCATTCGCCAGAAGGGGGCGGCGGCGGCGCCTCTGCGCGGCCGTGGTAGGCGGCGCGCCCGCGGGCGGCGGCCCTGCGCGGCTGCGGGCGGCGGGGGGCGCCTGCCGGCGCCGCCGGGCCCAGGCGAGCCCGGGCAAGGTGAAACCACAGCGCGGGTCGTCGTCCGCCTCGCGAGCGCGACTCTCGGCGGGCGCGGGTCGTCGTCCGCCTCGCGAGCGCGACTCTCGACGGGCGCGGGTCGTCGTCCGCCTCGCGAGCGCGACTCTCGGCGGGCGCCCTATTGCAGCATCTTGAGAATGTGTTTCGCCAGCGTGTCGGCGATCTCTCTGTGCCGAGGCGCCGGCTGGCTGACCTTGGTCGACGGGTTCTGGTACCAATCATGGTTGCCGCCCTGCCGAATGAGCACGCACCCTATCGACCCCAAGGAGCGGACGAGCTCGGAGCGCTTCACGCGACGCTCAGCTCACCGACTTTGTGCACGCCAGGGATCTGCCCTGAGGTGAGCTCGCTGTAGATCTCCTGGAGGTGCTTCTTGAGCTCATCCATGGTCTCGCCCCGCGTGCGGTAGTCCGGGTACTCTTCCAGCCAGCCTACAAACAGCTCGCCCTCCTGGTAGGAGATGAGTCTCCTGGCCTCCATGACGTCCTTCTTCGCTTCCGCCGGGCAGCAGTTAAGGAGGGCTTCATTATGCCCTCGCCCACTTGGCTCTCCTCGGCCTCGTCGGCAAGGGCGAGCATGCGTCCAGCGGTCTGACGGTCTCTTGGGGACCAGACGAACCAGACGAACCAGCCGTCGCCGCGAGCCCGCCGCCGCGGAACCCGGAACGGCGCGCGGATTCGCGGGGGCCGAAAGCGCCGGAGGGCCGGGAGCGCTTCGCGGCGCTCCCGGCCCTCCGTCCGTCATTCGTCCTGGGACGCGCTCACACGTCGATGTCGAACCCGCCCTCGCCGATCCAGCTCATCATGCCGCGCAGCTCCTTGCCGACGGTCTCGATGAGATGCTCCTTGCCCTGGCGCTGCAGGGCGTTGAACACGGGGCGATTGGCCCTCCCTCTTCCCGGCTGTCGAGAGTTGCTGGTGGCCGCCGGAAAGCGTGCTTCACGTTCCTTCGTGCTCACCCGCCAGCTTGAGCACTGCCGCTCTGGTCTGTGCCGCCAGGCGAAAGCCGCGAACCTGCAACTCGTCCAAACACGGCTTGACGGCTGAGATCGAACCGGCCCGTTTGGCATCAAGAAGGAGTCCCAGCGTGCCGATCAACGGGATGTGGCGCAACTCTGCGACGCGGCGCGCACGAGCATCGTCGAGCACGACCACTGCACCAGGCATCTCAAGCGCAAGCAGCAGCACTTGTGTCTCACCTGGTCCCAGATCGGCGATGAGCGCTGTGGTCGGCGCACTGACCGGAGTCCGAGCAGCGACCCACGCAAGACCATCGAGGCTGGGGAGATCCACGCCTCTCGATCGTCCCTCTGAGAGCTCGGAGAGGACGGCGGGAGGAACGATGACATGTCCCGCCAGTGTGAACAGAATACTCAGCTGTCCAATTTGATGAAGATACTGGAGCGGTGATGTGTTGCAGATGACCTCAGGCAAGCCGTGCCTCTGCCTGCAATTCACCCTCGCTCAAACGAAACGTGTCGATACCATAGCCCGCAAGCTCGGACAGGAAGACAGTACGAGGTATGCCTGCCAGCTGTGCCGCCGCGCCGGATGACAGTTCGCCCATCTCGTAGAGCTTCACCGCTGCCGCCATTTGCAGCTTGCGTCCCACTTCTTCGGGCGAGACGTGCAGAAGCGAAGCTGTTTCCTCCGGTATGCGTATGACGATCTCAGGCATTGCCGCAACTCCTTCCGCGTCTTGACGCCTTCTGCCGTCCGTCTGTCCGTGCCTGTCTTCCATCGTTCAGGGCGGCGAGGCTTCTCCCGCCCTCTTGGCGGCCGCTGCACCGCCGGCTTGGAGGGCAGGCGGCTGCATTGAGTATCGCACGCTTGTTCATCCCGGTCGATTCACCTTGCTGACCATGCGCGCGGGGAAGGGCCGCGGCAGGCGGGGGAGTGAAGGCGGGCGGCGGTAGGCGGCGCGGCCGCGCGGCCGCGCTGCCCCGGGCGCGAGGCCGGGCGCTGCCCCGGGCGCGAGGCCGGGCGCTGCCCCGGGCGCGAGGCCGGGCGCTGCCCCGGGCGCTGCCCCGGGCGCTGGGCCGGGCGCTGGGCCGGGCGACAGTACGCGACAGGGGAGGATCGGAGAAGCCGGCGGATGCCTATCTTCCCAGTCGGTGATACCTGCCGTGTCGACATCGGCTGGACATGACCATCCCCGTCGCTCAGGCGCCGGTGAGCCACGAATGGGGCGCCCGGCTGGCGCCCAGCCGGCAGCGCTCCCGGCGGGCGGCGCTCCGCGGCGGCGACGCTGACCCTGTGGAGAAGGCCGCATCCTTGACTTCCTCATCGTGCACGGCCGTCCACAGGCCCGGTTGCCGGGGGGAAGACAGGGAAAGGCCGATTCCTGAACGGGAAACAGCGCTCGTTCAAGCCACCGCTTCCTCGCCGGGCGCGCCCGGCGGGCGGCGTGTCGCAAATCGGTAAGATAAGGAAAGGGCCATTCCTTATCTTACCGATTCGCACTACCCCGCCGGGCGATCCGGCGCGGGGCAAGTGAAGAAGGGAAGACAAGGATTCCTTGACTGTCGGGTCGTCCGCGGCCGTCCGCAGGCTCGCTCGCCGGGGGGGAAGATAAGGATTTGCCGACCTTTCTTATGTTCCCTCACAGTACTACCCCGCCGCGGCGGGTCCGGCGGCCGCGGCGGGTCCGGCCCGCCCGGCGCGCGGGACATGGCGGATCCGCGCTCTCCCGCGCGGCTCTTTCGGCCGAGTCCTCAGCGCCGCCCGGCAGGTCGCTACCGCGAGCCCGCCGCCGCGCATCCTGGAACGGCGCGCGGATCCGCGGGGGCCGCAAGCGCCGGAGGGCCGGGAGCGCCTCAGCGATCCCGGCCCTCCGTCCGTCTTTCGTCCTGGGACGCGCTCACACGTCGATGTCGAGCCCGCCCTCGTCGATCCAGCTCATCATGCCGCGCAGCTCCTTGCCGACGGTCTCGATGAGATGCTCCTTGCCCTGGCGCTGCAGAGCGTTGAACACGGGGCGGTTGGCCTGATTCTCGAGGATCCACTCGCGCGCGAACTCGCCGCTCTGGATCTCGGCGAGCAGCTCGCGCATGGTCTCGCGCACGTTCTCGTCGATGATCCGCGGGCCGCGCGTGAGGTCGCCGTACTCGGCCGTGTCGCTGATGCTGTAGCGCATGCCGGCGATGCCCTTCTCCTGCATCAGGTCGACGATGAGCTTGAGCTCGTGGAGGCACTCGAAGTAGGCGATCTCGGGCTGGTAGCCCGCCTCGACCAGGGTGTCGAAGCCGGCCGTGACCAGCTCGGTGACGCCGCCGCAGAGCACGGCCTGCTCGCCGAAGAGGTCGGTCTCGGTCTCTTCCGCGAACGTCGTGTCGAGGCCGCCGGCGCGCAGGCCGCCGATGCCGCCGGCATACGCCAGCGCCTGTGCCTGCGCGTGGCCGCTGGCGTCCTGCTCCACGGCGATGACCACGGGCACGCCCTTGCCCTCTTCGTATTGACGACGCACGAGGTGGCCGGGGCCCTTGGGGGCGACCATGCTCACGTCCACCGTCTTCGGCGGCACGATCTGGCCGAAGTGGATGTTGAAGCCGTGCGCGAACATCAGCGTGGCGCCGTCCTTGAGGTTGGGGCCCACGTCGGTCTTGTACAGGATCGCCTGCGTCTGGTCGGGCGCCAGCATCATCACGACGTCGGCGCGCTTGGTGGCTTCGGCCGCCGAAAGGACCTCGAAGCCGGCCTTCTCGGCGCGCGCCGCGTTGGGCGTGCCGGGCACGTCGCTGACGACCACGGTGACGCCGCTGTCGCGCAGGTTCTGGGCGTGGGCGTGGCCCTGGCTGCCGTAGCCGATGATGGCCACGGTCTTGGCCTGGATGAGGGAAAGGTCGGCGTCTTTGTCGTAGTACATGCGGGTTCTCCTTCTGTGTACGCCCCAGCGGGCGGGTGCGCTGCGAACGTTGAACTTTACTGTGTCGCGGCAGGCGCGGCAACGTGCGCGCCGCCTGCCGCCCGGCGCCCAGCGCCCGCCGCCCGCCTCCCGGCCGCGCGCCCCCGCCGAATCGCCGATCGCCACGGGCTCTGCGCGCTCGTCGAGGAACCGGCAGTCAAACACATATGTTTAGCCCGTGCGCTAGATCGCTCTTGATATCCGCCAAGACCGCTCAAGCACGAGCGTCAGGATCTCACCATGCGTATGGGTACGCGGCGCTTCGCGCGGCCCCACAAGAGCCTGGTGGATCCTTGGCCGAGAACCCCAGCGATGGCTGCCGGAGTCGCCGGGCGCGGCGGGCGCGGCAACGTGCGCGCCGCCCGCCGCCCGCTTATTGGTACGTCTTCGCGTCGTGGCAGAGCCGGCCCGCCGCGTGCCGCCCGTCGGGGTCGGTATGGGTCCAGTGGATGGCGCCTCCCTCGGCGCTCCACTCGTAGACCCCGCTGAACGCGACCTCGTCGCCCACGGCCAGGCCCTCGACGCGCGGCGCCACGTCGATGTTGTGCGCCACCAGCAGCGTCTGCCCCGACTCCAGACGGATGATGAAACGCTGATGCCGGTCGCCGTCGGTGTCGTCGGCGAGCAGCTTCACGACAGTGCCACTGCCCTGCACCTGCAGGTCGCGCACGCGATCCCGGAAAGCCGCGCCCAGGATCGCGTCGCCGTCGCCACGCGCCGGGCCGTCGCCGGTCTCGTGATCGTCACCCGGCGGCGCGCCGCCGCACCTCACCAGGCGACCTTCTCCGCGGGTACCAGCCCGGCGTAGAAGGCGGCGTCGTCGCCGAGCAGCAGCAGGCTGGTCTCGGCGGGCAGACGTTCCGCCGTCACCGTCACCTCCGGCCGCTCCGAGTACAGCAGCGGCCACAGCGTCCCCGCGTACTCCACGGCGGCCGGACTGGTGTGCGTCTGCAGGATCAGCCGCGGCTCTACCTGCTGCATCAGGGTGAAGCCCTTCTTGTCGATCGCATCCATGTGGCTGAACGAGTTCTCGAACTGGGTGATGGCGATGTCCACGTCGCCCAGCGCCTTGAGCTGCCCGGCCGTCAGGGCGGTCTGCCCGATGTCGCCGAAGTGGGCGATGCGCAGGCCGCCCATGTCGATGATGAAGATGTAGTCGGTGCCGTTCTTCGGCAGCAGCGGGTCGTCCTCCGTGTGCGCAGAGGCGATGCTCGTGATGGCGACGTCCGGCGCTTCGATCTCGCCCTCCGTCACGAAGAGCTGCCGGCCGGGGAAGCCCTTCTGGAAGTCGCGCGACAGGTGGTCGTCGTGCGTGTGCGTGGTCAGCAGGATGTCGTCGGCCGTCGGCGGCGCGGAGAGGGCGGCCGGGTCGTAGACGTCGATCAGCACCCGGGCGCCGCCGTTTGCACTCAGCTCGACCTGGGCGTTGCCTTCGTAGCGGATCGTGACGCCGGCCGACGCGGCTGCGCCGGCCGGCGAGGCTGCGCTTGCCGGCGTGGCTGCGCTTACCGGCGTGGCCGCGCCGGCCGGCGCTGACGAGGCCGGCGTCGGGTCGGGCGAAGGCGACAGCACATCGCCCGACCCCCCTGCCCCGCACCCCGCGACGAGCAGGCCGAGGGCGAACAGGGTCACGAACAGACGTGTGGTTCTCATGCGTCTCCCCTCCCGAGCGCGGGCCTCCCAGGTCCCCGGTCAGCCCTCGTCCACCCCGATGCCCCAGTGCTCGATGACGTAGTCCATGTCCTTGTCGCCGCGGCCGCTGAGGTTCACGAGGATGGCGCCGGTCTTCATCTCCCGGGCCTTCACGAGCGCGTGCGCTACCGCGTGCGCGCTCTCGAGCGCCGGGATGATGCCCTCGCGGCGGCTGAGCTTGAAGAAGGCGTCGCGGCAGGCCTCGTCGGAGCAGGTGACGTACTCGACGCGGCCGGTGTCCTTGAGGTAGCTGTGCTCGGGGCCGACGCCGGGATAGTCGAGGCCGCTGGCGCAGGAGTACACGGGCGCCGGCTGGCCGTCCTCGTCCTGCAGCAGGTAACACTTGAACCCGTGGATGATGCCCTCGCGACCGTAGGTCATGGTCGCGGCGTGCTCGCCGACGCCCGCGCCGCGACCCAACGGCTCGACGCCGATCAGCTCGACCGGGTCGGCGAGGAACGCGGAGAAGATGCCGATCGCGTTGGAGCCGCCGCCGACGCACGCCTCCACCACATCGGGGAGGTTGCCGGTCATCTCAAAGAACTGCTCGCGCGCCTCGATGCCCACGACACGCTGGAAATCGCGCACCATGAGCGGGAACGGATGAGGGCCCACCACCGAACCAATGCAATAGATGGAATTCTCGTAGTCGGCGAGGTAAGCCTCGAAGGCCGAGTCGACGGCCTCCTTGAGCGTCTTGAGGCCGTGGGAGACGGGCACGACCGTGGCGCCCAGAAGCTGCATGCGGCTGACGTTGGGCGCCTGCTTGACGATGTCGACCTCGCCCATGTGGATCTCGCACTCGAGGCCGAAGTGAGCGGCGGCCGTGGCCAGAGCGACGCCGTGCTGGCCGGCGCCGGTCTCGGCGATGACCTTCTTCTTGCCCATGTACTTGGCCAGCAGGGCCTCGCCCATGCAGTGGTTGAGCTTGTGCGCGCCGGTGTGGTTGAGGTCCTCGCGCTTCAGGTAGATCTGCGCGCCGCCGTTGTCGAGCGACAGGGTGCGCGCGTGGTACACCGGCGTCGGCCGCCCCTGGAAGTGCTTGCGCAGGTAGCGCAGCTCGGCGATGAACGACGCGTCGTTCTCGATCTCGTGGTACGCCTTGACGATCTCGGCGAAGGGCGCCTCGAGCTGCGGCGGCAAGAACTGCCCGCCGTACTCGCCGAAGAACCCGCGCTCGTCGGGCAGCGCCTGCCGCCTGACCGTCTGCTGCGTGCCGGCTTGCTCAGCCATGTGTCACCTCATGTTGTGTGTGTCTTGCCGCGGACCCTGCCCAGTGTACGGGACGCGGCGCCGGCCTGTCGGCGAGACAGCCGCTGACTTCACTTCCCGTACAGGTTCTCGATGAGCATCGTGGCGAGCTTCACGCCCAGCTCGGTTTGATCCCACTCCGCGTAGTACGCGGGATCCCAGCGGATGCGCAGGCACACGTCGCCCCTGCGCACGAGGAGGGCGACAAGCTGCTCGCCGGCGTCGGGCATGTCGCCGAAGATCGCCTGGTCCCACAGATCGCCGGTCACCGGCGTGGGGTTCTCGACGAAGTCGGCGACGCGATCGTACTCCGCCTGGCCGTTCTTGGTGTACACGAGGAAGTCGATCTTCGAGACGGGGCCCTCGTCCGTGGCGTAGCCGCCTTGGGGCTTGCCCGCGGCCGCGTCGCTGAGAGGCTCGCTCCACGGCTTGTACCCGGTGGCGCCGACGACCGCCTCCACGTCGGCGACGCTCACGGCGTCGAGCATCTCCCACCCCTCGGGCAGGACGATCGTGTCACTGAGGTCCGACCCGCCCGAGCCGCCACTGGAACCTCCGCCCGAATCGCCGCCTCCGCAGGCCGCCACAGCCACGAGCATGAGGAGCACCACCGAGAGCACGGTCAGGACGCGGATCTTCATGTCGCCACCCCTTTGTGTCGTCTGTCGCGATCGCCGGCCTGAGTGTATCGAAGGATGCGCCGCCGTGTCATGGGCCACGCTTCACGCGGGTAGAGGGACGGTCGTGTTCGCCCTTGGGATCGTGCCGGGCGCCCCGCCCGTGCGGGCAAACCCGCGGGCGCAGCGTCCATGATCGTGCCGGGCGCCCCGCTACCTCGCGATCTCCGCGCGGTTCCTGCCGCCCTCCTTGGCGCGATACAGAGCCTGAGGGGAAGATAGCCCTTCCTCGCTCGTTTTCACCGGCCGCAGGCAGTCCGCTGGAACGAGGGGTTCGGCGTCATCTCACGGGTTCCCGGAATGACGCGCCACGTACTGACGGAGCACTCCGTCCATGCGCGACTGCCAACCCCTGCCGGTGGACCTGAAGTACTCAACGACCTCGGGGCTGTAGCGCACCGACACGAGCAGCTTCTTGCTTGCGGATCTCGGACGACCGCGCACCGCCCGCAACGGGACCATGGCGTTCAGTTGCGTAGGCGTAAGCGGCTGCGCATCAGGATCGGCCTTGGCCGCAGCCGTGATGGCTCTGTCTTCTTCTGCCGCAGGCATGACGACAGCGGGCCGATCAGGAGTTTTCGACATAATGTCTCACCTCGCGACGATTGGCGCGGCGCAGGCTGATGATCCTTCGCGTTTCGCGACGTTCCACAAACGCCACGTAGTACAGGATCCCGGTACGCGGAGCGAGTGCGATCATGCGCATCTCGGTGTATTCGAGCCGCTCATCCACCCATACCAGCGCAGCCTCCCAGTCGAGCTCGCCTGCCGAAGCCAAGGAGACACCGTGCTTCTCCCGATTCGTCGCATCCTTGGCTGGATCAAACTCGGTCTTCATGATTTATTGTAGCTACAGCAAGGACGCCTGTCAAACCGAAGATGCGGCGCAGATCTGTGGGGCAGTCCGCCTGAGCACGCCGTCAGCCGCGCGAGCGCTCGGGGTGCGTGAGGCCCAGGGTGTGCGCGAGCCCAAGCGCGGCCTCCGCCGCAGATCGGCCGGCAACGTCGAAGGACAGGTCGGCCTTGCGGTAGAACGGGCGATAGTAGGTGATGTCCTTGCGGATCTCACTGAGGTAGTACCGTCGCGCCGCGGGAGTGAGAGGCACCGTGATGGGGCGGCTGTCGTCGTCGTAGAAGCTCAGCCTCCCGAGGATGTTCCGCGGGCTGTCCGTGAGCTCGACGATGGTCGCGGCGGCGGCGCGGAGCATGCGGTAGTGAGGAGCGTGGAGGCCGCTGGGAGGCAGCGCGAGGACGAAGCCCTGGTCGGCGAAGCGCGCGAGGCGGCGCGCGATGATGGGTGCGGCTGCGCGGCGGAACGAAGCCTGTGTGAGAAGACCCCCCTTGACTTTGCCCACGCCGGAGCCGTAGTGGGCTTCGATGGCTTCGTCGAAGTCGATGAACGGGCAGGCGAGCACGTCGGCGAGGCTTCTGCCGACGGTGGTCTTGCCGACGCACGATACGCCGACGAGGGCGATACGCGTGATGGCGGCGTGTGGATCAGGCATGGCCATCGATCAGGCTACATCGGCACGCGCTCGACGGCGTGGATGTCGGTCTTCTGTTCCATGGCTCGCCCCCAGCTTACCGCCACGTCGACCTCAGCCACAGTGGCGACGGCGATGCGCAGCACGTCGTTCCGGAACCGCGGCCCGAGGATGCTGTGCGCCTCGTAGGCGCCGAGCAGCTCCATGACCTCCTGAGTGACGTGCAGGGCGCAGGCGGTCTCAGGAGCTCGGAGAAGAGCTCCCGAACGGGCACCGGAGCCGCCGCGACTTCCCCAGCCGTCACGTCCGCACCGTCCGCCTGTTCCGCAACGACCCGCGCTACCGCTACACGGGAGTGGTCCACCACGGCGTCGCCCAGTCGGTGCGGGCGGCCGGCGGCCGTGTCGCACCCGCGGACATCCTCATCCACCACTGAGGCCGTCTGCGGCTCGATCAGGCCGCGGTCAAGCCCGGGCACTACCGCACCCTGACGGAACGCAAGGTCGGCGAGTCGCCGGGCTCGGGGCGCGCCTGGGTGGAGCTCGGCGTCGTCCTCGATCACCAGGGCCACCTCGAGGAGGCCCTCGACGCCTTTCGGCGCGCGCGCACCTGCGGCTACGGCGCGGGGGCCCTGTTCCACAGCGGGCGCACGCGCTACCAGGCCGGCGACCGCGCGGGAGCGGTCGCCGCGTTCGAGAAGGCGCTGCGCGAGGACGCGCACGACGACGTCGATTTCGACTGCGCCGACGCCCTCGAGCTGCTCGGCGTCGCGCACGAGGGTCTCGGACGGGCGGCGCCGGCGGAGGACTGCTATCGCGCCGCCCTCGCCTCACGCCCGGGCAGCCCCGCGGCGGCCAACAACCTCGCCGACCTCCTCGCGCGGGCCGGCCGTCCCGACGAGGCCGCCCCGCTGATCGCGGCCCTCGTGGAGCAGTACCCGGGCTTCGACATGGTGCGCTGCACGCTCGGCAACGTCCGCAGCGCCGCCGGCGAGGCCCGCGGCGCCGAGCAGGCCTACCGCGCGGCGCGAACCATGCCATCAGCGCGCGCCGCGCCGCCTCTCCCGCGGATGTCGGCGCCACGTAGGCGGGGTCGATGCGCACGACATCGGCGACCACCACCCGGCAGCGGTCGGCGAGCAGACCGCAGCTCTCGAGCGCGGACAGTACCGCCGGAAGGCGCGCGGGCTCCGGCTGGGTGGGCGTCCCACCAGGCGGCCGGCAGCTCCACATACAGCGCGTGGCGCCCCTCGGGGGCCGACTCCGCCGCGAAGCTGCTGTAGCAGCCGACGCGGTAGAACGGGAACCCGGCCTCCGGGACGTACACCCAGTGCAGATCCCCGGGCGGAGGGCCGGAGACGCCGAGGTTCGCGACGACGACCGCGGACGCCTCCAGCGACTCCGCCCCCTGCCGCAGCCCGGCAGGCAGGTCGGCGGTCATCAAGGCGAGCCGCCGGAGCGGGATCGTGGCCACCAGACGCTCCCAGCGCAGCTCGGAGCCGCCGGCCGTCACCGTCCTGCCGGCGCAGTCGAGCGCCGTGACCTCCGACCGCAGACGCAGACCCGGCGTCCCCGCGGCCAGGGCGTCGCAGACGCGACCGCCGCCGCCGCGCGGGTAGAAGAAGACGGCGCTGTAGCCGGCGAACGACTCGGCGCCGTGGAAGGAGCGCAGCATGGCGTCGATGCCTACGTCGGGCAGGAATCTCGCCAGGGGGTCGGCGAGGACGCCGGCGAGCGGACGGCCGAGGACCTTCTCCTGGTACGGCGCCAGGAAGAGGCGAGTGAGCCCGTCGCCGTACTTCCGCGAGCAGAGCTCCGCGAACGTCTCGCCGGCGCCCTCCCGCCCGCCATGCCGGCGCGCCTCAAGCAGGCCGGCGCGAGCGGCCTCCGCCGCAGCGGGCGGCAGCCCGTGGAGAGCGAGCTGGAACGGATAGGGGAGCGTGCGTCCCCGGAACAGGACGCCCGCTCGCCGTCGATGGCGCCGGAGCGGCTCGCCGAGCCACGCCTCCACGAGCGCGCGGGTCGCGGGGTCGGCGAAATGCCACAGCGTGACCATCCCCTTCCCTCCGGTTGCGCGTTCAGCCTCCGGATCGACGGCCGCGAGAAGGCGGACATGGCGCCGTGGCCGCCGCGCCCGCCGCACGCGCCCCCCGGCGGGGTAGTGCAAATCGGTAAGATAAGGAATGGCCCTTTCCTTATCTTACCGATTTGCGACATGCCGCCCGGCCGCCGGAGCCGCCGCGGCCGGCGCAGCCGTGGGAGCCGCCGGGCGCACCATTCGTGGCTCACCGGCGCCTGAGCGACGGGGATGGTCATGTGCCACAGATGCCCCGCGCGGTCGAACGTGAACCCCTGCGTCGTGGAGGAGCTGCACAGGCCGCCCGCGCTCGAGGCTGCCTCCAGCACGAGCGCGCCGGGGTATCTCCTCGCCGCGGTGAGGCCCGCCAGACCGGCTCCGAGCACTACGGTCTGCCGGGGCTCTCTCACGGGACCGCCGCCCGGCCGTCTCCCGGCGAGGCGAGCCGGCGGCGCGGGTCGCCGGTCACGACGTCCCCGCTCAGTCCGTGCGGCCCTTCCGCGCCCAGACCTGATACTTGGGCGCGTGAAGGACCACCGTGGCGTCGTCCGTGCCGAGCCGGGCGAGCTCCGCCGTCAGGGCGGCCACTTCGGCGGCCGTCGTGATCCCGGCGTCCAGGAAGGCCGGCGCCAGCTCCAGGAACGTGTACTCCCACAGACGCTTGCTCTCGCCCGCGCGAAACGCCGGCCGGTCGACCCTGACCTGCGGCCGGGAGTACCCCACCTTGCGAAACAGCGCCTGCAGATGCGCGCCCATCGCCGGATCGGAGCCGATGTGGCGGCAGATGCCGCTCAGCAGCTCCGCCACTCTGGCGTAGGCGGCGGAAGGGGGATCGCTGGACACCACCGTCATGTCCACGTCCTCGCTCAGCAACACTCCGCCGTCCTTCAGCAGGGCGCTCATCTCGTGCAGCGCCCTGGCAGGCTGCCGGAGGTGCGAGAGCAGGGACCGGCAGCACACCAGGTCGAAGCTGCCGCGCGGCAGCCCTGTGTCGCAGGCGTCCGCGGCGATGAACCGCGCCCAGCTCAACCCCTGGGCGGCGGCATCGCGCCGGGCGAGCGCAAGCTGTTCCTCGCTGAGATCGACGCCGACCACCGACCCGGTGGCTCCGACCCGGCGCCCGAGCCAGCAGGCCACCACGCCGACCCCGCAGCCGACGTCCGCCACCGTCATGCCCGGCCGCACGTCGAGATCGGCGAGGAGCCGATCCGTGCTGGGGCCGTAGACGGTGTCCAGGAGCCGCAGTCGCTGCTCGCCGTCCGCGCCCGTGGCGAGCACGTAGTGCGCGCTCGCGCCTTCAGACCCTGAGTCTCCCATGCGCCCCTCCGCGCCGGCTCCCGCGCCAGAGCCATCGCTCATCGCTCGCAGCCGTCTACCGCGCCCCGGCCTGCGCGCCGCCTGGCAGCCTCCCCGGCCTTGCGGAAGAGCTCGATGATCCGCTCGTCCGACTTGCCTCTGAGCAGCTTCGCCTGCTCGTCCCGGATCCGCCGCACGAGCGCGACGGCGTGGGTGTCGGTCTTCTGTTCCATGGCTCGCCACCTCACGTGTCTGAAGCTCCAGCATACGATCGCATCGACCTCGGCCGCAACGGCGAGCCCGCTGGAGCGCGCCGTCAGCCGCACGGGCGCTCGGGGCGCGGGAGGCCCAGGATGTCGGCGAGGCCAAGGGCGGCCTCCGCTGCAGATCGGCCGGCGACGTCGAAGGAGAGGTCGGCGTTGCGGTAGAACGGGCGATAGTAGGCGATGTCCTTGCGGATCTCGCTGAGGTAGCGCCGTCGCGCCTCGGGAGTGAGTGGGACCGTGATGGGGCGGGTGGCGTCGTCGTAGAAGCTCAGCCTTCTGAGGATGCTCTGCGGGCTGTCCGTGAGCTCGACCCTTGACCGTCGCGTCGCCCGCCGGCAGGCCGCGTGCGATGAACGCGAACCTCGACGCTGACGCCACCGTCTGGTGAGTAGCCGGGGGGAATCTCACCCCCCGGCTCTCATCTTGCCTCGCAGTACTACCCCGCCGCGGACGGCCGCGGCGACCGCGGCGGCTCCGGCGGACGGGCACATGCCGGCCGGGGGGTAGTGCAGAAGGGGGAATAGCTCATCATGACCATCCCCTTCGCTCAGGCGCCGGTGAGCCGCGAATGGGGCGCCCCGCCGGCGGCGACGCCGACCCTGTGGAGAAGGCCGCATCCTCGACCTTCTCATCGTGCCCGGCCGTCCGCAGGCGCGGCTGCCGGGGGAAGAGAGGGAAGGCCGCTTCCTGAGGGAAGGACAGCCTTCCCGCCCTGCACCTTCAGCGGCCGCGGGCCGCGGGCCCGCGCGCCTCGTCGCGCGCTTCCGGCGGCGCGGCTCAGGCCGCCGCGGCTCCGGCCGCCGCGGCTCCGGCGGCCGCGGCCTGGTCTTCCCTGAGACGCAGCCGCGGAAGGCCGTGGTCGCCGCCCCGGGATAGTCACTGTGCGAGCGTATTCCGTTGGCGGTACTTCCAACGGTATCGTTGGAAGTACCGCCAACGGATCCGGCCATCTTCGCCATGCCCCCGCCGGCGGGCCACGTGCGCGGAGCGCGAACCTCGACGCTGAGGCCGCCGCCTCGTCGCGCCCGAGGGAAAGACGGCTCTGCCGCTCTCATCTTCACCGGCCGCGGGCGGCGAAGCCGCCAGGGAAGCCGAGGGGGAAGCGCCTCTCGTTCAAGCCACCGGTCCCTCGCCGGGCGCGCCCGGCGGGCGCGCGCGGCGGCCGCGGCGAGCGCGGCGGCCACGGCGGCCGCGGCGCGCCATGTGCGCCTTCTCGCGGCCGTCGATCCGGAGGCTGAACGCGCAACCGGACGGAAGGGGATGGTCATATGGCTCATTTCCACCGGCCGCGGGTCGCGTTTGCCGCGAGGGAAGCTCCTCTACCCTCGACGTACACCCAAGCCGCCGCGCGAGCCTACGCGTCGCGGCGCAGGCGGCCGGCATCCAGCCCTCTGCCGACGACCTCAGCGCCCCGGGACGGCGACGGTACGCACGCCCGGCGCAGACCGGGTACGACGGCCTGCCCAGGCGCGGGCGCGCGCACGAACGCCCCGCGCCTTCCTCGCCAGGCGACCCCGCCCCGGTCGCGGCTGCGTTCGCGTAGACCCTGCCGCGAGGCCGAGCGGTACTCCACAGCAGTGGGCCGGGCGGGCGTCGAGGCCGGCCGGCGGTCACTCGAGTCATCGGCTGGGCGTCGCGCGGCGCTTCGCCCGCAGGGGTGGGCGCGCGGGGCGCATCAACCGATCCCTCGTCTAGCTCTGATCTCGAGAGCGCCGGCAAGATGATCGAGCCCCGGCGCTTTGCAGAGATGCCCATCGAGCGCGATCAAGGCTTTGCTGAACCGGCTGTAGATCGCCCGCAAGCCATCGGGCATGCCCGTGAGGTTTCTCGGGATCAGGTTCGCTCGGCGCACGGTCTCGATCGAAAAGCCCGCCTGTTTCAGCAGTGTCGTTATCTCCGTGGCGGTGAAGCGCCGGGGGTGCGCATAGCCGAGACGCAGGCGACGGCTTACTGCTTCCTGCCAGGCGTAGCGCTGGGGCAATTGATAGATGAGAAGGGATCCACCCGGGCGCAGGACGCGCGCGATCTCGCGCAACGACAGGCGCTCATTGCCGGGCTGACTGAATTCATCCACGTGCTCAAGGACCCCGCAGCTCAACACAGCATCGAAGCTCCCGTCGCAGAAGGGCAGCTTGGTCGGGTGGGTCGCGAAGACGACGTCCAGCTCGCGACTGAGGGGTATGTCCGGCAACGTGACCGCGCCGGGCTCGCCGATGTCGAAAGGAGTGACTCGAAAACCCCGCCGCCGCAGAAGATACGTCATCTGCCCCCAGCCGCATCCCCAGTCCAGCAGGTCACAAGGTGATACGTGCCGGGCGATATCGTCCGCGATCCTGATGTAGCTCCGAATGCCGATCGGTTGGTCGAGATGGATGAAGTCCGGAAGACCCAAGGCCTTGCCGGCCCGGGCGTTGGCGAGCAGGAAGTCGTATTCTCGCTCTATCATCGCTTTGTCTCCTATCCGTGCAAAGATCGCCGCGCGCGTGGCGCGCGCGGCGAGCCCGCTGGAGCGCGCTGTCAGGCGCATGGCCGCTCGGGGTGCGTGAGGCCCAGGGTGTGCGCGAGCCCAAGCGCGGCCTCCGCCGCAGATCGGCCGGCGACGTCGAAGGAGAGGTCGGCCTTGCGGTAGAACGGGCGATAGTAGGTGATGTCCTTGCGGATCTCACTGAGGTAGTACCGTCGCGCCGCGGGAGTGAGAGGCACCGTGATGGGGCGGCTGTCGTCGTCGTAGAAGGTCACCCTCTGGAGGATGTTCCGCGGGCTGTCCGTGAGCTCGACGATGGTCGCGGCGGCGCTCCGGAGCATGCGGTAGTAAGGGAAGTGGAGGCCGCTGGGAGGCAGCGCGAGGACGAAGCCCTGGTCGGCGAAGCGCGCAAGAAGGCGCGCGAGGATGGGGGCGGCCGCGCGGCGGAACGAAGCCTGCGTGAGAAAACCCCCCTTGACCCTGCCCACGCCGGAGCCGTAGTGGGCTTCGACGGCTTCGTCGAAGTCGATGAACGGGCAGGCGAGCACGTCGGCGAGGCGTCGGCCGACGGTGGTCTTGCCGACGCACGATACGCCGACGAGGGCGATACGCGTGATGGCGGCGTGTGGATCAGGCATGGCATAGGTCGGCGAACGTTGGGCGCGTGACCGGCAGGGCGTCGCGCGCGCTCCAGAGGATACCACCTGCCGGCGCCCAGTCTGGTCGATGCGCTTGTTCGGTCAGTCAGTCCGCGCGGACTTCGTCCGCGCGGATCAGCTGACTCCCGCGCCGCACAGAGAGCACCTCGACGGCGGAACCGACACGAGAGAACGCGCGGGTACGCTCCGCAGATCGGCTCGCGGGGGTCTCGCGCCCCCGGTTCCGGGACCATCCGCCCGCTCTCGGGGAAGTCGGCGAGGCGCTCCGCCGCTGCGAAGAGCCCGGCGGTCCAGACTACCTGCACTCGCCTGTCCGCTTGAGGATGCGCGCCTTGGCCTCCTCCTGCGGGACGCCCTCACCCGCGGCGAGCTGCGCCTGGGCGCAAGCGATGCCCTCGAGCAACGCCAGGCGCTCACGCATGGCCTCGAGCTCGCGGATGCCGACGAGGACGGCCACGCCGCGACCACGCTGCGTGAGCACGAGCGGACGACCGGTCTCGTTGACCCGCCTGACGAACGACGCGACGCCGGCGCGGAGCTCCGGGAGCGGGCGGATATCCTCGTCGAGCTTGAGCGGCTGCACAGCGGCCTCCTAGTACATCCGACCGTACAACTCAGAGTACATCATAGAAGGCGCCCGTGGCAAGCCGCGAGCGGGCGCCTGGACCTGACCGAACAGCGAGTGTGCGGTCTGCGTGTGGGCGCCGGCGCAGATCGCCCCTTTCTGCGTAAGTTCCCTTCGCGAGCACGCGACCAGCGGCCGGCGAAGCCGGGGGCGCCTTCTCAGCAGGCGGCGGCGCCCAGATCCACGCCGCGCCCGTGGACTTCGCGCGGCACGGCCGCCGGGGCCGCCCGTCCCGCCTCGCCCCGCCCGCCCCGCCCGCCGGGGCCGCCGGGGCCGCCGGGGCCGCCCGGCGGGATAGGCCCTACATGACCATCCCGTCGCTCAGGCGCCGGTGATCCACGAATGGGGCGCCCGGCGGGTGCACAGCCGGCAGCGCTTCCGGCGGGCGCGCCGGCTCCGGCGGCCGCGGCGGCCGCGGCGCGGGGTAGTGCGTAAAGGGAAGACAAGGATTCCTTGACTGTCGGGTCGCGCACGGCCGTCCGCAGGCTCGCTCGCCGGGGGGAAGATAAGGATTCGCCGGGATTCCTTATCTTCCCTCACAGTACAACCCCGCCGCGGCGGCTCCCACGGCTGCGGCGGCCGCGGCGGCTCCGGCGGCCCGGCGGCATGTCGCAAATCGGTAAGATAAGGAAAGGGCCATTCCTTATCTTACCGATTCGCACTACCCGCCGGGGGGCGCGTGCGGCGGGCGCGGCGGCCACGGCGCCATGTCCGCCTTCTCGCCGCTCGTCGATCCAGAGGCCCAACGCGCAACCGGAGGGAAGGGGATGGTCACGTCGCGACATGCCGCCCAGCCGGCACGTGCGCGTCCGCCGGGGCCGGGGGAGCCGCTGGGCGGGGTGGTACCGCGAGGGAAGATGGGGAATTCCGGCAGATCCTATCTTCCCTCGAGTCTCGCATCCTCAAGCGGCCGGTCGCGCCGACTGCGGTATCGGGTGAGTGATCTTCGCGGTTCCGCCCCGCCGCGACCGTTCTTGGGTCTTTTGCGCGGAGACGATCTCGCGACGCAGAGCGGCGAGCATGTCGGCGGACGAGGGCCGGCGCTTCCGCCGGTACCAGGGGGCGCTCAGGCGCCGCCGCCTGACGTCCTCCTCGGCCTCGCCGCTTGAGCGCCTGCCAGGCGACCGTGAGGCTCTGGCAGAGCAGGCCGAAGGGGGACGGTGCGCAGGACCGCCTTCTCGGTGCGACTACGCGCCTCGCCGACGCCGAGCACCTGCCTGGCCTCCTGGAAGCCGACCTCGATCGCCCAGCGCTCGGCGTAGCGGGCGACGACCTCTGCGGGCGACGCCTCAACGTCCGTGGTGATGAGCGCGACGTCGAAGCCCGCCTTGCGCTTGCCCTCGCGCACGAGCACGACGCGCACCGGCTGCGCGCCGAGGACCCTCCTGCCAGAGGCAGTCGATGGTCAGCAGGCGGGCGGCGGCGCTCTTGCCGTGACGGATGAGCGTCACTTCTCGCCAGCCGGCGCCCGGGGCGTCGGCGGCCGCCGCGAGCGTGGGCGGGCGCGCGCCCTTCTTGCGCGGCCGGCCGCAGCGGCCGCTGCGCGGCGGCGCCGGCGCATAGAGCGCCGCGTCGCGGCGCAGGCGCATCGTCAGGGTGGCCTCCCTCGGCAGCTCGCGGCAGGCGCGGCACGCGTAGGCGGCGTCGGCGAGCAGCTCTATGGGGCGCTGCGGGAAGCGCGCCTGCAAGAGGCCCACAAGCTCGCGGCCGAGCTGCGCACGCGATGGCCGCGGCGCGCCCTCGCGGCTGGGCCGGTAGAGACGGAAGAGCAGCGGCAGGCAGAGGGGTCGCGCGAGGCACGGCAGGCGCACGAGGAGGCCGAGCGCCACCCAGCAGTCGCCGAAGCCGAGGCGGGGGCCGCCGCCGGCCTGCGGGTCGTGGTGCAGGTAGGCGCGGAAAGACCTTGCGGCCGCTGCGGTGAAACAGTGTGTCGTCGAGAGCCAGGCGCAGCGGCTCGCCGGCCGGCGTGAGCCTCGCGGCCAGGAGCTCGGCGAGGCGCAGCCCGAGCTCGTCGGGCGACCAGCGGGCGGCGGTGAAGAAGCCATGGGCGCGCGAGTGATGGAAGACTCCCGCAAGGCGCGCCGCCTGCCACATCCCGCAGACGGTGCGCTCGCCGACCTGGGAGGCGAAGCCCACGACCAGCCAGCGGAAGGTGTCGAAGCTCGGCGCCGTGAAGCACGGGCGAAGCAGGGACGTGACGGCGGCGAGCGAATCAGGGACAACGGGCGCCGACGGCATGACCCCTCCTCCAGGAGACTTTGGACACCCCCTGGATCCGGGAAGCCGTCGGTGCCCCCTGCATCACCGCTGCCGTCTACGTCCGCTCCTGAAATCCTTCAAGAGCAGGTTAGAATCCGAGACTCGAGTTCCCTATCTTCCCTCACAGTACCACCCCGCCGGGGCCGCCCGCCCCGACCAGGCCGCCCGCCTGCCCCGCGCGCAGCGCGGCCCTTCCTCGTCCGTGTCCCTGCGATCGTCAGGCCCTCATCCTCTTCAATCGCGATACTACTCTCTCGTGCAGCGGTCTACGTTCGTGTTGGATGATCGCGTCAGGGGCGTAGGAGAGACTGTCTTCCGGCCATTCTTCCTGAAGGGTATTCACGGAAGGGGATGTCGCGATATCGCAGATTTCGTCTTTGAGCGCCACGAAAGTACAGCGGTCGCGGTGCTCAAGTCCGGGTTTGCCAAAATTCAAGTGCGCCGGAACAAAGCATTCGTAGACCGAAGAAAACCCTGCTTTGCCAAGAATGTTGATCAAAGATGCTCTGGTGAACCAGAAGCTTGTCGGGTTGTCTGCTGAGGCCCAGAGATCCTTTGTCTTCTCTTCCAGTGTCGCGCTATCGGCGTGCTCGCGAAACACACTGCCCCAGTATTCGTCGTCGCCATATACGAACCGTTCAATATGTTCAAGCGCCACGTGAGTGTCTACTACGACTACGCGGTCAACAATGTCATACATGCGGTTGATCACGTCTATGGCATCGGCGGCCGGCAAGTGATACAGGATCCCGCTGCACACAATGGCGTCGAATCTGCCATACGATTCAACAGATATGTTTCTCACATCGTCCAGACGGAAGTCCAAGTTGTGTAACTCAAGAGCCTCCTTACAGAAGATGGCTTTCTTGATGTTGGCTTCTCTGATCTCAACGCCTATTGTGTTTGCCCCATGCGTTGCGAATTCGATGGAGAATATCCCGTCCAAACACCCCAGGTCGAGGACGCGGCATTCAGAAAGCGGCTTTCTGGATAGGTCACTCACGATTTGCACGATACGCTTGAGTCTTGTATGAGGTACCTGAAGATCTCCTTTTGTCCAGACATTGAAAGGCAAGGGGATGTCATAGGCCCATTCTCCGTGCTCACTCTTCAGCTCTTCAAGTGCGTGCTGAAGCTCTTCTCTGCTTTGCATATCTTGTTCTCCTTATCTCAGTGGCATAACGTGTAGCGCATCGACTGCGAGCGAAGCGAGTCTGTTCGATGCGCTTGTTCGACAGCGCTCCCAGCCTGGCTCAGACCTGGCCGCCGCTTCGCCTCCATCTCCAGCGTAGTCGGAGTGTAGTCGAATGTGCTGACCAGATCCTCATGGTCGTCCACCGACGCGAGAGCCCGGCCAAGGGCCACGTCGCACACCAGGCGATCCTCGGGAGGATCAACGGGATCGCCGTGAAGCGGATCGTCTTGCCGTAGACCGCCGACAGCCTCATGGCCGCTTCGGGAAACGAGAGGAGGTCCGGTCCTGCGAGTCGGATGCGTCGCTGGCCCAGGTCATCGCGCAGGACCGCCTGCGCCGCGATCTCGCCGAGATCCGCTGGTGAGATAGTCGGGACAGCCTTCGGCCCCCCGCCGGGCACGACCATGCGGTCACCACGGATCATCGCGAAGAACATCTCCATCGAAGGCGGCGCGCCGAGGACCGTCCAGTCGAGATCGGACGACCGGAGATACGTCTCGACGTCCTGCTTGATCCTGGCGCTGTCCAGGTGCAGCCGAGCGGGGATCTGCGGGCGGATGTCGAAGACCGACACGTAGACGACCCGCGTGACTCCCGCGGCCTTGGCCGCGTCGAGCGCCGCGATCACCGCGTCTCTCTCGATGGCCCCCATCTTGCGGATCTGCCCCCGCGTGAACGCGGAAACGGCGACGACCACGCGATCGATCCCCTGGAGCGCACGGGCGACATCCGCGCCCGCTTCGAGATCGCCCTCCGTCAGCTCGACGGTCTCTGGAACGCTACCGCGCGCCCGCGCGGAGCTTCGCGTGAGGACGCGCACCGGCACACCCTTCGCCGCGAGACTCCCGACGATGTGCCGGCCATAGTGGCCGGAGCCACCGAGTACGAGCACGTTCCCGGATCGGGTCATCAGCGGCTCCGATGCTGTGTCTAACGTCGGGCGGATGACCTGCGAGCGCAGCGAGTCAGGTCGATCCGCTTGCGGTGTTCGGTCAGTCCCCTTGTAGCTCATCTGGGCGAAGAAGCCTACTCCCGTGCCGGATGCTGAGAACCTCCT